>Ga0182016_10001633_pt1 | contig 27277 bp, 36 predicted proteins | sample 712S2MmetaG_FD_120491 | JGI IMG/M metagenome (GOLD analysis project Ga0182016, IMG submission 120491) | Permafrost microbial communities from Stordalen Mire, Sweden - 712S2M metaG | ecosystem: Environmental > Terrestrial > Soil > Wetlands > Permafrost | place: Sweden: Stordalen | collected...
AGGCAGCCCACCCCGTGCGCCTGGAAATGCGGGCCCGCTGCGCGGCAGTGGCTTTGAATTCTCGATCGTGGCGTCATCGCGCATATCGACCTGCCGGTACAGGCGATTCCACTCGAACTTGAACATCACCATGCCCGGACGATCGAAGATCTTGAATTGATTCGGCGACAACATGATCCGTGGCATGCCTGGCGAGGAGCAGCGCTCCATCACCTCGTCGAAACCGAACTTTCCCTGTTGTGCCGACGCCTTGTTCTGCTCGTAGCTCTTCTTGCCTTCCGACGTGAACGGAATGGGCTCGCCATTGGCCGGTGTCAACAAGGCCTGCGCCTTGCTGAGCTTCCAGGCCCCGTCAATGTTGGATTTTGCCTGGACGTGGCCGCAGATCGTCACCGCCGCCAGCGCACAGAAAAGTGCCGTGCGAACCTGCGTGACATTCCGATAGATCGTATGCATGCGACTAAAACCCCTACGCTGATCGCGTTTGTATTCTTGAAAGCAAACCCTGTCCTAACACGGCATCAAGGTGGCAATTACTCCTTGACCATGCCGTAGCCCGCACCGTTCGGTCCACCCACCTGCTCCTCGCAGTTGTATTCCCGGACGCGCCACGAGTCAGGACGCCACGCATACGTGCGTGCGAACGACCAGGGCTTGGTGTAGTACTTCGGATCGTCCACCGTCGTGATCATCTCCAGCACCTGGCCATTTTCAATTTTGCGAATGCGCCGTGTCAGGACTGCATTCTCGGAGGCCGGCGTACCGGCGGGGTCGAGCCAAATCGGCTCTTTATAGCGGGTGGTTTCGACCACCAGCGTATTGCCGTCCCAATGGCCAATCGAATCGCCGGCAAAATTGCGCGGCCCCGTAGTCTTGTGCTCCTGATTTATCCGAATCTGCCAATCGTGATGAAACTCGTAGAACGACCCGTGCATGAACTTTTCGCTTTGCACGATGAACATCGCCCCGTTGATCTCGAGCGCAAATTCCGTGGTCGGATAGCACTTGCCCGAGTTGGTCAGGATGGGCTTGCCGGAATTCTCCATTTCGCGGCGATGCTGCAGAAGTTTTCGGCCTTCGTCGTTGTAGGGAAGACGCGTCTCGAGAATGGTTCTGAAGATGCGATCACGCAGCATCTCGCGGTGCGCCCAGGCGCCTTCGAAATTGTGCGGATCGGCAGACGCCTTCGGCGCCTTGTCGGAGAACTCAGTGCCTCCCATCAAATTGTTGCCGCTGGGCGAAAAGCCGTCCTCATCGGTGCGTCCAATGGGAGCAGGCACTCCGTCATTGTAGTAAGGAATGTTGGGTGTTGCAGCCGCTACCCGTCCTGCTGGTGCTACCCCCACCGGCGGACCCGACTGACCGAAAGCAGCGCCGGCAAACAACAACATCCCAATGGACGCGGACCAGCTCTTTTTTTTCTCCATTCGATACCTCAACGAGAGGGGCGGCGTCGATTCAGAATGCCTGCGCCACATCACGGAGTCGGCCCGCTCGTCGACGGTCCGCCGGCCGGCGTTGCGCCCGTCAGCGGTCCACCCGTCAACGTCTTGCCGTCGACGCCGATGAGCTTGACCATAAGGCCGCTGAGCGAACCGTCGCGCGCCGGGTGATAGAACACCTCGACCTTATCCCCGCGTCGAAAGTCCTTCGGCTTCAGTCCCTGCTGCACCAATACCGCAGGACTAACCGTGCTGATGCCAATCTCCTTCTCCTCACCCTGCTCATTCGTGTAGACCACGATGACTTGGGAGTGCGGCGCGCTCCACGCAAACATCTTGAGGGTGCCCTTTACTGATACGGTCTTGCTGCCGTCAAAGCCCGCATCAGAATGATGCGACCAGGCCGGAGCGGCCACCAGCAGCGCCATTGCAATTCCACAGCGCACGATAAATCGTCCGATTGTCATTTCAGTGTTCCCCGTTCGCGCCGTTGAGCGTATTCACGTAAATTGACCGCGGCGCTGTACGCTGTAATGCTGCAGAGCGTGATTGTCGACCTCGGCGTTGCCGCCGGGGTGATGCCGCGAATTGAAATGTTGTAGCCTTGCACATCGGAACTTCCCACATTGAGTGAGTTGATCGAGATGGCTGGCACGCCTGGAATTATCTTGTAGAACCTGCAGCGCGGTGTATTTGCCTGCGAGTCGTCACCGGCGGTAGCCGGTCCCGAAGCCGTTTGAGCCACGCGAATCGTATCCGGGGTCGCAGCGGCCGTTTGCGCATGAGCCGGACCAGCCACTAACGCCAAATTCGACGTCCCCGCTGCGGCGAGCACAGTCATGTGACGGAAACCGACACCGGTAGATCTGCTCTTCATCGTGAACCCCCCGCCCACGAAAACTCACTTTCTACTTCCAACGATTGGTACATTCGTCAGAAGCTCCCCTTGTCCTGACCGGCGCCGAGATTCCACTCGCTCATCATCCCGGTCTCAGAGACGCTCATTTAAGGCTCGCATGGGGCGCGTGACGCTGTCAACGGCCGGAATGACCATTCCTGCAGATCCGCCTTTCCGTCGAGCAGTTTCGTAGTGGTGCCTCGAACAAAAGCGTTCAGGAACGAGGTCTGAGTCGATTCGCTGCGGCCCACGTACAGCGCAACGGCACGCGGAATGTCCGGCATCCCCGAAATGTGGTCGACATGCAGGTGAGTAAAGAAGACACCCTGAACGCCGTCCGGAATGCGTGCAAGGATTTGCTCGGTGCTGTTTCTAATCTCTATCTTCTCCAGCGGCATGACCTTACGGACCACCCAGGACACGCCGTGGCCGCTCGGATCGTCCATCAACTGTTGTGAAACACCGGTGTCAATCAGATATGTGCCGAATCGCGGGTGGCGTACAACGTGCGTGAATATGTGAATTGGCTCAGGATGATCGGCCAGATGCGCCTCTCGTGCTGCCGCGCTTTTCCGATTCAGCAGGCCCGCGAGTGGCACCGTCCAATCGGCGCTGTTGATGGTCTCCACCTCGATCGGCCCGGGCCGGTCGATCAGCCTTTCCATTTCCGCGAGGCTGAAAGGCTTTCCCAGATCGGACTGAACTACGTGGTGATCACTCAAGCTGCAGCCTTGGCACAGCACTAAAATGCTGAGAATCAACAGAGATCTTGCGCCTGCCATTGTCGAAGGCCCTCGTTTCAATATGGAGCTAGAATTCCGCTTCCCGGCGAAGTACCGTTAGCGTGCGACAGGTTAGAGTCGGAATCATTGGTTTCTCGCAGATGATTGACATTATAGGTCAAGTTAACGCAATGCTCCCTTTGATCCCCATCGTGTACCCCACCCAATGCGTATAGCGGCGCGCGGGCGCATGTGCGCGGCATCGAGTCAGTTGAACCTTGTTACCAGTCGGCAATTTATTTTGCCTACAAATGCTTTCAGTTTGATGGTGGGCGTGAGGCGGCACACGGCCACCGTGTGGGAGAAGCCGCCCCGATTCTCAGGCGGGGCTATCCTAGAGAGTAGCTAGATAAGATTGTTGGTCGGCCCCAGGGTCGTTTACGATCAACTGCAGGCTAAGTGGTTATCTTCGGCCTTTAATGAGAGGGATCATTGATGTCAGCGGCTATAGGCTACGTCAGGGTAAGCACGAAGTTACAAGGGCGATCGGGAGTGGGCTTGGCAGCGCAACGCGACGACATTGAACGTTTTGCGCTTCAGCAAGGCCTGGATATAAAGTCTTGGTACCAGGACATTCAAACGGGCGGGGGCGCAGATGCGCTAATCCTGCGCCCCGGCCTTGCGCACGCCTTGAAGGACGCAAAGTCACGAAAGTGTCCATTGATCGTTGCCAAGCTGGATCGACTGTCTCGAAACGTCCATTTCATCAGTGGGCTCATGGAGCATCGCGTCCATTTCATGGTCGCTGCGTTGGGGAAGGATTGTGATGAATTCACGCTGCACATATACGCATCACTGGCCGAGCAAGAACGCAGGTTGATTTCACAGCGCAATAAAGCCGCCGCAGCCGTCCTGAAGCGTGCAGGAAAGAGGCTTGGGGTGTTGCGGTGGCCTAAGAAGAAGCGGGAATGGATCCAAGCCCAGGCACACGCCGGGAAGCGTAGAGCCGCAATGGAACGAGCCGAGACCTATCGCGGACACATCGAGTGGGCATTTAGGCAGCCGGGCGCAAATGGACGAGCTATCTCGTGTATGGCGGCGGCAAATGAGTTGAATGATCGAAATATTCCTTCCCCTATGGGAACGGCTTGGTCTGGAACTCAAATCGCCAGCATGGCACGTCGTCTTGGTCTACACCCTCCACCCGCACGCATTTCACCTAAACTATCGCCCGTTCTGATCAAAGAACTTTGGGAGAAACAACCGGGCATCACCGCGCCCGAGGCGCTTGCCAAGCTCGGTCCGAAGCGCCCTTTGGGACTGGACCGCGCGATGAAACTGTTGACTGTATGTCGTAAGGCAGAAGCGAACCGTAGCGCCGCACATAAGAAGATCGGTTGGAATATCGATTGTCGGACGCATTTGCGGATCCGAATCAGTTCGACTTGGCAGAAACATCCCAAATGGACGGCAGGCCAGATAATTAGCGAGGTAGGGTTAAGTCCATTAATGTCAGTGAGGTGGGTGCAAAGGGTCTTGAGGGAGTGCCGTTGGGGGTACCCTGAGGAACGCAATATGCCTCGGCGGACCGGCAAGCCGCCTCGACCCTATTTCCGTTCAACTAATTTGCCTCCACGATTACGGCGTGCCAATGCCTACCGACGTATTAAGCGGGACGCCCAGGCTTAGGTTCTGGAGGCTAGGGTCGGAATCACAGAATTGGCGCAAGCAATTAGTATCAAAGGCTAAGTTGGAGCCGTGTCGCCGTCCATACCCCAAGATGTACCCCACTGCATCGGCATGGCGACGCGCACAGCTGTGCAACGGCGGCACATGCGATCGTTCCTAAGAGTATCAACTGGTCCGACAATCGGCCAGGAGGTCAGGAGGCTGGCCGTGTCCATTCAATGGCGGGCGCACCCTGGCTTGCCGACTTTCTCGACGAGATGTGCTGCTTTCCGAAGGCGCCGCACGACGATCAGGTGGATGCCCTTGTGCAAGGCCTGAGGCATCTCAGGCAGGGTCACTCCGCAGCGGGCCTGTTTAGCTACTACGACTCGCTCATTGCCGCGAACGCCAAGCCCGCGGCGCCGACTGCTGGCGCTGCCGTGGCGACAGCATGACGGTGACCACGCACCGCTTGGTCGGCGTTGTGCGAGATCTACCGGGTGCCACTGTTCCAGGTTCGGCCTACCAAGGAAACTTCAAATGTACGATTGGGGCGGGGACAATGAATGAAAGGTACCGATCGGACCTCAAGCGTGGGCTCCATTAGGATCTATCCGACGCTCGTCTAATTGAATATTTGACCCGCATAGTGGGGTAGGACGTAGACGCCTTGCAGCAGGTGTTCGCATACGTCGAGAGCTAAAAAGAGCTGAGCGGCCTTGTGCGGCTTGACTTCGTGCGCTGCAACGTTGCCGAGAGTTCGTATTTTATGCAGGATGGTTGCTCCATCGGCAGTGAGCACTCCCATAGTGACGAGTGCATTTATCTTGCTGGCGAGATCACTGCCCGCGGCTTTCTTGTCCTTGCAAATTGTCTCAACCAACGCTCGAATTCCAATCCCAGCCAGAACAGGCTGTTCATTGTTCAAGGCTTTTATCGTCTCTTCATAGATGCGCTGCACAGTCGCCGGGAGCAAATGCGTGTCTTTGACAGGTGTTCGCCCTTCATTGCGGCTCGGATACAGCGTGACAGCTTCGACGTATTCAATGTTCCCATCGTCTATGTGCTCGAAGTCTTCCGAATTAGTGCTCGCTAAGCGGAAGGATATTGTTTCGCAACCCTGACATTGAATAATTTGGTGATGAACCTGGTATTCCACTCCACCAGCGTCATAGTAGTCTTGGCCTTCGAAGTCGGCCGACGCAAGTATCTTGTGCTTTGTGGTGCGCTTGCACTCCGCGCATGGCACGTCGATGACTGCGCCAGCGGTCTCATTCATCCCGAGGGTTTGCGTAGGTTTTGGCATATCCGTTATCCGATGATCTACCTATCCTGGGGGGTTGCCTACCGCCCATCGACAAATGCTCAGTGGGAAACGGGCATCTACCTAGTAGCTGGATCATCCGACGCCACGCACTGAAAATCTACTTCGCCCGACGCGATCTCGCCGAAACCGCCCTCGGTTTCGCTGCTGTTGATGGGTTGCATCTGTTTGCCAAGCTTCTGGCAGTAGCGCGGGACCCGATGACCAACCCATTACCCCGTGACTAGCGATCATGTAAGTGTCCGGCCCGGTTGAAACGACGTGAGTCGCGCCAGCGCACCCGGCAAGCAGCGCCAGAATGCTCGGTGCAAGGGGTGATCGCATTTGTTGTTCCTCCCCTCTGCCGGCATCCTACTCGTGACGATGCGAGCCGGCAAAAGCGTAATCGAAGCCCGGCTGGCAGGTCGTGGAATTCAGCCGATGCGCGGAGTGTTTTCCTGCACGCCGGCATTGACCGGCGCATGGTCAGCATCACGCCGGGCGAGCCGGGCACCGAGCACCGGTACGAAGCTGCGCAATTGGCGGAGAGTCCCTTAGGGCCATGTCTCCTTGTCCTCGTCCTCGTCCTCCTCTTCCTTCGATGACCGGTGATGTAAAGCCGAAGAAATCACGTCACCGCTCATGACATTTAGGCCGCCCAACTGGTTCAGCGCAGATGTCCGATTGAAGGAGGGATGTGCTTCACACACGCCATCAAGTGAATCTCGCAGCTCATCCTGACCAGGAGGCTCACCGCCGGCCTTGATATTAAGCGCTTGCAAATAAGCCCATACGGTTTCTGGAGACATGTTCGGATTATTGCGAAGTGGAAACCTTAGCAACTTAATCGCTTCCGGCGTTGACACTAGAGCCTCTCGCACGACCTTCAGCAGGGTCACTGCGATTTGCCAAATTGCAACCACGACATTGATCCATGAAAGAGCAGCTTCAAACGCGAGGACGCCTATAAATGTGGCTGCCTTCGATCCGGCTGTTTGTTCGTCAACAGGAGCTATCTTCTTCAGGTTCTTTGCTGCGACATTGGTCTTCGTAATCCAGCCGATGAGCCAGAACATGGCTACCTTCAACATTGAGAGGATCAGAACCAACATGCAACCGAGCAGGTAGATCAATAAGTACGGATGCGTTTCGCTCCACACGGTTAGCCCTCACTATCGCACCGGCCGCAGCTCGCCGACAGCCTTGTACAGCTCTCGACCGCCTTCGGTCATGCCGTTTGAAGCCAACTCGTTGAGCGCGGCGCAGTCCTGATGACGAACGGCGAGCTTGCCAGCTTCCGTTCGCTCGACGCGGGCGCCAGTGAACGTGAAGGCAGTGCGGCAGCGGGCGCACAAGAGGATCTGCACAGGAATGTCGCGTCGGTCTTTTCGCATTCCTCACCCGATTATGTGTACTCATTATGGCGAAGTACATTAACGGTCGAATAGTTGCCAGCGATATCCCAGACAAAGAATTGGCAAAAATTTGTGTAATGTTCTTCACTGAAAATATCTTTGTATCGAACGACGCCATATACATACAGCGTGCGCTCGCCGATACGTTTTAATGCCGCCAGTTCCTCGTCCGAGATTAGGTCTGGCAGCCACGCGCGGTAAGTCAGAGTTTGGTGTGGGAAGAGCATCGCACCGGCGTCGAAATCGCCTTGAGGGAGATCGAAGTCGAAATCCTCGGGAACTTTCGCTGGAAGAATAATGAGACGAGACGAAAAATTGACCGAATGAGCGGGTGTATTGCCTGCGTTCAACAAAGTCGTGCGCGCCTCGAGTTTGATGTTAGCGGCGCGATCCTGCAAAGCCAGCCCATGGCCTTGGATCATCACATAGGCGCGCAACTGCTTATGGAACGTGTCCTTTTGGGTTGCGAAGGCCGCCGCATTTTGGGCGGATGCTGCGATCATCCCATCGGCTAGACGTTCCATCGCGGTCGCCGCGCGCGGCCTCCGCCACTGACTGCTCCATCTCGGCGGCCTGGTCACCAGCCGCATCGACCGTTTCGCGAAGCTTCTTTGCCTGATAGCCGAAAACAACTAGTTGCATTGCGAAGACGACTAGCTGCGCTAACCCTATCAAGACGAGTTGGTGATTCGTTTCTGCTGCCGCCGCGTCGCTCGCCCCCCTGGCTTGTCGGTCCTTCGTTTGCTGATCTAGTTCGGTGGCCGTCGGCTGACTTGGTATTATCTGAACGACGACAGGCGCATCTGCCGTGCCGCGGCGATCGACGGTGGGGGGTGCCACTGGCGCACTCGATGCGTGCTGAGTCGCGGCATGCACATCTGCTACGTATCCCAATATAGACAAAGCCATGACTGAGAGCAGGCGCATTCGGCATAGCCTCTACCCGCGCCGCCCATCGGGCAACTGGAAAGGTCGGTACGACCCCCCTGGACGATTCTCGGCGCAGCCCGCCAACCGGGCGCTCATGCGCCGCTCTGCGATCTCGGGCGCCCAGTGTGTCGCGTGCGAGCCGATAGCAGGCGCTGCATAATGCAGGTTGTCTTAGGGGCTCTTCGCCGTGAGCATCTAATCTGCCTACCCGGTCCTATCGGTCAATAAGGCGCGGTTAGCAGCGCCGTAATGTGCGCAAGTTCATGATTTTAATTAAGAAGTAAAACCGTAAAGACTCGTGAGCTAGACTGATTGGCCATGAGTAAACATCGCAATGTTGAGCTGGCCCGGCTGCAGGCCATGAACGTGCCCCGCATTCGGCCGCACGAGGGGTCGAGCGTGACCGCGGTGGTGGGACAATCTGCGATGGTTAACGGGGTGATGGTGCACAGTGCGGCCATCAATCTGGCGGATGCGCCGGTCCCTGAGCGCAAGTATGCGGCAAATGCGTGTGGAGTCGTTTACGAGCCGGGAAACGTGCAGCTCCTCTTCGCTCAGCGCCGTATCGGCGGCGACGAGCTGCGTTCGTTACTCGTGATTCAAATGTCCCCTGCTGGCGCTGTTCGCTTGCTCGCAGCGGCCGCTCAACTATCGCCTCATTCGCTTGATGACCTTGTTCAGCAAGGTATCGTCCAAGTGGAACGATCAAGGCCGATTACCGTAGAACCGGCGCAGACCGTCGAGATGGCAGCGGGGTTCTGCTTGTTTGCTGCTGGGCCCGACATGGCTACACTAGACTTCTATCAAGCCTCGGCATTCGCGCTTTCCGCGGTGCCACATGCCAAGAAGCTGGCGGTCGATCCTGTCGTCAGAATCGACATTCGAACCTCGCTGTTAATTGGGCTAGTCGAACAACTACGCGAATTGGGTCCCAAGCTCCCGCAGATGACCACGGAGTCTCCGAAATGAACGGCTACGAATACTTCGACCTCAGGACGTGGCTGGTTGATGGCTTATTGACACGTCACATCAAGGTGACGGCCCCGAAGCGGAGCGCCGGCGGCGGGGCAAGAGGTCCGAGCCGCGTCGGCCTTTCGATGTCTGCGTTTGCGGTTTCAACCCTGCTGGCGACGGTCACTTTAGAATCGCTGCTGCAGACACCAACGATCGTGCCATCCGCAATGTCCGTTACACAACCAGTGCGCACGCCCGACGACATATCCGGATCACCCGCTGCATTCTGGTCGCAGGTGAGCGCCGAGATAAAGTCGTGGGAGCCGATCAACGCCGTCTCTTTGGCTGACGTGCCGCCCTTCGTGTAAGCGGTGGCTGGCTCGCAGTGGCTTGAACGAGCGCTGAGGAGCGAGCTCAGCCAGGGCGATATTTTCGAAGGTCTGCCGTTCTGCACTCCCGCTGTGCCCGTCACGCATCTGAGCAAAGGCCAAGCAAAGGGAGCCGCGGTTGCATGGATTCCATCCGCTCCACCGCAGAGCGCTCCGCGACACCAGCCGAGCTATGCGCTTGTGGCGTATCGAATTGGTTGCGGGATCGTGGTGTCCCACGATTGCGCGATCGACAAGCCAAATAAGAACACACGGGTCTTGTGTGCGCCGATTGCTCCAATCACTCAGCTGGATCCGAGGACTCAGGATTCGGTTCGCCAGCGGGGTAATTTCGGCTTGATGCACCTGCCTGAGGTGCCCGGCATTGGAGAAGCCTATGCGGACTTCCGATCAATAACCGCATTTCGCCATGACATCCTGACGCAGGTTCGACAGGTCGCTTCGTTGACCGATTTTGGGCGCGGTCAGCTCGGAGATGCGCTGGTAGGGTTCTTCGTGCTCAGGCAGCGGCCGCCGTAGCGCGACGCGGAACCGCGGCGGCGCTGGCGAACGGTGCCGTCCCAGGGCTGCATCCCAGAGAGGCTATTCTGGCCTCAGAGCGACGATTGTGTCCGAGCCGATGAACAAACTGTCGCAGATCGTTTAGGCGCAGACCGCTTCGGCCAGCACCGCCCTGGCTGCGGCTGAGAAACGCGCCGACGTCATTTCATCGATCCCAGTGTTACGCTTGCAGTAGTCTTCGTTGTATGTGCCCTCAGGGAGGAACGCATCCCATAGATCGTGCAGCGCGAGCCGTAGCCCAAAGTCTGATCGCCTGCTAGCGCTCTGCCACAGGTTGCCGCACGCTGACGCGATGTGCAGCTTCGTCCAGTAGCTGGGAAAATCACTCATCCCCCCGAGCGCGCGGTCGATCACCTCAGCAATTTCCTGACGTAGCGAAGCCGGTGGTGTGTCGTCCATTCTTCGGGCGATGTCCTGAATATCATCGAGCAGGGTATCCATGGTGAGCGGTCCTTCAGTCTCAGCTTTTATCGCTACCGCAATGGTACCGCAACGCTGCTCGGACCCCAGTCTGCAGGGGTCAAAACTTCGTTTTTCGGCGGTGGCTCCGCAGCTTCGCCATCTCAATCCAATCCGACTACCTTATCGCCGAGCTGTCCCCAAGACCGTCCCCAATGGCTCGATTTACGTCAAGAAATGGAGTGTAGAAAGTCACGATAAGACCCCTTGTAAGTGGTCGGAGCGCCGAGATTTGAACTCGGGACCCCTTGCACCCCATCTCATTTTTGCTGCAGTGCCGCAGGACTACGTGCATTCGCGCGGGGACACAAAAGCGGTTTCGTCCCGGTCATCAGACAGGCGGACCGCTTGCCAAAGCATTGGCCCCTTCTGGACCCAATTAGCACGCAGACTTGGCGGGGTTTCCGCTGAATATTGAGCGAAACTCGATCCCACAATCTGAGTACGCACACGCAGAATAACCAAAGTGGTGAGTCAACCATGAATACTGCGCAGAAGGGCCAATAAGTCGCAGGTCTGGCTCACCTCGAACGCAACGAGGGATCCATGCTAGACCGCGCGCTGTACTCGATCCAGGAATCCCGCGAGCTGCTGGGCGGCATCTCGCGCAATACGATCTATGACCTCATGCGGACCGGGCAATTGGCGAGCGTGCTGATTGGGTGCCGCCGGTTCATTTCGGCCGACGCCATTGCCGATCTCATCGCACGATCGACGACCACCGTCAGTCCCTCGCGTGTGACATGCCGGCGGCGCCGACTGCCGGACCAGCAACCTCTCCCTCTTTCATTGCCCGGCTCAACTCGCGCTCGAATCAGGCGAGCTTAGCCGTAGGCGATGCGACTCCAGCTTCCAAAGCTACGCACTTGCGATGCCGCCCATGGAGTGCGTTTTGGCGATGGAAGTTGGATTGAGGGCAGGATAGCGAGGTGTCCGCACTTGCAGCAGCAGCGGCCTCTATCATGACCTGCCGCTCTGCAAGATCGTCTCTGCCTTCGATCACCGCGCGACCCTCAGCGGCGGAGAAGGCGCGCTTTGCCACGCTCGCGACGGCCTCGGGTCTCTCGGAATCAGCACTTGCCATGATCGCCATTCGCAAGGTCCTGGACCCCGACGCCGCCCCGTTGCGCGAGTCGGTGCCTGCGCCGGCACAGGGACCGGCGACCGACCGGATCACCATCCGCTTGCGTCCGGGGGACGGCGAATCGATCGCGCGGCGTGCCGCGCAACGCGGCATGAAACCGTCCGGCTATCTTGCGGCCCTAGTGCGGGCACACGTGGCTGTGAATCCGCCGCTCACCGCGAACGAGCTGGCGGCGCTCAAGCAGAGTGTCGCGGTCCTGGCCGGCGTCGGCCGGGTTCTGGCGCAGGCGATCCGGCTCCCCTCTTCCCCTGGCGTTGCGCGGCAGGAGCTGCAGCGCACCCGCGCTGCTGTTGCAGCGCTGGAGCAGCAGACGCATGACCTCGCTCGGGCCGCTCTGATCAGCTGGGAGAGCCGCAGTGCCTAAGCGCGTCTTCCGTGTACCGTCGGCGGGCGAACCGTTCCTGGATCTCTTCAGCGCTGGGCGTACGGGCCCACACGGATCGGGCGGCCTCACCGCAGCACAGATCGAACAGATCCGGCGCACCGTTCGGCGGACACCGGAAGTCATGGTCAAGGTGACCGGCGGGGGACAGTCCGTCGGAGCGGTCCGGGCGCACGTGTCCTACATCAGCCAGCACGGTGAGCTCGAGATCGAGACGGACGAAGGCCAGCGCGTGGCGCACGACGCGCAGGGTGCACTGGTCAAGGACTGGCATCTGGAACTCTCGGCGGGCCAATACCGCGCGCCGCGCGGTCAACAAACGACCCGCCGTACCGTCAAACTGGTCCACAACATCGTGCTGTCAATGCCGGCGCCGACACCGCCTGATAAGGTGCTGGCGGCTGCCAGGACGTTTGCGCGGGAGAAATTCGCGTTGAAGCACCGATACGCCATGGCGCTGCACACGCATCAGCAGCACCCGCACGTGCACCTGGTCGTCAAGGCCGAGAGCGAGGACGGCCGTCGTCGACTCCACATCGACAAAGCGATGCTGCGAGAGTGGCGTCAGGACTTCGCCCGAATGATGCGGGACCAGGGCATTGCCGCCAACGCCACCCCGCGTGCCGTGCGCGGTCAAAGCAAGCGCTCCGTCCGGAACGCCGCCTACCGAGCCAAGGGGCGCCAAAGTTCCTATGCGCTGCGCGAGCAGATCCAGAGCGTCGCTACTGAACTCTCCAAGACCGGCACGATCCGCGATCCGGCACACTCCAGGCTGGCTGAGACCCGAAAGGCGGTCGTCGCCGGCTGGATGAGTGTCGCTGCCACCTTGGACGCCCAAGGAGAGATTACTCTCGCTGGCGATGTGCGCTATTTTGCCAAGCACCTGCCGCCAGTGCTCACGGATCGAGAGCGCTTGGCTGCGACTTTCATTCAACATATGCAGCGACAGCGCGCGTCAGATTCATCGAACAGAGAAAACCGGTTGCGAGACCGCAGCGATGAGTTCTCTCGCTAACCGCAGAAGCGACTGGAGCCCCGCCGGCCAACAGTTTTCTCAAATGGAGCGCAAAGAAGACATTCGCCGGACGGATATAATCCGAGTCAGAGCTTAAAATGAACAGAAGGTGCCCCCCTCCCTGGGATAGGCCTGATGGTCGAGGTCCCGCTCAGCTCTCCCAGTACTTCTTCAGTGCTGCCATAAAGTCGTTGAAATGGGCGACCTGCCAAGATGTCGGCGAGCTATCGCGCACGAGCCAATGCATGCCATTCGCGCAGACGAGCCTTTCGCGATCGGACGTGACGACGTGATTGAAGCAGTTGATCCAGGTCTGCTGGTAGGTGCCGCCAAACCTGTCATTCGGGACGTTATAGAGCATACCCTCGATAAAGTACGACGGTGCGATTCCGGCCGCGACCAAGCCCATGCCGATCATTTTGTTCCGCATATTCTTGAAGATGCGAACCATCGGCTTGAAGTAGTTTTGCGTGCCTTGGTGTTTCATCGTGCAGTTGTCGGAGTGCAACTTTGGAAAATTTTCTATCATCACACCGCCAGAGGTGAAGAAGCACACGCCTTGGCCATATCGTTGGTTCTGCCAAGACTTGAATTCGTAGTAGCGCCGGAACCGGAATGCGATGAGCACGTCTGCGTTTCTGCGCCCGGAGCTACCCGCTGGGATAGAAAGCGCCTTTGTTCCGGCGCGGACATTGTTGTAGAGCCGCATGATATGAGCGCTGGCATCGCGCTTGAATTCGGCGTAGGCATAATTGGCGGAAGCTCCGACGACAGTGTCAAACGCGCGCCGGTCATCCGCTGAGAGTCGGCTGAGATCCTTGTAAAATGCGCCCGTCTGGCAGAGGACAATATCGACATCGCTGTCGCCATAGACGTTCGTGTCGTTCTTGTAGGAGCCCTGCAGGAAGACCTCTGTATCCGCGACCGAATATGGGGCGTCCGTTTCGAGCAAGTTATCGCGGATACGGTTGTAGGTCTCCGTGAACTGGGGCGTTGGTCCCTGCGATGCCCAAACGTCGAGCTGGCTTTCGACTATCACTAAGGCTCTTCAGGTTAAGAATTTCCGCAGGTCCGCTTCTGCGTCGCGCGCGCAATCGCGCCCGCGCTGCCAAAGCAGCCCCAGCTTCGCTATGTTGACCTCGAGCATGTCCGTTGCCATCTCGGGCTGCGTATACCTGGCGTGGATGCGGACGGTCTCTACGTCGCGGAACAATACCCTACGCAGTTGGTCCATCGACTGCGTGCTGATCTCCATGGTCTTTTGGAGAAACACCATGGTCGGTAGTTTGCTCGCCCACTTCCGGAGGCTCCAGGCAGGCAGCCTCGGCGAAGGGTATTCGCCGACGCCGATGCTGACCACGCGTACCTCCTTTCTGGAGAAGCCCAGCGATTCGGTTGCGTCCACAATCGCATAGAGAGTGGGGTTGTTCGCGACAAATCCGCCATCGCGTACCTCGATTCTCTCACCACGGCCGGTCGTCACAAACTTCCTTTTGAAAAATGGATAGGCGGAACAGGACCCGACGACCGCATCCCCGATCGTGCACCCGAAGCCGGGCTCGAAGGTCGCCTTACCTAGGAAGGCCTGCCTCCGATTGGTCTTGAAGATGATGGGCCGCTCTTCTATCCATCGCGTCCCGACGATTCCCATGTCTGTCTTGAACGCGTCGAACGTCAATTGCCCGAACACCTCTGTGGCGAGCGCCTCAAGGGCGCGCGTCTTTTGGCTAGGCAGCCAGCGCGTCATTACCGGTACGACGTGTTTGCGGTATAGCGCCTCTACTTCGTCCACTGTTTTTCCCAGTCCGAGCAAGGCCCCGATGATGGCGCCGGTCGACGCGCCATAGATGAGGTCGAATTTCTCGCAGAGGCGGCACTTAACGAGCGCCTCGATTTCCTTCAGCGCGCCGAGTGTGTAAAAGCCCTTCGCACCTCCACCATCGAGGCTGAGGACGCGAAATATCCTTGGCTCGGGAGAACAGTTATTCACCTTGTCCTCGCACAACGATTGAGCCTTCGTACGGCGAGATCTGTGACTCCGGATTACGCCGGAAACTGGGTCTTCTGCTGCATGAGCATCGTGCGCACGGCAGCAACCTTTTCATGGCTTCCCTCCTGGTCCAGTGCCGGGCGAATTAGGTCTTGCCGAAGGCAGGTGATATCTGACTTTGGTCGCGAATTACGCGGTTAGCGGCAGGGCGGCCAAGTCTGCGATACGGCTCAATGCTACGACGCGGCTTCAAACTTCGGTTATTAATCCAACAAGTACATCGGCTCCATAGCCGGATGAGGTTCAAACGTATCCGATGTAATTACGATCGCGTTCCACTCTCGCGGCTCGCTGTGGATTCTCGCCAATGCCCTATTCACCCGCTCACACTGTTCTCCGTCGAGGTAAAAACGGTGCGCCTCCAAAAAGTTTCTCGGCTCATAATGATTTTCGAAGGTGGCAGCCTCGAGTTGATCGATCATCCCTAAAACGGCGCTCCGAGAGACGCGCTTAGGCAATAGCGGAATTACATCGAGCGTGCGGTCATCTGAGAGAACGATTGCCATTCGGCTCCGATCGGAAACAAGAGCGTATCGGAGCGCCGCATTGTAACGCCCACCGCGGGAAGGCGAACCAAACTCGTTCGCGGATCCGTCGACGATTACGCCAATCGAGTGGCACCGGCCCTCGGGATCCACAAGGATGGCGCCATCGATCCGACTGGCACTCTCAAGTATGCTGGCGGTCAGCAACGTGGGTTCAATAACTGTACCCTGATCCTTTAGCCGAACCGCTTCCGTCGCAGCGTCTTCCGACACCACGAGGAGGCTGCCATGGTCGAGCCCCTCAAGGCCCTTCAGCGCTTGCCAAAGTGCGCGGCTTGCAGTCGGCGAAGCCTGTGGAAAAAGCATTTCATAGTTCTCCAGAAACCTCCCTTCGGAAATGGGCCCCTTGGGAATCTTTGGATCACCGAAGTGGGTGCGGATGAACTCCTGTGACCCTCGCCTCAGGGTCCATGACCGTTGGGCAAAGAAATCTACCTCGAACACAGATCCCGGATTGGATGTCCAGCAGCCGACGCCAAAGATTGATTCCCCATTACAGATCAACTTGGCATCGCCAGACGCAAGCTGAATGAGCTTTCGCGACCAACGCACTTCCCGCAGCGGCACCGGGGCGGCCAACTTCAGTACGTACTCGATATCTCTAGACGCCGGATCGACCAGGAGGAGACGCCCTAGGCTCTCTTGCCGCTCGTACATTAGGGTGGAGATGTCGTTGAGGGCCGTAAACAGGTCCACCCCTTCCCACCGCCCAGCTGTCATCATAGTCACCGTGAAGAGAAGGTCGGAAGCCGCCCGACGGGCTTGCTCCCGGGCATACAACAACTCGTTGGTTCGTGTGTGACCCGGTTCGCGAGCGCCCAATAGGTCCCAGGCCTGTCCCAAGATCTGTCGAATGCAGGCATCGACGAAATTGGGCGGCCCAGAATAGCCCTCACTTCTTGCGGTAGACAGCGCCGGCAATTCAGACAGATCTGTCTTCGGTACCTGTAGAACGGCGGCGACATAGTAGTCGTGCACGCGCCGGGCTTGGCTGACGAAACTCGCTGTATCGCCCAAGGCGTCCAGGCGCGACACGACTCGCTGGACTTGCTCGGACACTACGGTGCAGTGGACGTTCTCGGGCTTCTCGCGCATAGCAGCGTCGTCGCCGAAAAACAGGTTCTGCATATCGTGCTTGGGAACTGCCGCTTCAACCGCGGCGACAAGGTCCGCGAAGGGAGCGAATGGCCATTTTCCGTCTTCCGGTTCGAGGCAAACCGTGTTTTGGCCCGGCCGGTCAGGCGCGCGCACGCCCACGAGGAAAGCTTGGGACTTCACATCCCATCCAATCTCTCTGAAGAGAAGGTCAGCGTGGACAGCAACAGTCCCGCGTAGGACGTGCTGGTAGGCCCACATGAACTGCTTGATGGTTTTAGGCATGGTGACTAATCTGCTGCCGGCATCCTTGATAACCCTGGATGCATTTCGGACGACTGAGCCTGTACCCGAAGTTCACGAGTCATCCCAATATAGGACAACCCCATCGAGATACCTCGTCCCGGAGATATTAATGAGCCACTCCGTCCGCAAGCTGGCCGTCGGTCACCATCCGGCTTCGCATATTCATTAGGATGCGGGCCGTAGTTTGAACCAGTAGTTGGTAGAATGCCGCTTTGCGTAACCTTGGGGACATTCACACGTCCTTCCGGGATACGTTGTAATACATGCGGTTGTCGAGGTGATCGTCGCAATAGAAGGGTAAGTCGCCGGAATCAACAGGCGGTCCGATAGGTAGTATCGGATGGTGTTCTTTGCCGAGCCCATAAGCAGGGTTTATAAGGAGATCGCTTTGCGGGCCATTTACATCCTAATCGCCGCTCCTGGCCCCGGACCCGGTCGGGTCGGATGACCAACCCTGTCAACGTGGCATACGTCAGCCTGTCGTGACAGTAAGCCGTAGTCCGAGGCAGTCGAGTAGCTTCCGCACTGTGTCGTACTGGATCTTGCCACCTGGCGCGAGAGCTTTGTAGAGGCTCTCGCGCCCCAGGCCTGCGTCTTTGGCCAGCTTCGAGATCCCGCGTGCTTTTGCGACATCTGCCACGGCCTGCAGAAAGACATCGGGATTTCGGTCTTCCAATGCAGCCCCGAGGTATTCAGCAATAACCTCCTCGTTGTCCAGGTACTGCGAGGCATCAACCGGGGCAACTCCCAGTCGACTCTTTCGCTTGGCGATCTTCACTCCCGGCTTTGTGGCTTTGTAGTACTTGCCGCGAACCGCGTTCTTCCAGAAGTTTTCCGTCAGTTCTGGAATGTCGCTGAAATCGATCTCGCTGTCCGGCCGAGCAGACAAGGCCGCAAGATCCGCCTTCTGCTTTCTAGTTAGGGAAGGCAGCTTCGCTGGATCAACCGTGCGCCTAACGAATTTCGTACCCATAGCGTTATTTCGATTTCCGGTCGGCTGCTCGGCGCTATGCCGCCTCACTTTCCTTTGGTCGACCGCGGCGCTCGCGGTTCTCGCGAGATGCTTTGACCTTGACAGAATTGCGACTTGAGCCGCGGAGTCTGCCGATCTTCTGCATCCAGCGACGCGATCCGAAGGCGCCCTCGATCAGCCCAGAAACGTAGAGATCTGCGTCGAGGAGCGGCCAATGCAGTCCAAGGCCATTCGGACTGATTTTGATTTTCGTTAGCATTGAACGCGGCGCATCCGCCAGCCCTTCGGCCAACGACGCCGGAAAAGCGAATTCGCAACCGCCCTCGAACGTTATCACGATCAACCTACGCCGAGAATTATAGCGGGCCGACCGCGCTACAGGCCCGCGCGCAATCGCCGCCGCGGCTCGCGCGTTCGCTGCTTTGAATTGCTCTCTAGTCGTTGCCATGAATCGGATCACCTGTCCCAGACATCTAAGGCCTTTTCGTTACTTCCACGCTAACCGACATCTTTCGATTGAGCGCACCGAGAGCGGCCTCAATTTGACCCATTCGTGATTCGTGGTGCAGATTGAGAAGTCGATCGATCTGCATCATGTGTGAATTAAGCCGTTTCGCGAGTTCCGTCTTTCGTACCTTCTCGTCTCGCATCGCCTGATAGATAGCGAGCTTCATACAAAAGAGAGCGGCCGGTCGCACAACGTGTTGTCCACGTTTTGCCTTGCTCGGAACCGGCAGCTTCTCGCCCTTCTCCGTATAGAATTCCAATGCGGTCTCCAGAGCATCCCGCGCTCGAACCAAAGCCTCAGCTTCGTCCTCACCCTGAGTGATCGCCTCCGGTACGTCCGGGAACGTCACTACATACCCTCCTTCGGCAGCCTTTTCGAGGCTCACCGGATATTCAAAATTGTCCATGGTCCTTGCTCCGTTTCCTGGGGGCCGCAACGCAGTGCCGCATCCTAAATCTTCCCTTTCAAGCCAAGCTGTTTCTTGATCGCCTCCATTGTTCCCTTCTTCAATTCCCCGCTGTGCATCGGCAGCACCGACCGTCTACCATCGAGTGTCACCTTTAGGTGGCCGCCATGGCCGGATTCAAATGTGGCTCCTTGTCCCTGAAGCCATTTCTTAAATTGCCTGGTCTTCATTGGGAGAATAAGCTAACACATGTGTTGCAATACGTAAACACTTCTGTTATGACAGGCTTACGCTGTGCGAGCACGCAGTCCATCAAGATAGTCCGCCCATGCCTGCATCATCTTGCGGCGCTCGGGAAGCCGCTGTGCCTTGTTGTAAGCCGCACGCACTTTGTTGCGCTCGGTATGCGCGAGCTGCAGCTCAATCACGTCGGGCGGGAAGCCCTGCTCATTAAGGAGCGTGCTCGCCATGCTGCGAAAGCCGTGTCCTGTCTGCTCCTCGCTGCTGTAGCCCAGTCGTCTCAGCGCGGCATTGATCGTGTTCTCCGACATTGGGCGGTCGCGCGTTCTGAGCGAAGGAAAAAGTAAGCGCCCTCCCCTCGCCAGGGGTTCGAGTTCGCGCAGGATCGTGATCGCCTGGCGCGCGAGCGGCACGATGTGCTGCTCCTTCATTTTCATGCGAGCGGCAGGGATGCGCCATTCCGCATTCGGCAGATCGAACTCTGACCATTCCGCGGCGCGCAATTCGCCGGGGCGAACAAAGACCAGCGGCGCAAGCTTCAACGCCAGCGCAGTGACGTGATACCCGCTGTAGCCATCGATCGCCCGCATCAGCTCGCCCACCCGTGCCGGATCGGTGACCGAGGCGAAGTTGCGTGATTTCACGGGCGCTAACGCATCCTTGAGATCCGCTGCCACATCGTGCTGCGCACGGCCCGTAGCCACTGCATAGCGCAGTACCCGCCCCGCGAGGGCCCGGACGCGATGCGCGGTTTCGTGCCGGCCGCGCGCCTCGATGCGCCGAATCACGACCAACAACTCCTGCGCCGTGATCGCCGCCACCGGTCGGCTGCCGAGGTACGGGTAGAGGGCGCTGCTCAACCGCGCGCCCAGGATCGACAGGGTCTCCGGCGACAGCGACTTGCTGTGCAGCGCGAGCCATTCCCTGGCCACCCCCTCAAAGGTATCCAGCAGCGCCGCGCGCTGCGCCTTGCGCTGGGCGCTCGGATCGATGTCATCGGCGATGAGCCTGCGAGCCTCATCGCGCTTCTCGCGTGCGCGCTTCAACGTGATATCCGGATAGGCGCCGAGTGAGATCAGCTTTTCGAGGCCTGCGATCCGATACCGCAGGCGCCACAGGCGGCCGCCGGTTGGGGTCACGAGCATGAATAGGCCGCGTTCGTCGAAGAGCTTGTAGGGCCTCTCCTTCGATTTGGCGGCGCGAATCCTGGTCTCGCTGAGCGTAGCCACAGAGCACCCACGTACCCCAGTCGCCCCTAAGATACCCCACTGCGTACCCCAGTCAAAGGCGGGGTGGCCCCAGGACGCCTAAGGACGGGTCTGGACGGCCGTGAACACTAAAATCTTTATCTTTCAATAAGTTACGATTTCATCGAGGACACGGCCAGACACGGAAGGACAGCGCTGGACAGGAGTTCTGGAGGCTAGGGTCGGAATCGAACCGGCGTACACGGCTTTGCAGGCCGCTGCATGACCACTCTGCCACCTAGCCCCACGCGATCGTCAAAAAAAACCCTCAAGGCCATGAACGCCTTGAGGGCTTCACGATACTGTTCATTGGAGCGGGAAACGAGGCTCGAACTCGCGACCTCAACCTTGGCAAGGTTGCGCTCTACCAACTGAGCTATTCCCGCACCGTGGCACGTGGGAATCTTAAGTCGGCCGGGCGACAAGTCAAGGCGAGACTCGGGCCTGGCGAACGCCTTTTGGTCCAAACAATGGCAAGATTCCAGCACGGCTGGGGCCGGCGCGCAAGACGCAAACCAACATGCTACTACAGCGCCTGGATCAAGCCGATGACGGGTCGCGGGCTGGAATTACAACGATGAACAGGCGACAGGGATGAGTACAAACGGCCGAACGGCACTGCATACGATCGTACTGGCAGCGGGCGCATCGAGTCGCTTCGGCTCGCCGAAACAGCTGATTCGCTTTGAGGGCCGGCCCCTGATTCAGCGCGTGATCGCCGGTGCCACCGAACTCACCGGTGCCGCGGTCAGCATCGTGCTCGGCGCCTATGCCGCAGAGATCGCCTCGACGCTGCCACCAGGCAGCGCCAGCATCATTATCAATCGCGACTGGCAGGAAGGCATCGCCAGTTCGATACGCGCCGCCGTAGCTCGCCTGCCCGGAGCCTGTGATGGGGTACTGATGCTGCTGGCCGATCAGCCTCTGGTCGGCAGCCACAGCCTGAACCGCCTCGCCGCGGCTTGGCGCCGCCAGCCACGCAGCATCATCGCCTCGCGCTACGGCGCCGTGACCGGAGTGCCGGCCATTTTTCCGCGCTGGTGCTTTCCCGATCTGGTCGCGCTGCGCGGGGAGCAGGGTGCGCGCATCCTGCTGCGCCGTTATGCCGATCATGTGGTGCGGTTATCGAACCCGGAAGCCGAGGTCGACATCGACTACCCCGAGGATCTGCTGGAACTGCACAGCGACGAGCCCTCGGAAGCAGACACCAAACCGTAGGCCCCGCGGCGGCAAATGCTGCGGGCTACGCGCCTGGGGTGCCGCCAGGGGCCTGCCCGACTGCGAACTAGTCTTTATTGCCCGCTGCAGCTTCCCGCGATACCAGCCACTTCACCAACTCGATGGTCTCGTCATAACCGCCGGCCGAGACCGGATTGAGCCGATATTTGCCGTTGACAACGATGCTCGGCGTCTCCCCGATGGCGTAGTTTCGGATCCGCTCATCGGCCTGCTTGACCTTGACGTCGACGGCGAACGAGCCAGCAGTCGCCAGGAATGCCTCCGGATTCACGCCAGCAGCCTTGGCATAGAATTGCGCCGCATCGGCGATCGATGGCGGCGGATGGCGAGCGTGCTGTGTGGCCGGATCGAACACCGCCAGCTCCCCGCTCTTCCATACCGCATCGAACATCGCATCGTGCGTGCGCTCATCGATACCCATCTGCTGCGCGGTCACATAGGCGCGCTGGAACATCGGCCAGTCCTCATCCGGACGGAACGAGGCAGGCAGGAACTCCATCACGGCGTACGCCGGCAGGCTCGACCGCAATCGATCGGCCACCGGGTAGAAGCGATTACAGCCCGGGCAGGCGTAGGAGAAAATCTCGATGACCTGGACCTTGCCCGCCGGCAGACCGGTGGGCTGCGCCGGATTGATCAGGAAATAGTGCTGCCCGGCGACCCAGCGCGAATCGGCGTGCGCGCCAGCGCCGGCACCGAGCAACGCCAGGATCACCGCCAGCATCGCGCCGCCGTGCTGCATGCGGTGTCGGCGGCGAGCGGCCACGGCCGGCAGCGCCAGGGCAGCCAGCAGCAGCAGTGCAATCCATCCCATCGCGCCGCCCCCGCCCCCGCCCCCAGTGCTGCTGCTCCCGCTCGCCGCGGTCACAGTCACCTGCGCCTTGCCAGAGCGTGTGCTGTTGGCGACGGATATCGCACTCACCGTCACCACTGGCGGCGATGGCACCGTCGCCGGGGCCTGATAGACCCCGGAACTCGAGATGGTGCCGACGGTCCCATTGCCGCCGGTGATGCCATTCACCTGCCAGGTGACTGCGGTATTCGAGGTATTGGTGACAGCAGCGGTGAAGGACTCGCTGGCGCCGCTGGCCACGCTCGCCACGCTCGGGGTGACGCTGACGGCGACATTCGCAATTGCGACCACGGCAGAACCGGAGCGCGAAGTATCGTAGGTCGATACCGCTGTCACCGTCACTGTCCCCTGTGAGGGTATCGTCGCCGGTGCCGTGTACAGGCCTGCGCCCGTGACCGTGCCGACGGTGGCGTTGCCGCCGGCAATTCTGTTGACGTACCAGACGACATTGGTATTGGCGCCGGCGTTGAGGACCGTGGCGACAAAGGCCTGCGTGCCACCGGGAATCACCGATGCGCTCAGCGGCGCAACCGACACGCTCACCGCCGGGGCGACGGTCACGCCGGCAAAGGCGCTGGCGGTCGGATCCTGCGCCGAGATCGCCATCACCGATACGGTGGACGGCGATGGTTGATTGAGCGGTGGCGTGTAGACGCCGGCGCTCGACACCGTGCCCACGGTGCTGTTACCGCCCGGAATACTGTTGACCTGCCAGGTCACCGTCTGATTCGCAGTGCTGGTGACGGCCGCGATGAACGTCTGGCCGCCCAGCCCCGCCTGCACCGTCGCGCTGCTGGGAGCGACTGCGACCGTGATCGGCAAACTGGGCGTGATTGCGCTCAGGCATGCGTGAATGCCAGCGCTGGCGGGCGCAGTGCTGGTAGCTGCGGTGGAACTGACCACCACCTGCGCGGTATCGATCCGGCCCATATTGTCGGTCACCACCACCTGCACTGTGATCGTACCGGAAGTCGGCGCCATGACTCTGGCGCTACTTTGCGTGGTGGAACCTATGATGCCGCCGCCGCCGCCGGGAATCGACCAGGCGTAGCTGGCAATCGATGAGCCGCAGGACGCGCTGCTCAGCGACGCATCGAGCGTCACGGTCGTGCCACCGGTGACCGCCGTTGGCAGCTGCACGGCCGCGATCGGGCGCAGCGCCGCGTTCACGGCGCCATTCGCGTTCGCCATACCGGCGCCGCACGTCTGTGTGGTGCAGTTGCACTGGCTGGCCTGCAGGTCGTTCGAATTGGCCGGCATATGACAGGTCGGCACCGTGTTGTCACTCGACACCGGGAATGGCTGCGTCACACCCTCCTGCAGCCGCGACTGGATCTGGGACGGCAGCAGATTGCCATTGACCGACAGCATCAGTGCTGCGATGCCGGACACAAGCGGCGTCGAAAAGCTGGTGCCGACGTTGTAGTTGGTCTGGTTGGTATACCTATCCGAGGCCGGCGTCGGGCCCGGCGTGGTCAGTCCGGTGTTGGTGGTGGTGTCTACGGAATACAGGCACGGCGCGGCGGCATTGACGCAGTTGCCACCGGGTGCGCTGAGCGCGATCTGCGGACCCAGGCTGCTGAAGCCCACCTTGGTGCCATCCTGGCGCAGACCTGCGACGGCGATCACGCCGGTACAGTTTCCGGGCGCATCCACCGGGCCGCCTTCATTGCCGGCGGCGGCGATTACCGTGACGCCGGCGCCGGTCAGCGTGCTGATGACGAGTTGGTAACTCTGCGGACAGGCACCCGCGGCGCCCAGGCTCAAATTGACGATGTTTGCAGGATACGGGTTCACCGGTATCGGGTTACCCAGATCGTCCTCGACCTGCATGCCGGCGGCCCACAGCATCGCGGTCTCGATGTCGGAGTCCGCGCCGCCGCATTTGCCCAGGGCGCGCACCGGCAGGATCCAGCCGCTCCAGGTCACTCCCGCGATGCCGACACTGTTATTGGTAATCGCACCCATGATGCCGACCACGCGCGTGCCGTGCCACGTGCTGGCGACCTGCGGGCACTGGCTGAATTCCGGAAACTGCGTATCGGCAGCGCTGATCCAGTCGCCCGGATCCGATGCATCGGCATCCCAAGTGGCGTTGGCACCAGTCGCCGGGCTGTCGGCAACTTCGCCGTCATTGGCCGTCAGCACACTGCTGACGAAGCTGTAGCCCGGGAGCAGCCGGCCGCCGGCGCCGGCGCGCAGCAGATCCGCGTGCTCGAAGCGCACGCCAGTATCGATGTCGGCGATCACCAGCCCGGGGCTGCCGGTGGTGGTTGCCCACGCATTGATGGCATCCACGGCGCTGGGCGTGGTCCCGAGGTCATTCAGGTACCACTGACCGGTAGACCCGGGAGTCGGAAGGTACAGCGGATCATTCGGCACGGCGGCGATATGCCGCTGCTGGTCGGGCTCGGCGTATTCCACGGCAGCATCGGCCCGCAGCCGGGCTAGCACCGCCTCCAGCGATGCGCCCGCCTGCGGCAGTAGATCGATTACCTGCAGGCCGGGCAGCAGGCTGCGCGCGCGCAGCAGTGTGAGCTGGTTGCGTGCGGCGATCGCGCTCACCGCTTCGCGCGCCGGTGCCGTCTGGCGCTGCTGGCGGGGCGCCGAGGAGCCCTCGTCTGCGGTAGATCGCAATTTAACAATGATGCGATAAACCGGCGCCGGGGCAGCCACTGTGCGCTCCACTGGCGGATTGGTCGGCGCGGCGCTGGATGCGAATCCCAGGCAGATGACCGCAGCCAGCCCCACCACCACGCTCCCTGTGCGCATCGGCTCTCCCCGTTGATCAATGACGAATATTAAGGGGAAAGACGCTCTCGTGCTCAGGGCACGAATCGATTATTACGGTCGCGTCATCACACGCGGCGCGGGCCTTCGATTCCCTGTCACGGTCCCGCTTGCGCAACCCGCTGGCGAAGGTCCTGGCGCAGGCCGAGCGCAGCTAGGGCGCCGTGCCACCGCAATCATCGCCGCAGGGAGCGCTCTCGATTTGTACGGTGGCATGCGCGATCTTGAACTGCGCGCGCAGCACGCCCTGCACTCCGACCAGGCAGGCGGTCGCATCCGCCCCCTCGCGCAGCACCACGTGTAGCGTCATCATCGGCCGCTCGTCAGTCAGCGACCAGGCGTGTATATGGTGCACGGCGCTCACCGTCGGCACCGCCGCCATGATCTGCTGTTGGATGCCGACCGCATCGAAGGTCGCCGGCGTGCCCTCGAGCAGGATGTGCGCGGATTCGCGCGTGATGCGATAACCGCCGCGAACGATCAGCAGCGCGGTGATAACCGACAGGATCGGGTCGATCGGCGTCCAGTGGGTCAGGAAGATCAGCAGTCCGGCCGCCAGCGCACCGAGATTTCCGAGCACATCGGCGGCCACGTGCAGCAGCGCACTGCGTATATTCAGCGTGCGCTCGCCGCGCGACAATGCGACATAACTGGTCAGGTTGGCGACCACGCCCAGGCCTGCCACCGCCATTATGATCTGCGGCTGAACCACCGCCGGGGCGATCAGCCGATGCGCCGCCTCGATCACGATCCACACCGACAGCAGCAGCAATGCCAGGCCATTGACGAATGCCGCCAGCACTTGCCAGCGGTGATGCCCATAACTCATCAGTTCGCTTGCCGGCCGCCGCGCGGCCCGCACCGCCGCATAGCTCATCGCCAGCGCGCCGACATCGGCCAGCATATGAGCCGCATCGGCGATCAGCGCCAGCGAGCCGGCAATCCAGCCGCCAATCGCCTCCGCAACCATGAACCCGGCGGTAACGCACAGCGCCCACAGCAGCGCGCTCTCGCTGGCTCCCGTGCCATGCGAGTGGCCATGATGGCCGCCAGGATCGTGCCGATGATCGTGATCATGGCCGTGATCTGGCTCTTGGTGATGGTCATGGCCATGGCCATGGTTGGGCGCGCGCAGCGTTGTACCTGACGGCATCGAGCGGCTCCGGTCCGACAATTGCAGATTAGAAACCCTATAGCTACTATAGAGTCAAATCCATCCATCAGGCGACGGTCATGCGTCACGCCATCAATATCGGGGAGCTGGCCCGGCGCACACTGTGCCAGGTCGAGACCATCCGCTACTACGAGCGCGAAGGGCTGCTGCCCACCCCGGCACGCTCCCAGGGCAACTATCGCCAGTACGACGCCACCCACGTCGAGCGGCTATCGTTCATACGCCATTGCCGCTCACTCGACATGACCCTGGCTGAGATTCGCGCGTTGCTGGATTTTCGTGACGCGCCGACAGGTGATTGCGCCGCGGTCAGCGCATTGCTCGACGAGCATGTGCATCACGTCGCCGATCGCATTGCGCAGTTGCGTGAGTTGGAACGCCAGCTCAAGCACCTGCGCGGCCTGTGCGCCAGCCCCGGTCAGGCCGAGCGCTGCGGCATTCTCAAGGAGATGTCGCGCGCGGCACTGGGCGAACCGTCCGCGCCGCCGGCCGGACATGTGCACGGATCGCACGGCAGCTCGCGCGGCCGGCGCGCACGCAGTTCTGCCGGCCCGTAACCGCGCGAGCTA
>Ga0182016_10001635_pt1 | contig 27269 bp, 19 predicted proteins | sample 712S2MmetaG_FD_120491 | JGI IMG/M metagenome (GOLD analysis project Ga0182016, IMG submission 120491) | Permafrost microbial communities from Stordalen Mire, Sweden - 712S2M metaG | ecosystem: Environmental > Terrestrial > Soil > Wetlands > Permafrost | place: Sweden: Stordalen | collected...
CATAGCCACACACATTTAGCGCACTACCCGGGTATCTATCGCTCCGCGTTCCGCAAGAAAGTCTTCAGTCATTTCGCCGGGGATTTTGGAGAGGCGTCTGCGGACCTCCTCCAGACCGGGGGCCGGGCCCGGCCGGCGTCCTTCAGTTGGCATCGCAGCGTTTCCCGGTAACCCCCGTCCAACCCGGGATGCAAGTCACGCGGTTCCGAATCGGTCGAGACGGTAATCGTCACCTGCTGATGCTCGGCCTACTCCACCGGCTCCAAGGGTCGAAGCACGCCGTTCTCGTAAACCGCCCGGAATTGGATCTGCATGGCTCCCTATTGACGGCCTTACCCCATCCGGAACACCTTCATCACCTCATCCCCCAAATGATTAATCACCTTCACCGCAATCCGCCCCGACTTCGGCTTCCCAAACGGACGCGACGTATCGCTATGCAGGCTCGCCCAGGGTTCCTGATTGACCTCGGCCTTCAAGCCGGCATTGAGCAACTTACTGAGGATCGTTCGTGCCCAGAAAGTACGCCATCACTTAGTGAAGAGACCTACACCATCACAATGATTATTCCACTCCATCTACAATCCCCTCAATCACTTAGCCAAAAAACCCACCAAAAATCCACCATCCCGCTGCTACCGTAAAACCGGGCATGCGGCAATTCTCCGCATTGCCCTCAATCAGGAGTAAACAATGACGGATTTCAAAGAACGAAACACCCAAAACGCGCAACACTCCACCGGCCCCACCAGCGACGAGGGCAAAGAACGCTCCAGCCGGAACAGCCTGGTTCACGGATTGTACAGCAGAATCCCATACGACCCCAAGGAGTGCCTCGACGATTACCTCATCCACCGGGCAGCCCTCATGGCCGCCCTCAAACCCGAAGACGCGTTCCAGGAAGAGCTGGCCAAAATCATCATCGACAACCTCTGGCGCGTCGAGAAGTATCGGATGAAAGAGGCTCAGATGACCAACGATACCTACGAGACCGTCGAAAGCCGCGGGCGTCATGAGCAGCGCCTCCTGAACAGCATGTTCAAAGCCCGCAAGGAACTGAAGGCGCTACAGACCGAATCCGCCGAAGCGCGAAAAGCCGAAGCGCAGCGTCTGGAAGACCAAGCCAAAATCAAGGCCGCTCGAGAGATACCGGTCGAAGAGGACAACCCATTCAGCGCCGAACCGGCAAGCGGGAAACAACCCGCTGGGTTCGTTCCACACACCCCGGAAAATCGTCCCGTAAGCCCCGCGACGCCCCCAGATCCACCCTCCGAAGTAACAAAAAAGCCCGTCGAAAGCGAGAAAAAGCCCGCCGCGTAGCCCGAACGCTGGCTCGCGACAACTTGAGATCGTCCAATCCCGTGCGGGGATCGGACACCGTAACCCGAAAACCGTCTTTCCACAAAAAATACGTCGCTCGAACCTTCTCAGGATCAAATAACTTGCCGGTTCCGAAGGTGGGATAGGCCCTTGGCCAGCCCATATAGGCGCTTAGCGTACAGAAAGAGAAAAAGATCTGAGCCGCACCTGCAAACCGCCCGGTTCGATCCAGGCCGCGAACATTGGAGCCGTGTAATCGGCCAGTCGGTTTGAAGCCGGCTTTTCGCCCGCGCCCAAAAGTCACCCGTGCGCGGCCCGGCATCCCCCGTAAAAACAACATAATAAGAATACTTACACCGAAAATTTGGTTTGCATTTCTTGCAAATCAGATCCTGAGAAATACCTTGCGCCGGTACATCCAATACAGCATCATCCAGTAGATCAAAAGGACGGCGCCGCCTTCGAGGAGCGGCTGCACGCCGCGTCCCAGAAAGTTGAAAAAATCCGGACCCAGGTTGATCCGCAGGGACGAGAAGCAAAAGTCCTCGAATAAGTGGGCGATCAGATAAGCCGCAATCGAGTTCATCCCCACCACCACCAAAGGGAAAGCCCACCCCTGATAACCCTTCACCTCAATCACCCAGCAGAAGGCGGCGAGAAACAGGAAACAGATGCCCCCGCTATAGAGCGTCCACGAAGGCGTCCAGATGCGCTTCACAATGGGGCACACGCCCGCATAGTGCAGCGCGGCGCCGAGCAGAATCCCGGCAAACCCGGCCATGAAAAACTTCTTGAGTGGAATCGACGGCCCGCTTTCCCGCAGCCACTCACCGGCGATCAGGCCCAGGATCATGGTCCCCAGAGTCGGAATGAAACTCAGCGTGAGGTACCCGCCGCTATTGAACACGAAAGTTTTTTCCCGTGGGAACAGATTGAGGAACCAATCGTCGAATGCGTTGCCGAAGTTATCGGTCTTGCTCCAGTGCGCCGCGAAGCCGGCGCCATGCACCGGATAGAGCGCCCAGGCCAGCCAGTAGCCGAACAGCACGCCGGCGAACGCGGTCCACTGCCACTTGCGCGGCTTGAACCCTAATAAGAACAGGAAAGGATATCCCAGACCGATCTGTGAGAGCGTATCTTCGAATGTGAAGTAGGTTTGGGAGGAATGCATCGAACGAAGAAAGACACCCAGAGCCACCAGCAGCAGCGAGCGCCACAGCGCGTGCAGGAAAAGCTTTCCCGCTGTAGCTCCTTTGGCCATCCTGCTGGCGAGAGAATACGGCAGCGCGACACCCACCAGAAACGAAAAGGAGGGCTGGATCATGTCGTGCAGCGAACTCCCCGCCCATGCGACATGCGTCTGATTGAAGGCCAGGAAACTCCAGAACCAGTTGCCGGGAAAGGCGCGCGAGACCTGGGAAAGGCGCAGCACCTCGGCCATCATCAGTAACATCACGAGGCCGCGATAGGCGTCGATCGCAACGTTGCGCGAAGGGGCTACCGCGGTTCCCGTCCTCAAGCGGGCAAGCATATCACGGTTGTCATCTCGCCGTGCTTCACAATAGAAGGGAATGTCTTCACGTCCATTAAGCACGAACCGGCACCTTCTGAAGTGGATCGACAAGATGGCCGATCTCACCAAGCCCGCGGCCATTCATTGGGTGGATGGATCGCCCGAGGAATATGAGAACCTCTGTGCCCAAATGGTGGCCACCGGAACTTTTATCAAGCTCAATCAGAACCTGTGGCCGGGCTGCTACTACGCCCGGTCCACCCCTGACGATGTTGCCCGCGTGGAGGACCGCACCTTCATCTGCTCTCTTTCGAAGGACAATGCGGGCCCCACCAATAATTGGGAAAACCCGTACACCATGCGAAAGAAGCTGAAGGAGCTATTCAAGGGCTGCATGCAGGGCCGCACGATGTACGTTCTGGCGTTCAGCATGGGTCCCATCGGGTCGCCCATGTCCCGGATCGGAGTGGAACTGACCGATTCGCCGTACGTCGTCGCCAACATGCGCATCATGTCGCGGATCGGGCTCGCCGTATTCAAGGAAATCGACAAGGATTATACGCGTGTGGTGCCTTGCCTGCACAGCGTGGGTTCTCCGATTGCACCCGGCCAGAAGGATGAGCCGTGGCCCTGCAATCGGGAGAAATACATCGTGCATTTCCCGGAGACGCGCGAGATTTGGTCCTATGGCTCGGGCTACGGCGGGAACGCCCTGCTGGGCAAAAAGTGCTTTGCGCTGCGCATCGCCTCCAACATTGCGCGTGACGAAGGCTGGATGGCCGAGCACATGCTGATCGTGGGCGTGGAAAGTCCGCAGGGGGAAAAGACGTATCTGGCGGCCGCCTTTCCCAGCGCCTGCGGCAAAACGAACCTCGCCATGCTGATTCCTCCCAAGGGCTTCGAGGGCTGGAAGGTTTGGACCGTGGGCGATGATATCGCCTGGATCCGCCCCGACAGGCACGGCTGTCTGCGGGCCATTAATCCGGAAGCGGGCTTCTTCGGGGTCGCGCCCGGAACTTCCGTGAAGACCAATCCCAACGCCATGGCGGCTCTGGCGCGGAACACCATCTTCACCAACGTCGCGCTCACTCCCGACGGCGGCGTCTGGTGGGAAGGCATGACCGACACTCCTCCCGGCAAGTGCCTGGATTGGCAGGGCCGCTCCTGGAACCCCGAGATCGCGCGCCAAACCGGTATCAAGGCCGCCCATCCCAACGCCCGCTTCACGGCGCCGGCATCGCAATGCCCCACCATTGACCCAGCCTGGGAGGACCCCGAGGGCGTGCCCATCAGCGCGTTCATCTTCGGCGGCCGCCGCGCGAGTGCCATCCCCCTGGTCTACCAGGCGTTCAATTGGAGCGCGGGTGTTTATATCGGCGCAACCATGGGTTCCGAAACCACTGCCGCGGCGGTCGGTGCAGTCGGGAAGGTGCGCCGCGATCCCATGGCCATGCTGCCTTTCTGCGGCTATCATATGGGTGATTACTTCCGTCACTGGATCAAAATGCAGCGGACGCTGAAAGTAACTCCTCGCGTGTTCCACGTGAATTGGTTCCGGAAGGATGACGAGGGGAAGTTCCTGTGGCCCGGGTTCAGCGAGAACATGCGCGTGCTGAAGTGGATTATCGACCGTGTGCATGGGCGCACCCAGGCTCGCGAAACACCCATCGGGTGGATTCCGCACTATGAGTCGCTCGATTGGAACGGCCTTGATTTCCCCGCGGAAAAGTTTGATCAGTTGCAGGAGGTAGACCGCGCCGCGTGGCGTGCGGAGGTGATGGAACACGAGCAGCTTTTCATCGACCTACATGACCATCTTCCGCCGGAGATGATCTATGAACGGGAGTTACTGATTTGCCGCCTGTGAGTGAGTTACAGGAATTCATCCATGCCAGTAAGAACAAAGGCGCATCGGATGAATTTCTGGCGGCGCTCCTGATCCGGCGCGGTTGGCCGGAGGACGCCGTGTATTCGGCGTTAGGCGATTACTGGACCGCGGTAACCGGCGTGGCCGTTCCGCAACGGAAAAGCTCGGCCGAATCCGCGCGCGAGGCTTTCCTTTACCTGCTCGCATTCTCCACCCTGTGCTGCTGGGCCACGGCCCTCGGTTCGGCGATGTTCACGTTCATCGACCATTGGTTTCCAGATCCTGTGGTCCAGCCGAGCTATTACCAGAACATACGGTCGTCGGTCACCTGGCAGATGGCTACGCTGGCGGTTGCGTTCCCGATTTTTCTGCTGGTGATGCGCGCGATCCTGAAAGAGAACGCCGCCAACCCGGAGCAACTGCAATCGGGCGTTAGAAGGTGGTTGACCTATATTGCTCTGCTGTTGACCGCCGGGGCGATGATCAGCGACCTCATCTGGTTTTTGGAAGCTCTGCTGAACGGTGAGATCACGGTGCGTTTCGTGCTGAAGAGCCTGGTAGTGATGATCATCTGCGGCGCAATTTTCGTATATTACCTGCGCTCGCTGCGCGCACGGGCCACGGGAATGAATCTGCCGTTCGCAGTCGGTTCCGGGCTCGCGGTGACGGCGGTATTCCTGATTGGCTTTGGAGTCGCCGGGACGCCCGCGGAGAACCGCCTGCAGCAGGGCGACGCTACCAGGGTGAGGGCTCTCGAGCAATTGGAGCAGGCGATACGGGCCACGGCCACGGTTCCCGCATCACTTGCACAACTCGTGCAACAAGGCCGCATCAGGGACGCGCAAACGCGAGATCCGGTGACCGGGAGGCAATTTGAATTTAGATCCCTTGGCGGCGACGGTTACCAGCTATGCGCCACTTTCTCGCGGGCGAGCGAAGCGGAAGGCCCTTATGAAGTGTATGGCTCGGCGTTCTGGCATCATGGACCTGGCAGAACGTGCTACGCGCTGGACGCGACTAAGCTGGCACGTTAGCGATTGGCTATTCTCCAAGAGCCTGATATAGCGATTCCTTCCAGCGAGCGGTATCAATCGACCAGCACACATTAGCGCGGCCTGCTTCACTCCACACATTCCGGTTCCGGTCGTCTCCGGCTACGTTGAGCTTATCCACCACGGTCATCCCTCGCGTCAATTCGCTTTGTATCTCAACATCCACGGAATGCTCGCTCCATTCCGTTCCCACGGAGGGGTCGAGCGCGATCGACATCGCCACCGGGTCGGGCAAAGAAATTCCGTCTTCGCCAGTCTGCTCGCGGTATGCCTCACGGGCGCGGCTGTTGCATTCAATCGCAAATCGCGCGAGTTGAGTATCTAAGTGCAGAATCCGGGTGATATCGCCGTCGTGAAGCACAGCGGGGCCCCGGCAAAGCTGCCACCCGATTAACTCCACGGGAAGCCCGCTGCGGAGAACGATGCGCGCGGCTTCGGGGTCAACCCAGATATTGTATTCGGCGGCGGGAGTCACATTCCCCTCGCAGCAGGGCGCGCCGCCCATGACCACGCAGCGGCCCACCTTGCCTGCGATGCCGGGTTTGCGGGCGAGCGCCAGAGCGAGGTTCGTGAGAGGACCGAGCGTAACCACCACTAATCCGGGGTGACCTTCAATCGCGGCAATGATCGCGTCCACCGCATGTAAGTCACCAGCAGCCTGCCGCGCGGCGGGATAGCTATGATCTCCCATGCCATCGCGGCCATGAAACCAATCCGCATTTTGGTGCCCGCGCACCAGCGGCTTTTCTTCGCCCGCGTAGACAGGGACCGATGCGCCACAAAGCTCCACCGTATAGAGCGCGTTGCGCGTGGCCTGTGCAACGCCGCAGTTCCCGGCGACCGTGGTAATAGCCACCACGCGCACATCGGGTGCGCCGAGAGCCATGACGAGAGCGACGGCGTCGTCGGAGGCCGTGTCGGTATCAATGAGGAAGTCCCGCGCCACCCGCGTAGAATAGCAGTTTAATCAAGCCATGCTGTCCCGCTGTCTATACTGCCTGTTGCTCGCCGCCCTCGCCGCGATCGGTCATCCGCTGGACCCGTTAACGAAAGACGAACTCACCGCGGCGCTAACTATCCTTCGGACACAGCACGCCCTGCCCCCGGATACTTCCTTCCCTTTGGTGGAGCTGCGGGAGCCCCTGAAGCAGGACGTGCTTGCCGGCCGCAAAGTCCCTCGCCGGGTATTCGCCGAGGTCTATGAACGCACCACCCGGCAAACCTTCGAAGCCGTCGTGGATCTGTCTACGCGGCAGGTTGTCTCATGGAATCAGGTGAAGGGCGTTCAACCGCCCATCATGCCGGAAGATTTCGCCATCTGCCAGAGAGTTGTTCGAGCCGACGCCGGCTGGCGGGAGGCTCTCCGCAAACGAGGGATCAGCGACATCGCGCGGGTGCAGATTGACGTGTGGGGCAATGGCTATCACGGCGAGGCAGCCGACGGACCCCATCGCATCGTGCGTACGGTTTCTTATTACAAAGGGCCGGAAAGGAGCGCGTACTTTCATCCCATTGATGGGTTAGTGGCTCAAGTCGATCTCACCGCTGGAAAGGTCATTCATTTGACCGACACCGGCACTGCGCCGCTCTCTCACGCTCCGGTTCTGGCCGGTACGGACAGCGGCGCGGTGCGTCCGCTCGAAGCGGTCCAGTCGAAAGGCGTCAGCTTCGTCAGAAAGGGAAACGAAATCGAGTGGGGGAACTGGCGGTTTCGATTTGCTCTTCATCCTCGCGAAGGGCTGGTCCTCTATACTGTCGGCTATCTTGACCATGGCGTGGTTCGGCCAATTCTCTACAAAGCGTCGCTCTCCGACATGGTGGTCCCGTATGGCGACCCCGGTCCGGCCTGGTATTTCCGAAACTCATTCGACTTCAGCGAGTATTCCTTCGTGGCGCGATCTGTCGCACCCCTCGTCGCCGGAAGAGACGTACCCAATAATGCCGCTTTCTCCGACGCGGCGTTCGCCACGGAAGCGGGAGCCGCTTATGACTCGCCGCATGCCGTGGCGATCTACGAGCGAGACGGGGGCATCCTTTGGAGATACTCGGACCTGACTGCCGGAACCATCGTCTCGCGGCGGGCGCGGGAGCTGGTGCTGGCAACCGTCATCTCCGCGCCGCCCTATGAATACGGATTCAATTGGGTGTTTCATCAGGATGGGCGCATTGGAATGGAAATGCTGCTCACCGGCATTATGGCGACCGAACAGGTCTCACCCGCGGCGGATCACGCGCAGTTACATGCCGAGATGGTCGCGCCCGACCTGGCGGCGGTGTTTCATCAGCATTTCTTCTGCTTCCGTCTGGATATGGACGTGGATGGCACGCGCAACAGTGTCGTTGAAATGAACACACAAGGGGGCGGCGGCAAGGCCATCGAAACGGTTGAATCCACCTTGTCAAAAGAACAGCAGGCCAGGCGCCCGGTAAGCTCGGCGACGAACCGGATGTGGAAGGTAATCAATCCTGGTGCAAAGAATGCTTTGGGCGAACCCGTGGGTTATTTACTAATGCCCGGAGAGAATACGCCATCTTATGCCACTCCAGATTCGTGGATAAGAAAACGCGCGACCTTTCTGAATGCCCAGTTTTGGGCCACTCCGTATGAAGCCGCGGAAGAGCATGCCGCGGGCGACTACGTGAATCAGAGTCAAGGTGGTCAAGGTCTCGGCGAATGGACGCAGGCGGATCGCTCCCTCGAAAACCAGGATGTTGTTTTGTGGTATACCCTCGGCATTACTCATATCCCGCGTCCGGAGGAATGGCCGGTGATGCCCGCGCATCACGCCTCGTTCGAACTCGTGCCGAGCGGTTTCTTCCGGAGCAATCCAGCGCTGAGCGAAAGTGACATACACTAACCCGATGCGATGCACCCGCCGTTTCCTCTGCTTGGCGCTCCTGCTCTCGTGGGCGGCCGGCGCGCAGAATAAGCTGCCCGTGAAACGAGTGGTTCTCTTCAAGAACGGCGTGGGCTATTTCGAGCACGTTGGACCCGTCCACGGTGACGAGTCCGTCACGATCGCCTTTACATCGGGCCAGCTCAACGACGTACTCAAATCGCTAACGGTGCTGGATCTCAATGGCGGCCGCATTGCGGGCGTAGCTTACGGCAGTTCCGCGCCAATCGACCGGCAGTTGGGCGATCTGCGTCTGCCAATCGGGGAGAAAGCCACACTGGCGGACTTCCTGAGCGCGCTGCGCGGAACCAAGCTCGAAATCAGGAACGGAGCTTCGACAATCACCGGGCGCCTGCTCAGCATCGAGCGCAAGACGCGCATCTCCGGAGGCACAACCCTCGAAGTCGACTATCTCTCGCTCATCTCCGATACGGGGGAATTGCGAACCACGGAGATTTCCCCTTCTTTCTCAGTGCGCCTTCTGGAGCCAGGCCTTGCCGGAAAAGTGGACCGCTATCTCGACCTTGTCTCGGCGGGCCGCGAAGCCGATGTGCGGCGGATGGTGATCTCCACCGAAGGCGCAGGCGATCGATCGCTGTACGTGAGTTATATCAGTGAAGTACCGGTCTGGAAATCGACTTACCGGATCGTGCTCAATTCCAAGGCCGGGCAAAGTCCGTTGCTGCAGGGATGGGCCATCATCGACAACGTTGTGGGTGAGGATTGGAACAACGTCGACCTGTCGCTGGTCGCGGGCGCGCCGCAATCGTTTATCCAGAATCTGTCGCAGCCCTATTACTCGCAAAGGCCCGTTGTTCCTTTGCCGGAGAACGTATCGGTGACGCCCCAGACGCACGAATCGACGCTGATTCCAGGCGGCGCGCAACTCACGGGAGTGATTACCGACCCATCCGGCGCGGCCGTCGGTGGAGCTACCGTCAAAGCCTTTGATGCCGCGGGAAACCTGGCCGCTCAGGCAACCACGGACAGCGCGGGAAGCTATGAGATCCCCGCTCTGCCCGACGGTTCCGTGCGCCTTCAAGTTGCCGCGCCCGGATTCAGCCCCACTGAAATCAACGGAATGACGGCTTCCGCGGGACGTCCCATCCAGCAGGATGTACGGCTACAGGTGGCGAGTGCCGCCGACAGCGTTACAGTGAGCGCCACAGCCCCACAGATGCAAACGTCCGAATCCGCCTTGGCTGCGACAGCAGGACGGCGGATCGGGAATGGACGAGGCTTAGGAAGCGGCGCCGCGCTGGGATCAACCGGGCGTGGAACCGGCGCTGGCATGGGCGCGGGCGCGGGCGGAGGTTACGGGGGCGGGACGTACCGTGTCGATACCGCGCGCGCAGCCGCCGAGGCGGCCGCTCGCAGCCAGGCGCTAGGGGATCTGTTCGAGTACAAGCTCAAAGACCCGATTACGATTTTGAAGAACCGGTCGGCACTGGTGCCTATCGCGCAATCGCCGATTACCGTTGACAAAGTATCTCTCTGGAATGAGCAGGCTGGCCTGCTGCGCCCGCAGCGCGCACTATGGATTACTAACTCCACGGGACTAACGCTCGATGGCGGCAGCGTGAGCGTTCTGGAAGAGAACACCTTCGCCGGTGAGGGTGTTTTCGACCCCATACGACCCGGCGAGAAGCGCTTGTTTTCCTACGCGACAGACCTGGCCGTAAACGCCAGCTCGCGCATCGGCTCCGAGCAGGAGCGCGTCTCCCGCGTGCGGATTTACAGGGGCACGATGACCCAGGAGAGCGAGATCCGGGAGAAGAAGACGTACACGTTCCGCAATGAGGACAGCAGCCCGCGCACAATCGTGGTGGAGCATCCCGTGCGGCCGGGCTACGTACTGCGGGGTGACGTGCGTCCCGTGGAGACGACCGCGGATTGGTTGCGCTTCCGCCTCCAGGTGGATCCCAAACAGACCGCATCGCTGGTGGTGGAGGAAGCACGGCCCACCCAGGCTAACTTCGCCGTGACGAATATTTCAACGGAACAAGTCGCTTTGCTTATCAGTCAGAAGTCAATTGACCCGACGATTGAAGCGGCCTTTCGCGAGGTTCTTTCGCAGAAAGACGCCATTGCCGCGCTCGAAGCGCAGAAGAGCAATCGCGACGATGAAACGCAGAAGATATTCGACGACCAGCAGCGGTTGCGAGAGAACATGAAGGCGCTGAAGGGCAGCCCCGAAGAGAAGGCTCTGTTACAGCGGTACACCCAGCAGTTGAATGAACAGGAGAATCGGCTGGCGGCGCTGCAGAATGAAACCGATCAGCTCGATAAGCAGATCGACACCGCCAAGGCCGCGCTGGATAAGAGGATTCAGCAGCTTGAGTTTGACGTGAAACTATAGATGTACTACGAAACCCCGGCCCCGCATCTGCGTTTCGATGGAACCCAGCGTCCGTCTGCGTCTTCAAACACAAGGTTTCCAAAGGCGGCGCAAAGAGGACAAGAATACTCGAACCGCATCACGGCGTAGCGGTGAGTCGCGTCAAACCGAATCTCGGACACGCCCAGGTTCGGCGCCCGCTTGGAATCTTGTCCGCTGTTAATGAACATGTAGTTCAAGCCTGAGATGGTTCTCGGATCAAGTAACTGGCTGTTCACGGAAGGTCCGGCCGGGAGGCTGATCCCGGCCACGCAACCTCTCCGTTCGTCGTCCGAAATCTGGAGCGCGATGTATTTGCGCTGAAGTAAAATTGGCGCATTCCTACCGTTCAGGAACGTTTCGAAGAACACGCGATAAACCGCCAACCGGTCTTGAGAGGGGGAACTGCTACCGCATCCGACAGCCAACGACGCAAGGGCCAGAAGCGACAGGCTTCTCATGAGTTATAGAGTAACTGCTCCCCCAAACCGCCCAGGTGACTCGCCCCTGTCAGACCCATGGCCATTCTGGTCTCAACGTCCAGAATCTGCAGCACCCTGGCCACACCCTGCTCGCCGCCAACGCAGAGTCCCCAGCAATACGGGCGGCCCACCATGACGGCCGTCGCTCCCAGGCAAAGCGCTTTCACGACATCAATGCCTCGCCGGACGCCGCCATCGATCAAAACCGGAATTCTGCCGCCAACGGCCGCAACGATAAGAGGCAGCACGTCCATCGTGGCCGGAGCTGAATCCAGGCTTCGTCCACCGTGGTTGGAAACCACAATCCCATCGATTCCGCGACGAACCGCTTCGCTCGCATCGTCAGCGTGCAGGATGCCCTTCAGCAGCACCGGCACTTTCACCGAAGCGCGCAGGCGCTCGATATCGTCCCATGTGGCATCGGCGGCGCGGATGAAGTTATAAACCTCCGTGGCTACGGGGCGGTGCGGAGCGCCCGCCAGATCAACGCCCATGTGGCGGAGATTCTCGCGGATCACGCCTTCCGGCAGCTTGAATCCCGCGCGGAGTTCGCGGTCGCGGGGACCGTTCACTGGGATATCCACGGTCACCACGATCGCCTCACAACCTGAATCCACCGCGGCGCGAATCACGCGCGCCGTGGAGGCACGGTCCGGTTGAATGTAGAGTTGGAACCACAGCGGCCGGCTGGACGCCCGCGCCATGTCTTCGATGCTGGTTGTGGCGAAGGTGGCGGCCACCAGCAGAGATCCTGCTTCATTGGCGGCGCGCACCACAGCCAGTTCGCCTTCCGGGTGGAAGAGTTTGTGATAGCCGGTGGGCGCGAGCAGGATGGGCGAATTCAGCTTGCGGCCGAACAGCTCAATCGAAAGGTCGATGCGGCTCACGTCGCGCAGGACGCGCGGCCACAAACGGATTTGCTCGAAGGCGCGGATGTTGTCGCGCAGGGTCACGCCTTCGCCCGCTCCGCCGTTCAGGAACTCGATGGCCCGGTGGCTGGCGAACCGCGGCGCGGCGGCTTCAAAATCGGCGACGGTGAGCAGCGGAACTTCACTCATCCCCTGTATCTTCTCTTACTGCTCTTACTCCGCGTACCTTATCTCGTAACGCCGCTTTGCATTTGCGCGCAAACACCCCAGCCGACCAGACGGCTTCCGCGTAGCGGCTCTTCCATCGTGAATCGAACAGGCGAAGCGTAACGGTGGTTCGCGAATGCTGGGCCCAATGCGCCTTGTACGATTCGCCGCCGCGCAGAAAGTCGAATTCCCGAAAGCCCAGGCGGATGGCTTCCTCAATGGCACGGCCTGTCATCATCTGCCCGACACCTTTCTGCTTCCAGGCCGGGTGCATCCCGCACTGGTAGAACTGAAACGTGCTGCCGGCGGCAAACCCGTAGAGACTTGCGACGGGTTGGCCATCCACGCGAATCAAAAACAGCTTCGCCAACGCGCGGCCCGCCAGCCGCTCCATTACCTTCGCGTGAAACGTAAGTACGTCAGGCTCGGTGAACGCGCTCTTTTCCTGACGCTGCTCGAACCGCATGCGATGCAGACGGATCAGTTCCGGAAACTCGCGCGTCAGGGTGGCGTGATCCGCGATCGACAGAAACTCGACCGAACCTTCCCGTTCCAGCACGCGCCAGCGTCTCTTGTAGTTGCAGCGCAGGTGGCTGCTCAAACCTTTCAGGAAGGCTTCCCGAGTTTGAGGAAGGGGAATGTAATAGCAGACAGCAGCCGCGTTCCGCGTGCAGTGCATCCCCAGCGCCTCCAAGCGGAAACGGAAGCCGGCCATGAGGGGTGAATCCGCGGTGTCATGCAGCGCGATGCAATCCCATTCGCCGCGATGCTGCGCCATTGTCCGGACGATCTCTCCGGTTACGCGGGCTTCGTACGCAGGCACGGCCAAAAGACTCAGGTAGTCCGATCCACTGTGCTCATCCGCCAGAAGCCGCAGGCGTCGTACGGGCATGCACCCCAGCCAGATCCTTTCAATCGAAAACGGCGCGAGCCCCACGAGGCGGCCGCCTGGATCGCGAACCGAGATAATGGCGAGCGAACGCCCCTTTCCCCATGTCTGCCACCACGCCGACATCCATTCAAAGCTGACGAAGATATTATTGACAGCAGCCGCTTCCGCGAGCGCGGACCACTCAGGCGCAAGTTCCCCGAACGCATGCGCGCTGGTTACCCACTCGACCTGAAGCTGCTCGCCAGTCGTTTCGCCCGCCTCGGGAAGCACCTCTATAGTCTGTTCCATCGGAGAACCGAAGTCATCCTTTCCAGGCCGGACCTTTGCGCCACGGCCAGCAGAGCGTTTAGAAAAGCCGGGGCGGTTTTAGTAGCGAGCGGTGGAACACCGGGCGCAAGAATTCGTGCAGCCTCAAGCAGGCCCGCCTGTAATGGCCGCTTCATCATTCGGCATCGCCCAGCGGCTGCCATCTCGCGGATACCTCGCGAGGCGTTAGCGGGCGCAAACGCGACGTCGGCAGCGCGTAGCATGTCCAGATCCTGATCGGAATCTCCGATCGCCGCCACGAAGCCTACGCGGCGGTTGACCAGAATTCGGACGGCGGCCACGCCTGTGGCTTTACCCGCCCCTTTCGCGATGACGTGAGTGTCTGCGCCGCTGTGGATCACCGCCAGGCCCGTTAAGTCCGCCAGGGCGAGGTCGGTGTCACGCAGCCGCACGGTTTTCTCACCGTCGAACCGGAATGCGCGGATCGAATGGCGGTGCTGAGGGTCTATAGCGACGCCTTCGGTTCTTGCGACCGCCTCTCTGACGCGATCCATCGCGGCAAGAGAAGCCGCATCGACCAGCGAGGTTTCGCGCCCGGCCACGGCATCCCAGAAGACGCTTCCCAGTTCCGCCACGCCGCCGGCCAACCCAAAGCTGCGCGCATATTGCCGGACGTGTTCCAGACTACGGGCGGTGTTCAGCACGCAGGAAACGCCGCCCTCTTTCAGAATCCGAAGAGCTTCCACGCCGTCCGGTGTCGTGTGCGGGAAGCCGAGCTGATTCCAATCCAGCACGCCATCCAGATCCAGAAACAGCAACTTCTCCGTCCAGACCGATTTGCGCCGTGCCAGTTCGCGTCCCATCTCGCGTGTCATTTGAAAGGCGGCAAAGTCGCGGGCGGCGAGATATCGCTCCGCCCAGCGCTTGTGCCGCGCATCGCCCGGCTTCTTCCCGATCCAGTAAGTGGACGCGCGCATCACGGTCATCGCGCAGAGAATCTTGTAGAGCGTAAGGCGTTGGTCTACCGCAAAGTCACGGCTCTCCATGGTGTAAGCGTCCAGCAGGTCCGCCTCTTCGCCCTCATTCATTCCAAACTCAAAACTCGCCGACGCCAAGTCCCATGCGGGATCGGTCAGGTCCAATTCAGCGCCGCCGAAATTGTGATGCTCGAAATCCGTTTTGTAGAGCCGTCCGTTGCGGCGGATCCAGTCGCCGGGGCGCATTTGTCCGTCGAGGAGAACGGGTTTCGGCGGCTGTAACGAGCGCAGTGCGCGCAGAATCGCCGGCTGCTTGAACCGGCCGAGATAAGGCCCATAAACCTTGCGTAACGTCGCCGTCAAATCGTTCCATCCGCACCAGCCGAGTTCCGGATGTCCGAAACGGGGCTCCCGTTTTAAAGCCAGAGTGGCCGAACGGCGAGCGATATAGAAGCCGAGGGCAGTTACGCTTGTGGCATTGAGGACGGGCTCGCCTTCAATCCACTCGGAAAACAGAATGCCTTCCCGCTGAGCGAGGGAGGAAGGTACAAAACCTTCCAACCGTTCTCCCGCCAGGAATGCGTGATAGCCCAGCCAGCCCCAACCAACGCTCTTCGCGAGAACACGGCCGGAACCAGGGACGTCCACGAGCCGCTTCAAGCGCACTTCAAACCCGTCGCCGGCAGCGGATTCGAACTTCCGGTTCACCTCTCGCGTTTCCAGACTTTCGCCAACCGGCTGGCCCAGCACCCCGGCAATCCAGCCCGAAGCGAGCAACTTCACCTTGTAGCGATTCTCCGGGGCGAGCACCACCATGCGAATCCCACGCGATTCGGCTTCCGGAAGCGTCCAACCGGGATTCGCCGGATGCCCGGGAACGGCCGCCGCGATGCGAGCCGGCTTGCCGCCCAGCCGTTCCAGCATGCCGAGCAGCAGACGCAGCGTGACGCCGGTATTGGGGTGGTCGTCAATCACCAGGAAAGATCCGCCGCGGCGAACAACACTCCGGATGGCCGAGCGTTCGGCGGAAGACAGCCCGTTCTTCGGGCGCACGGTGATCCAGGTGGCGCTCAAATTGGCGGTGACGCGGAGGCTGGCCGCAGCCAGCGGAGCGAAATAAGCGCCGGCGGTGCGCGGGCCGATCACCAACAGGGGCTTTGCGCGGTCTGGGGCAGCGTCCGCCAAATACTGGTTCGCGAGCGCCACTACATCCTGGTGCGCAAGATCCTGACAGCGGAATCCCTCCGGAATCCGCATCCTTCGCCGCAGCAGTCCCGCGCCGATGGATGCTGTGGCCTTGTCCAGCAGCGGCAGCGCCGCCCGGTCGAACCCGCCCGTTTCGCCATGCAGCAGTTCCAGGCAGGCGGCGTCCACGCACCCCGTCCAACGTTCCCGCCAGGCAGCCGCTTTCGAGCGGCGGCGGAACGCGGCCGGCAGATTCAGGATCCGCTCCGCGGCCGCGCAGGCCTGTTTCAGGATTGGGCTACGAGCGATCTTCGCAATCGGCGAAAGGTCGACCGTCTTCTCATCCAGATAGTCGTCGATGGTGCAGGCGATGGCGCAGGCAAACAGATAGACATTGACGGCGCTCTCCCGCTTCTGCCATTCCGGCGCCGGCCGCGAGCGCCCATCTAACTCCTCGCAGAGGCGCACCAGGAGATCGCCGAGAGGCAGAAATGGATCGAGGCACCAGGAATACCGCTGGTAGAAATCGCGCGAACTGGCCTGCGAAGTCTCTATCGCAGTCCCTGCCGCTGTGTCTGTCGCATCTTCCGTGAGTGCTACCGCTGCACGCATAGGGCGTTCCTCCTTTGGTGTCTGGCCATGAATCCGTCGCGCAAGAGCCACCACAAAATCCGCGGCTTCGAAACGGCCTGACGCAGCGCATAAGGCAGCCAGGCGTGACCGTAAGGCAGGTAGAACCGGACCGGGACCTTCAGTGCCCTCGTGGCCTTCAGCACACCTTGCTTCGGGAAGCCATAGAGAAGTTCCAGTTCGCAAGGCGTACCCGCATTCTTCAAGATCACAAGAGCGCGGCGCGCCAACGCTGGATCGTGGGTCGCCACGCTGACGTGGCGAGCACGCCCCGCCAGCAGCCTCACTACGTTTAGAAATCCAGCGCAGGGTTCAATTTCCTCGCCGTCCGGAGCGCCCCACTGCCCTTTCACCACCCGCACGGTGAGGCCGAGACGAATGGCAAGCTCCGCATCACGTAAGCTGCGCGACCAGCGGCCCGGAAGCGTGCATCCGATATCACCGTGCACCAGGAGACTCTCCTCGATGAGGCAGAAAGTGGCGTCAACGGTCTCGGGCGCCAGCGCATCGAAGTGAATTTTGATTGAGTGCGAATGGGCGGCCTTCAGCACTGGATAGAGCCGCGACGGGTCAAAGTCGAACGAGGGCGCTTTGATCGAGATATAAGACTCAAGCCCGCTGGCGGCCGACGCCCGGACAGTCTGCAGATACATCTCGATGACTTTGTCCGGCGAGTCGCATGCGGAATCCCAGAAAGCCAGGGTGTTCGCCGCGCCTTCGGGACCGAGGGCTTGCGCCACACTGAGGGCTTGCTCGACCGTCGAGCCGGCCACGTAGGCTTTGGCCGCCTTCTTCAGCAGCGGGGCCATGGCGGCGATGGGTAGTTGCAAGGCAGCGAGGGGGAAGTTCTTAGTCATGCTTCTTATGTCTCTGCAGGAAGGATTTTGCGGCCCGAACGGCTAGGGCGGTCATGCCGGTAAGACTGAAAGGGAAGACGTGAAGGGAGCAGCAGGCGAGTTCCTCTTCGGTCCACAACCTGGTCCAGGGTTCGATGTCGCCGTTGAATTCATAGGTGGCGATTCCGGCGAGAGCCGCGTGCCGGATGCTCTCGCGCGTGAGCAGATTTCCGGGGGAAGAACGGGCGAACGCTTCGTCGTAACCCGCGCGCAATAGCGAAAAGCGCGTGGGCGTCTGGATGGCAATCTGTGCGGCCGCATTCTGTCCCGCGATGCGTAGCAGGCAAATACGCAGGCGGCCCAAGCGAGCTTCGGCGGCGCAGTACCGGTGGAAGAACTCGCAACGGACTGGGTCGGCTGCAAGGGCCGTGCCCGCGGCGCCCTTCCAGCCGGCTGCCTCGACCCGCAGCACTTCGCCGATGAGTCCGGCCACCTCGGCTGGCGCGGGTGCGAGGATTTGGGTTTCAACCGCACCCAGCTTCTCGGAAGTGCGGCGGGCACGGCGTAGGTCGGAACGGCGTCCGGAATTCAGATGACTCTCCGGCTCGATCCAGCTTTCGTCGAGCCGGATCAGCGGAGAGGCGGCAGCCGGTTTCCTGACAATCAGCGCGCGGCGCTCGAAGATTTTTTCCACGAAGGTAACAATGGGTGACGCGGCAGGAATGCGCTGCAGGTAGAGCGGAAGGGCGGTGCGGCGGATCAGCATTAGCAGTTCTTCGACGGCTTGGGGAGTCCGGTAAAGGAAATCCAGAGGCTCGTACATTTCCGCTGCCAGCAGGGTAAGCGGCTGCGCGAAGCCGCGCGCTCTGACCAGCGGGGCGATCCCTCCGGCGGCCAGGAAAACATGCAACTGTTGCCGTGACGCCAACCCATCCGCCCATGCCTTCTGGTAATCGAACCCGGCCGCGATGGTGGCCGAGGTGGCAGCCATTTGCTCCCATTCGCGGCGCACCGCGTCGAGTTCCGCCGCGTCTTTTATCTTGCGGGCGATCTCGTGGTAGCCCGCGTTCGACTTTGCAGTAATCTGCTGCGATAGTGTTTCGATCGGACTCATTATTTCTTCAATGCCAGTAATTGGCCGTATCGCACGGCCAGATTCTGAACCATGCGGCGCGCCGTGAAATTCTCCTCGACCCGGGCTCGCGCCACGCGGCCCAGGCGCTGCGCCTGCGCCGGGTTGCTCAGAAGTTGCAGGATCTTGAGGGCCGCTAGATCCGCATCGCCGGACGGGACCAGCAAAGTGCTCAGTTCACCCGTCAGCACCTCCGGCGTGCCCCCGACGGCCGTGGCCACGCATGGAACGGCCGCCGCCATGGCCTCAAGCAGAGCATTCGACATTCCCTCGCTACGGGAGAGCAGGCAAAATACGTCAGCCGCGTCGAGCAGCGGAGTAATATCTTCAACCTTTCCGAGAAACCGCACGTGCCGCGCAAGGCCGAGTTCAGTGACAAGGGCACGCATCTCGCGGGCATAGCGCTCGTCATGGTCGGACCCGGCAATCCAGAAGCGCACGTCAGGATTCTGAGCGACCACGCGCTGCGCAGTCCGGATCAAAACGTCGGTGCCTTTAATGCCGCGGATATTTCCTACGCTCAGGACCACCGGCGAACTCCCTTCCCGAGGAACTCGGACGGGGGCCGGCCCGAACGGGATACCGTTGGGGATCGTGACCACGCGTTTCGGGTCGAGGCGATCGCGCGAGATCATCTCTTGCCGCACCGCTTCAGAGACCGTGTGAACTTCATCGAACAGGAAACCGAGCAGGCGATAACCATATTGGCTGCGGCGTGTGCGCAGGAAGCCCATGTCGCGCCGGCTGGAAATCACCGGCCGCCCACTGAGTTTCGCGACCAGACCGCCGAGCAGATCCGACGTTTCAAAGAAGGTGTGCACCAGGTCCACACGTTCGCGGCGGATGAATTGCGCCAGGCGCGCGGCTGTTTTCAGGACGCTGCTCCCGGTTACGCGCCCCAATGGAAACTCGATCACGGGGCACCCGAAACCGCTCTTCATGGCCAAACCCGGACGAAGGCGAAACGTTCCTACGGTGAGGCGGTAGCGATCTGTGGGAAGAAGTTGAGCGGTGCGAAGTAACGCCTGTTCCGCGCCGCCGAGCCCCCATAGAACATCGATCAGATAGAGGATGTGCCGGCGCGAGTCATCGTATCGATTTGGCGCAGCCAGCGTTTGCTCCCGTTCTAGAACGATTGGCATTGAGTGCTCAGTAGTAAGCGCCGCGCGGTGAGATACAGATCGCCGCCCAGGAACTTGACCGGTTTTTTCGCATTCCATTCGATCCATTGCCGCATCCGCGGAAGGCGGCGCCCCGACGCGACGGCGGCGGCCGCGGCGGCGGACGAACCGCGCTTGATCGAGTAGCGTCCGATTACCCGGCAGCCATCCACTTCGCGGACGCGGCTGGTGGGCTCCGAGGTAAATAGTGTCCGGTATCCACATTGCGCCGCTGCCCGTGCCACACGCATGGAGTGGTAACCGCCGGGCACAGACGCCACGGTGACGCGGGCGCCTAGAATTTCTTCGAGAATCACGCGGCTCCCCGTCCACTCCTCGATCAGTGCCGCGCGGCCAAGTTTCGACATTCTTTCCGGGTGCGAACAGGAGTGACTTCCAATGGCGTGGCCGCGAGCAGCGAGTTCCCTGATCTGGGCCGCGGTGAGAAAACCCGGGCGTTCAATCCAATTCGTCGTTATGAAGAAATACCCCCGGAGAGCAGCGCGTTCGAGTTCCCTTGCAACGATGAAGTAAGCGCTGGCGGCGCCGTCATCGAAGGTAAGAACTGCCGGCCTCTTCGGGGCAGCTTCTTCAATGAGCGCTAGATGCTGCCGGAACTCGGAGCGGCCAAGGGTATACACCGCTGCGGAAATGGAGGGCGGCTTAAACGAAGCGCTTAGATCTTCAGTAATATCGTGGTAGCCCAGCGCGATTATATTTTTAGAGTTGAGATTCAATGCGGGTTTCCGGGAGTTTATGCGTCCACAAATCTTCTTGATGCTTAGTCTTTTCATCAGCATGATTGCGGCTAAGCCGCAATCGCTGGCCCCGACGCTATTTTTCTCAGATCTGGAAAGTGGCCCGAAGACCGGAGGCGCGAACAACGCGGGTGTTTTTGTTACGATCTACGGACAGCGCTTCGGCGCGACCCAAGGCACGTCCTATGTTTCGATAGGTGGCGGGACCGCTGCCTCATATCCAATCTGGTCGGACACCAGAATTACTTTCCAGCCAGGGGCGGCCGCGACCACGGGCACAATCGAGCTGATTACTTCTTCGGGCACATCGAATGCGCTTCCCTTCACGGTACGAGCGGGTAACATCTATTTTGTCGCGACTAATGGAAAAGACGGAAACAAGGGAACCTTCAACTCTCCGTGGAAGACGTTGCCGCATGCCGTGCAGACGATTGCGGCCGGCGACACGATTTACGCGGAGAACGGCGTCAGTCAAACCGTGGACGATGGACAGGGTTGGCAGGCGGCGCTCACGCTTCGCTCGGAGTGGTGCGGCACGTCGGGCAATCCGCGTGCTCTGCTCGCGTACCCCGGAGCGACGGTCACCATCGGTAACCCAAATGGGTTGAATCCGCCCACGGGTATTCGTTCCACGGATTTCAGCTCCGGCGACGGCCCTTGCGGAGGCGAGTGGGTCTTCGGAGAAATCGAACTGCGCGGCATTCAACCCGTGGCCATCGCCGGACCCAGCCAACAGTGGCGTTTCATCGGCAACGATATTAGCTGCCCCAACTCCAACGGAAGCGGCGGAGGGGGCGCCTGTTTTGAAACGTCGCTCGCGAGCTATGTCAAGTTCCTTGGAAATAACGTTCACGATGCGGGCACGGCAGGGGCATCCGCGCTGTTCCAGGGCGTTTACTTCTCGACCGATTCCAATCACGTCGAGATGGGGTGGAATACAGTAGCGAATGTACATGGATGCCGCGGGGTTCAGATACATTCGTCGCCGCTCGGCTCCGGTTATCCGCATAGCGGGTACAACCAATACGACATCGCGATTCACGACAACGTCATTCACGATACCCAATGCGACGGGATTATTGCCGATACGGTAGACCCTTCGAAGGGACCGATCTCGATTTATAACAATGTGATTTACAACGCGGGTAAGGGACCTAACAATCCGGAGCAATCCGGGAGCTGGTCGTGCATTTATGTGCCGGGCACTACGGAAACCGGCGCGCCCGGTTCCGGCATGGTCGAGGTTTTCAATAACACCCTGTATGATTGTGGAGCTTTCGTAACGCCGCCGTTCAGCAATGCGAACGCCGCAATCATCGAGGGCGGCGGTAATGTGAACCTTATCGTTCATATCCGGAACAATCTTGTCTATCAATTGCCTACTACTTTGTTTCCGGGCGGCGTGCCCTATGTGGTCGTTTGGAATCCCGGTAAGAACGCAGGCGGAGTATGCGCCGCTTCGGCGAACTGCCCGTGGATGCAGGGAACCAATAATCTCTTCTGGGGACGTTCCACTGTAGAGAAACGAGATCCGGCGAATATCGTGAACTCGATCAACGCCAATCCGCTGCTGGTGGACCCGGGACAATATAACTTTCAGCTTCAGTCCGGAAGCCCCGCTGCCAATGGAGGCGTGAGCGTCCCGGATAATTTTGATATTCTGGGCGTGCCACTACCCCAGGGAAGCGGCTATCCTATCGGCGCTTACGCCCTGCCAGGTCATTGAATGGCAACCGTGACGTTGGATTGGCTGGAGACGCCGTTGGCGGTAATGACAACCGGGACCGCGTTCCCCACCGGGGCATTCTGCGGAACAAGAACGTTAATTTGTTCGACGCCAAGAGCGAGACCAGGAACCGCGCCCGCATAGGTAACCATAGCGGGTATCCCGTCTAGTGTAACCGAGGGAGGATAGATCGGTGCAAACGAAGCGCTGGTAGCGATGAATCCATCCACCCCGGTTGGGCTGGTTTGACCTGCCCCGGTAGCGTAGATCACGATGTAAGTCTTGCGTCGAGCCGCGTTGATAATCGTATTCACCGAGAGATCCTGATTTAGAATCGCCCCCTGTCCGTAACCCGAACCGCCTTGCGTAAAGACGTTGGGCGTGGTAGGTGCGACTGGCACAGTCAGGCTGTTCGATGTTTTCCCGGCGTAAGCGACCTGCACACTCACGCTGCCGGACCCCGACACTTCATACGGGACAATCGCGTTGATCTGATTCGCCTGCACATAGAGCAGAGCCGCCGGAACGCCATTGAACAGAACCTTGACGCCGCCGAGACTGCTCGTCAGGCTTCCATTATTGACCTGGGCGAGAACCGCGGTGGCCGGACCTAGATTGACGCCGAAGCATACGATCAATTCCCCCGGAGAAACCGAGCCCGTTGCAAAGCTGGCCGCGTCGGTGATCGCCGACAGATTCGGCGGGATAGCCGCCTGGCCTGAATCGAACTGGTAAGCGCCCAGGTCGTATCCTTCAGCGCCACCTCTGGAAACACCGACAATGTCTTCGGCGAGCCCTGTATTTACGCCTGCGCTCCGGGCGGGGCTGCTGGACGAGAGTTGCAGTTCATCCGCAGAGGGATTGAGGAGCTGTGGATCGGCGTTGATGGAGTTCGTCACATTGATCGTGTCGGTTGTTTCGACGCCCACGCCGAAGAAGAGATTGTTCGTGCCCTCTACCCACGGGCAGTTGTCGGAGTCCGCACAAGGCTCGCCCGAGACCGGATTCCAGACGACTAAGTAAGGTTCGCCGGAAGTCTGGTACATGATGTTATTCGTGATATTGACGTACAGATTCGCATTGTAGCCGCCTTCGATTACGGCCGCGTTCGCGTCGCCGAACGGCGGATCCGCGAAGGTTCCACATCCATACATCGTGTTGTTATAAATATCGACGGTCCCGGAACCCGCGGCGCCGTTTTCTGTGTAACCGGGGACAAAGATACAAGCCCAATCGCCCGACTGTTCAGGATTATTGGGTCCTTGGCCCGCATTATAGATCACATTGTTATAGACAGAAACGCCGCCCTTGGATGGATCGACGGTGTTGATAATCAGTCCGTCGCACTGGGTGTCATGAATTACATTGTCGTGCACTTGCAGATCATACTGATTGAAACCGCTATTTGGATAACCCGACCCGAGAGGCGACGAATGTATCTGGACTCCGCGGCATCCCTGCACATTCGCCACTGTATTCCATCCCATATCGATGTCGTTCGAGTCGGTTGAGAAGTACACACCATTGAAGGTTGCGGCAGCATCCGCCGTCCCGGCATCGTGGACGTTGTTCCCTAGAAACTCGACATAACTCGCCAGCGATGTTTCAAAGCACGCATCCGAATTACTGCCTTCCGCGTTAGGGCAACTGATGTCATTACCGACAAACCGCCACTGCTGGCTCGGGCCTGCCACAGACGCCGGACCAACGCCGCGGAATATAAGTTCGCCAAATGTCCAATAGCCGCCGCAAGCGCCATCGCCCGCGCTGAAGTCCGTACTGCGGAGACCGCTCGATGGCGATTGCCCGGACGAATTCCCGATCGTAACCGATGCGTTGGGATAAGCCAGAAGCGCGCGGTTGTAGCCGGAAGTTCCGCACCACTCCGCGCGCAACGTCAGCGCAGCATCCCATCCCTGGCCGTCGTCTACATTTTGCGTTACGCCGTTCATGGCATAGATCGTGTCGCCCGCGGAAATGGTCTGCACGGCATTCGGAAGCGTCAGCCACGGCGACCCGGAAAGACCACTGTCCGAATCGTTGCCATCGGGTGAGACAAAGTAAATATTTCCGGCCCTCACCGTGAACGGAATCGCGTTCGAAGCGCCGCCGCCGCTCGTTACGATGATGTTGCCGGTCTGCGCTGAAGCACCTAATTGGAAAGTAATCTTGTTGTCAGACCAGAACTGATAAGAGTCGGCCTGGCCACCACCAATGGCGACGTATGATCCACCCTGGGTTGCGCCAAACCGCTGCCCGTAAATAGTTACGTATACGCCGGCGTTGTTATCTCCACCGGTGTTCGGACCGCTATCGAGATCCGAAAAGAAGAGCGCCGGGGCAGTTGTCTGGGCCGCGGCGGCCAGCCCAAGTGCGAAAGACAGAACGAGAACGCGCGTCATCTAATTTCAAATCTAGTTTATTCAAACCTAGACAGCGGCAAGAACGAGAGCCTCGGCGTCGTCCTCCACGGCCTCGGGAACTCCGGCGGCTTTCTTCGCGCTCTCGACTGTTAACCCGTGCGCCACCATGCCAGCTATGATCCACATATAACCATTGACCTGAAGAAATGACCAGCGATCACCAAAACAGTTCGCGACGACGCACGAAACCATCCAGCACGCGAGTCCCAAGCCAAGGGCTTTGAAGAACGGATCCGTCGCTGTCCAGAAGAGCCAGAGCCCCGAGAAGAAGGTCCGCCCCAGCAGCCACAGGAAGAACAGCATGCCGACCACGCCGGTTTCGACCAGTATCTTCAGAAAGTAGTTATGCGTATCCTCATAGCCGCCGATCCGATGCATGAAGGCATAGGTCGCGAATCCCGTGCCGGTCGCCGGGTTCGAAGCGAACAGATGCATGGCATCGTCCCACAGGTCGAGACGGGTTTCGGCCGAGTGATCCACGGTCTTATTTTCCTGATCGTAAGTCATGAAGACCCGATAGCGAACCGCCTCCGGAACAATCGTGCTCCAGGTCAGGAGAAACGCGGCCAGGAGAACCAGCAAAGACCTTTTCTTAGCTACGCCCAGGAAGAACCAACCCGCCAGTAGCGCCAGGTAGCCGCCTCGCGAAAGGGTGAACATGAGGCAGACGCTGGAAAGAGCGGCAATGCCATAGAGAGCCAGTCGCGGCAGGATTTTCTTCTCAAATACGGCAAGAGCTACCAGGAAGACCGTTATCTGGGCCTCGTAGGCGGCTAATCCATTGGAGCCGGCGTAGCCCATGCTGCCCGCTTCCCGATCCTCCGAGTAAGTGGAAAAATCCCGATTCGCCATCACGCTGAAGTAGCTCTTGCTGAGTAACAGAGTGGACGCGCACATCAGAATTATAATGATACGCATCTCCAAGCGGGTGGGACGCACGGCAGCCAACATAAGCAGCATTGCCGGCATCATCATATAGTCCTCCCAGATGCCGAATCGGGGGGTGCCGGGCAGCGGCAGTTTCATGTCCAGATAGAACGCACCGAGGATCAGAGATATAAGTAAAAAGATCGAATAGACGGAGATGACCCGCGTCCACGGCGTTTTCGGAAGTATGGAGCTGCGCTGTCGTAGCACGCCGATAGCCATCGCGACCAGTATTAGCCCAACAATGCTGCCTCCCAAAGGGTACTCCAGCAGACGATAGCGCAGAGTCTGCAGTGGCAGGAGTGGGACCAAATAGTAGAACCCAACAATGGGCTTCCCGGCGATGCTCCAGATTCCACAGAGGATTGCGGCCGCGTATAGCACCAGAGGAGTTATGCCCGAAAAGTGCATTGCGTCAGCCTTCCACCGTGGAAACTTCCACCTGCCGCATCGTCGCGCTGCGCAGGCGAAACTTACTGACGACATCGAGTGCGATTGCCCGAACCTTAGGGTCGAGGGTCGCCATGAGAGCGCCAAATAAGAGGACAGCCAGTGACCCACGCACGGCGAGATTGACCATCGGGATACCGATTTCAACGCGCGACACGAGTGCGCAGGTGAGAGCGGAGACCAGCCCCGCCCGCCCCATGCTTCCGAAATCGATGGATAACGGCAACACACGAAAGGACGAGCGCGCGAGCCAGAGGATACAGAAACAATAGCTCACAAGAGTGGCAATGGCCGCAGCAGCCAGGCCGAGACGCGGGAGCAGCGCCACATTCAGAATGATGTTCAAAAGCGCAGACAGAAACAGAGCCCGCGCCATAGCCATCGTCCTTCTATGGATCAGCAAACCGGCGCTCAAGAATACCTGGGTCGTGTAGATGAGAAGCCCTGCGACGATGATGGGGATCAGCCCGGATTGGCTCCCATATTTCGACGATGCGAGGAGGTGGACCGCGTCGTGAGACCCAACGAAGGCCAGTGTGAAGACGCCCGCCGCGACGATTACGAATAGGTTGAATCCCGTGCTGAGAAACTTACTCGTCTTCTCCGCACCCTCCGTGTTCCACATCCGCATATAGATAGGAAGCAGGGCCAGGTTGAGGGGTACAATCATCAAATCGTTCACATAACTCGAAAGCCCGTAGGCGACGGAATATTGGCCCAATGCGTTCGCCCCCAGGTATCTTCGAACCAATACGCGGTCACCTGAGTCGAGAACAATGCTGGCGATCTCATACACAATGAGCGGCATACCAAATGAGATAGCGGACCAGAACAGCTTATGGTCGAAGAAGCGGAAATGAATGATCCCGCGCCGCAGCAGCAGGAAGACCATGGATGCGACGATCAGGCCCTCGACGACGATCATTCCCGTGAAGAAGTGGCGCGCCGATCTTCCCGCGAAATAGAGGATCGCGCAAATCACGGCCAGGGTCAGTCCTTTAATCAGGATTTGATATCCGGTGTATGCCTTGGTTCTCTCTTCAATGCGCAGGAACGACCAGAGAATGGATTCGAGCGCCCGGAGAAAGATCATGACCGAAGTGGAAAATAGAATGCTCGCGAGACCCGAATCGATCCAGGATACCGGGCTAACCCGGACTGCGAGCGCAAACAGAATAGTCACGATTCCCGACGTGGCCGCCATCCCAAGGAACATGGTGGAGTAATATTTCCTGCCTTGTTCAGGATGCGCCTCAAACTCGCCGCGGTTAAAAAACCGGAGCGCCGAGTTCTGCATGCCGAGCTTCGAGAAAGCTGTAAAG
>Ga0182016_10001637_pt1 | contig 27260 bp, 24 predicted proteins | sample 712S2MmetaG_FD_120491 | JGI IMG/M metagenome (GOLD analysis project Ga0182016, IMG submission 120491) | Permafrost microbial communities from Stordalen Mire, Sweden - 712S2M metaG | ecosystem: Environmental > Terrestrial > Soil > Wetlands > Permafrost | place: Sweden: Stordalen | collected...
GCGCCATGCCGTCTTGTACGTGATCCCCTGCCGTTTGGCCCACTCGGATAACTTCATGCCAAGCGTATATCAGACCATGATTGTCTATGAAAGGGTATAGTTGGATCATCAGCTAATAGCCCCGGGAGATGGGGTCGGGCAAAGCGTCTTGGCAACCTGCCCTTCCGGTGGTAGCACAGCACGGTCTGATGCGACGGCGGCCGGGGCGTGTCCGGGCCGGGGTGCCGTCTTTTTTTGGAAGGCCGGTCCATGCTGATCCAGCCCACTGAGAATCCCGATCTGGCGATTCTGCTGCCCCGGCGCTTCCAGGATGCGCGCGGTTTCTTCGTCGAGAGCTACAGCCGCCGACGGCTGGCAAAACACGGCTTCACCTATGACTTCGTGCAGGACAATCTGTCGCTGTCGACCCGGGTTGGCACCGTCCGCGGCCTGCATTTCCAGCGGCCGCCCATGGCCCAGGCCAAGCTGGTGAGCGTGCTGCGGGGGGCGATCTTCGACGTGGCGGTGGATCTCCGCCAGGGCTCGCCCTGGTATGGCTGTCCGGTCGCGGTCCGGCTTTCGGCCGAAGAGGGCAACCAGCTGGTGATCCCGGCCGGCTTTGCCCACGGTTTTTGTACGCTGGAGCCCGATACGGTGGTGGCCTACAAGGTCGATGCCTACTATTCGGCCGAGGACGACGATGGCCTTTATTGGGCCGATCCGGCCCTCGGCATCGACTGGCCGGTGACCGAGGCCGAAGCGGAACTGTCCGACAAAGACCGGCGTTTGCCGAAACTGGCGGACGTGGCCCGCTGTTTCGTCCATGACCGGAACCCAACAGCCTGACGGTGGAGCGGGAATGACCCAATTCGGGACGATTCTGGTCACCGGTGGCGCCGGTTTCATCGGTTCGGCGTTTTGCCGTCACCTGATCGCGGCCACCGACAGTACGGTTGTCAATTTCGACAAACTCACCTACGCGGCCAACCTGCACTCTTTGGCCGAAATTCAGGATCACCCGCGCTACCGGTTCGTGCAGGCCGACATCTGTGACGGTCCGGCGGTGACGCAGGCCCTGCTGGAGCACCGGCCCGACGCCGTCCTTCATCTGGCGGCCGAGAGCCATGTCGATCGTTCCATCGAAGGGCCGCTGACCTTTCTGACCACCAATGTCCTGGGCACCGGCGTCCTGCTGGAACGGGTACGCGCGTACTGGAGCGCCCTCGAGGGGCCAGAACGGACACGCTTCCGCTTCCACCACGTTTCCACCGACGAGGTGTATGGCTCGCTGGGGCCAACCGGCCAGTTTGTCGAGGACATGGCCTACGACCCGCGCTCGCCCTATTCGGCCAGCAAGGCGGCCTCAGACCACCTGGTTTCGGCCTGGCACCACACCTATGGCGTGCCGGTTGTGATCAGCAACTGCACTAACAATTACGGGCCATACCAGTTTCCCGAGAAATTGATTCCGTTGATTATTCTCAACGCCCTGGAGCGCAAGCCGCTGCCGGTCTACGGCCGCGGCGACAATGTCCGCGACTGGCTCCATGTGGAGGACCATGCCCGGGCGCTGCATCTGGTGCTGACCCGGGGCGAGATCGGCCGCAAGTACAATATCGGCGGCAACGCCGAGCGGCGGAACCTGGAGGTGGTGGAGCGCATCACCGAACTGGTGGATCGCCTGCGACCCGAGCCGGGCGCGCCGCCGCGCCGGGAGCTGATCCGTTTCGTCGCCGACCGGCCCGGACACGACCGGCGTTATGCCATGGACACCGGCCGCATCGCCCGGGAGCTGGGCTGGCAACCGGTGGAGAGTTTCGAGAGCGGCCTGGAGCGGACGGTTCGCTGGTACCTGGAACGGCCCGACTGGTGGCAGCCGGTTCGCAGCGGTGTCTATCGGGGGGAACGGCTGGGGCTGGTGGCGCCATGAGCGGGGCTTCCGGAGCCGCCGGGCCGCGCGTCCTGGTGATCGGCCGGAGCGGGCAACTGGCCGCCAGCCTGGCCGGGGCCGGCTGGCCCGCGGGCAGCGCGGTGGTTTGCCGGGGCCGCGACGACTTCGACCTGACGGATCCGGCCTCGACCCTGGCGCTGGTCCGGGCCGAACGCCCGGAGGTGATCATCAATGCCGCCGCCTATACCGCGGTGGATCGGGCCGAGTCCGAACCCGGGGCGGCCTATGCGCTCAACCGCGACGGCCCGGCCCATCTGGCGGCGGCGGCCGATGCCGGGGGGGTGCCGCTGATCCACATCTCCACCGACTACGTCTTCGATGGTCAGAAGCAGGGTCCCTGGACCGAGGACGACCCGGTGGCGCCGCTCGGGGTCTATGGCGCCAGCAAGGCGGCCGGCGAACGGGCGGTGCGCGAGCGGCTTGCCGCCCATCTGATCATCCGCACCTCGTGGGTTCACGCCCCGTTCGGCGCCAACTTCGTGCGAACCATGCTGCGGCTGGGTCGCGAGCGGCCGGAACTGGGGGTGGTGGACGACCAGACCGGCCGCCCGACCTATGCCCCCGATCTGGCCCAGGCCCTCGTGACCCTGGCCGGGGCGCTGGCCGGCGGCCGGCGGGGCGGTTTCGGGACCTTCCACCTCGACGGCGGCGGCGCGCCGGTCACATGGTACGGCTTTGCCCGGGAGATTTTCGCCCGGGCCGCGGCGCTGGGCGCAGGCGTGCCGAAACTGCGGCCGATCACCACCGCCGACTACCCCACCCCGGCCCGGCGACCGGCCAATTCGGTGCTCTCGGCCGCGCGCATCCGTACCGTCCACGGTCTGGCGCTGCGGCCCTGGCCCGACGCCCTTGACGACAGTCTCCGACGTTTGCTGGCCGGCCCGCCGAAGTCGGGATCATAATCACGGACCAGCCGGGGCTTGATCGGCCACGGTCACGCGAGCATAATTCGTTCCATGGTCCGGTCCGCGGTCCGCTTCCGGCCGGTTGCCGATGGTCAGGGCCCATGGTCAGGGCCCATGGTCAGGAAGAAAAGGACACCGTGAGTCCCGTCGCCATCGATACCCTGTTGGTTGCGCAGCAATTCCAGGACGCCGGCTTCAACAGGAAGCAAGCGGCGGGTGCTGCTCAGATTCTGGCAGGCCTGCTGACCGAGCGGGCGGGTCGGGAGGATACGGCCGCGGCTTTGTCCCTGATCGGGGCAAAGATCGAGTCGCTGGAAAAACGGCACGGCGCCAAGCTGGATGCGCTGGAAGCCGGTCAAGCCGGGCTGCGGTCAGGCATGGACCGGATGGAAGCCATGATGGTGAAGTTCCTGGATGGGCAAGCGGTTCTTCTCCAGAACGACATGGAACTGAAACGGCGGCTGGACGAACGGCGATAGTTTGAGGTCCGTGCCTGCGCCAGTCCCGGGAACCCGGTGATGACATGGGAACATACTGGCGGCATTGATTTTCGTACCATAAGCGGGGCTTTGACAAAAATGGGGCCGATATGGTAATATTAAAAATTGCCGAAATTTCCGATTGGGATCCAAGAATGTCGAACCCTGACCTCCGATCAGCCGAGAAGCACTTCGAATTTGGTAAAAATTGGCAGTCGTTCATTGCAACAATTGATGATAAATCAATTGAGAAGGCAAAGGCGGGGCTAACGAAATTATTTCCAAATGGAGAAATATTAAAAGCTTCATTTCTTGATATTGGTTGCGGCTCCGGCCTGTCAATGTTGGCTGCTAAATATTTAGGAGCAATTGGGGTTTCTGGAGTTGATATCGATCAACATTCTGTTGATGCGTCCAAGGCAATACTTTCAGCATACTTTCCTGATGGCGGGTGGTCATGTAGCGTTCGCAGTGTATTTGAGCTTTCTCCGGAGCATGACGGCCGTTATGATATCGTTTATAGTTGGGGCGTTCTTCATCATACTGGAGACGTGTGGGATGCAATAACAAAATCAGGAAATTTAGTTGCGCCCGGCGGCCTGTTTGCGATCGCGCTTTATTCCAAAACGCCACTTTGTGGCTTCTGGAAGGCCGAGAAAAAACTTTACACAGCGTCCGGCCCAATTGTGCGGTTTCTTATTCGTTTAACATTTAAATCAATTATTTTATTTAGGAAAATAACGCTGGGTCAAAACCCATTACACTTTATTCGAATGTATAAAGGAAATAGAGGTATGGATTGGCATCATGATGTTCATGACTGGCTTGGTGGGTATCCTTATGAATCCGTAGTGCCAAGTGATGTAACTAATTTTCTTGAGCGGTCTGGCTTCTCAATCGAACGGGTGTTCGAGAATTGTCCTGGCAACAATGGGGTGCTTGGAAGTGGTTGCGATGAGTTCGTGGCACGCCGAAATCGGTAGTGGCTCATACCGCGTTCCAGGGTGGTGATGTTTTCAGGAAAAGCAAGGGGCTGGTCATAGAGTCGGGGGTCATCGGCGCTACCGTGTTCACCACCAGGGTCACGAAGAGCACGAAGCAGGTCACAAAGAGAGAATCGTTTTTCGTGATCGTTTTTCGTGACTGCTTTGTAGCCTTGGTGTCCTTCGTGGTGAATGCGGCCTCGCGGTGCTCAGACGCCTCTCAGCATTGATTTCGCAGGGCCCTGCCTTGCACCCGCAAGGAGGCTCGCGCCTCCTTGACCTCATGACGTCATGGGCTCCAAGCCGCCGCTGGTGGGGGTCCGGGGCGAAGCCCCCTAACGGTCTATGGGTTATTCCTGGAGTCCGTCCGGAAAGTCGCTTCGACCCCACGATGAAGTGGTATACCCGGCGCCGGCAGCACTATATGTAGTGGGTCTGCCCACCTTCCGGACAGGCTCTCAGCCCTATGGGCTTGTTGCGTTTTGTTGCGATGTTTGATCCCTCCCCCGGGGCCTTGCTACACTGCCGGCGTCGGGCAAGGGAGGGGTGGGCAAATCTATCTCGCCCTTCGGTTCGCGAACAAGGTTCTGAAAATCGGCACCGGCAACAGCATCGTGGTCGGGACGGCTGAAAAGCTGGTGCCGGTGCTGGAACAGGTGAAGCAGGCCGTGGCGAACGGTGAACTTGACGATTATTTACGGCTGGCGAGCGAGGGCCGGAAGAAGCGGGTAAAAAAGGACGGCAAGCCGGTTGGTGGTATGACCGCACCGGCGGTGATGACCGTTCCGGCTACCGTGGCGAAAACGGCTGGAAAAAGTGTGAAGTGAACTGTTATGATGACGATGGCTGGTTCGCTGGAGTGCTGTGGGCCGAGCGCCGGCCCTGGTGGGTGCGGCTGTTCGGTGCATAGAAGCGGGGTGACATCGGGAGTTGACCCATGGATCAGATCATCGACCGCACGCTGGAACGCGACGTGATTTGCGGCGGAATTTCTGGTCGAGATGGTTTGGGGACAGCAAGAGATCAGCGTTGGTTGTGGTGCTATCGCTTGCACTGGTGACGGCCAATCGGCACGCGGCATTGTCAGAAACACTGACCGCCGTTTGCGAAAAGGTAAACGGCGTGGCTATAAGCCATAATAATGGGCAGCCAAAGCAGTTTGATAACGGAATACCGCCAGTATCTTACACCTGGGTCATCGGAGAGCTAACTGCAACTTTAATAAATAGTCCTCAGCCGGGGATGACGGGCACCACGACAAAACTGTATCAAATAGGTGCGAATCCAGAAATGGGTACATTCATTGAGATGTGGCCGCAGGAGGTATGGATGCATACACTGTATATAAAGGATCAGGCATTAATTCTTACTGGAAATCGATATGCACCTCGCTTTGGTAACGAAATGATTAGGAGAGACCCGCAAGGGCTGGCGTTATATGCGACGCATAACCACCTGTAGTGGCCGTTCTAATCGGAAACTCGCATCAAGTCTCATTGGCACAGTCCTAACCCCGCTCCAAAAACCCTCAAGAAGATGAACAGATTATGCCTCGTCGATCTCACCTCGGAAGGTGGGTGCGCCAGTTTGAATATGTCTTGCAACCACAGTCGGACAGTTTTGCGATTTCGATGCGACGCTTTTACAACCAAGTTGTCGACACCAAGTTGTCCGACCCTTGAAAGTTCGGGCAAATCATACTAAAACCATCAAGCCGATGGCGCATACGACTAAAGTCGTAGTTTGTTGCCAGTTTTGTTGCGAGTGGAAATTAACCTTTAGAAATAAGGCGTTATGGGCATGGCTATAAAGGGCATCATCCTGGCCGGGGGTTCCGGCACCCGGCTTTATCCGCTGACCTACGCCATCACCAAGCAGTTGCTGCCGATCTACGACAAGCCGATGATTTATTATCCGCTGTCGACCCTGATGCTGGCCGGCATCCGCGAGATTCTGGTGATCACCACGCCCGAGGATCAGGACCGGTACCGGACGGTGCTGGGGGACGGCAGCCAGTGGGGCATTGCCCTTTCTTACGCCGGCCAGCCGCGCCCCGAGGGTCTGGCCCAGGCCTTCCTGATCGGCCGCGACTTTATCGGCGATGACAACTGCGCTCTGGTGTTGGGAGACAATATTTTTTACGGCCACGGCCTGACCGCGCTGCTGACGGCGGCGGCCGGGCTCCGGCACGGCGGCACGGTCTTTGCCTATGCGGTGGCCGACCCGACCGCCTATGGCGTGGTCGAGCTTGACCGTAACCATCGGCCGCTGACCATAGAGGAAAAGCCGGCCCGGCCGCGCTCCAACTGGGCGGTCACCGGCCTCTATTTCTACGACCGGCAGGTGGTGGAAATTGCCGCCTCGCTGCGGCCGTCGGCCCGGGGCGAGTTGGAAATTACCGACGTGAACCGCGCCTATCTCGAACGGGGCCAGTTGGACGTGGTCCGGCTCGGCCGTGGCTTCGCCTGGCTCGACACCGGCACCCCCGACAGCCTGCACGAAGCCTCGGAATTCGTCCGCACCATCGAGCGCCGGCAGGGCCTGAAGATCGCCTGCCCCGAGGAAATCGCCTTGCAAAAGGGCTTCATTTCGGTGGCGGACGTGGAACGTCAGGCCGGGCGGCTCGCCCGGACCAGCTATGGCCAGTATCTCCAGCGGGTGGCGCGGGGCGAGACCGGGGTTGGCGCTATCGGCGGCTCCTGAAGGCGTTCGTCCTGGTTTTGCAAGGCTCTGCCCTGCACCCGCGAAGGAGGCTCGCCTCCTTGACCTCATTCACGTCATGGGTTCAAAGGGCCGACCGGCCCTTTGCGGGTGTGGGCAGAGCCCACAAAATCGCCCCGGACCCCGGCGGTGTCAGCGGATCAGCGGGATGATGGCGCTTTCGACCTTGAAGGTCTTGTCGACCTTGCGCGCCATGACTTCCGCGTCGTTAACCGTCAGATATGGACCGATCCGAAACTGCGTGTAGGTTCGCCCACGGATTTCAACGGGGCTGAGCTCAAAGTCGTAATGCCGTCGCAGCAACGCCGCCTGCAACTTTCTCACGCTTTCGGCCTGTTCGAACAACCCGAGCTGGACCTTGTAAATCTGCCGGGCGACATCGGAACGCCGGAGGGCACCAACCGGCGTCGGCGCACTGTCGGGCATCAGCGACGGAGCGGTTATCCCGGCCAGCTTCAAAGACCTCTTCTCGGCTTCGATGCGCTCGGCATATTCCAGAGCCAGCGCCTGTCCCGCGTGGATTTCGCCCGGGTTGTCCTTTAATTCATCCTTGGTCAGGCTCTCGAGGTTTTTGCGGGCATCCTCGTTGCTCTGGGCTGCGGCCAGCGAGAACCAGGCGTAAGCGACCACCGGATTGGCCGGCTGAACCTTGCCCTCCCGGTAGATCTGGCCGAGACTGTTCTGGCTGTCGGGATTGCCCTGATAGGCCGAACGCAGGTACCAGCGAGAGGCTTCCTGATAGTTCTGCGGCTTGCCTTTGCCTTGATACCAGATGGTTCCGATCATGTACTCGGCACCGGCATCGCCCTGGTCGGCAAGCTTTTTGAACATGATAAAGGCGTCAAGATATTGCCCATGCCGATAGGTGAGCAAAGCATCATCATAATAATCGGCCTTGGCCGGAACCGACAGGCAGAGCGAGACGGCCAGCGCCGCCGCCATGCTGAACCGCTTGTGTTCTGATTTCATTTCAATCACCTCAGGTTAACCTATGGTCTTACCGGCCCGCGACGCCGGAGCGGCGAAATTTCAAGATCTGCCGAGCAGTAGCATCAGTGACGGAATTTCAGGATATACTGATCAACGACATTACCGTTGGGCCGACTGAGTTCAACATGGTCGGCTTCTACCGCGTCAATTTTCTTGTCTCCCCCGAGAAACTCGCCAATACGATAATCTTTACTATCAATAGTCGCAATGCGTGAGGTTCCGATCTGACCAATGCCGGAAAGTTTGTATTCCCAGGTCAGATCGATCTTCATCACCGCCGCCTTCTTGTTCGGGTCATAGGCGAAGCGTTGGAACGGATTGCGCAACTCCTTAGCCGCAATAGCGGATTGAAGCGCGGTGATCCGATCGCCATGAATTTCGTCAGCATTATGCCGTGGTGTAATCGTAAACGTAATAAAGTGAACAGGCATTTCCTTTTTTGTCGGATCATACGGATGGATCTGCATGTCGTTGATGGTCACGTCAAGCGATTCCAGCTGCTGGATAAACTTGATGAAAGTGCGGAAATCGGTCTTAAGTTTTATAGTAAATTTGATGTCGCCGCTCTGAGAAGGTTCCAGCTCATCAACGTAAACGCTGGTGGCATTGGCGATCGCGTTAATATGCCTGAGGAAATCCGGCAGTTTCTCGATCCCCCGGTCGTTGCCGGTCTTCTCTTTATCTTCTGCCTTCTTTTTGATTGTGCTTAAATTGGTGTTTTCCGCCTGGATTATCGTAACCAGTTGCGCCATGTCGGCCTGTACCACCTGTGCCGGGCTGATCACGGCCGAGTATACCAGCGCCGCGATCCCCCCCAGCGCGAAGAACAAAGAAACGATGAAGCCCTGATATTTGCGAACGAAAGCATCCATAACTCACCTCGAAAGCTGGAAAGTCCGGGCACGACTTAGGGGTGCGGCCCGGTCAGGGCGCTGTTATTCAGTTGATTATGCTTCTCGACAGCCTGCCTTGCGAGAGCCGCGGCATCAACCGGGCTGCCGGTGGCGGCCCCGGTCTGGCTGGTCTGGCCGGGCTGCCGCCTGGTGGCGTCATACACCGCCTCGATGGTGAAGTTCACCACCCGTTCGGCATCGGTGGTGTCAATCCCCAGACCCTGGAAGGTAATGGTCTTAAAGTCACTCATGAAATTGTCGGTATCGCCTTGCAGGCTGTCGATAAAATCGGCAACCCGCTGGATATGGCCATCGGTCGAGGGCAACAGCGAGCCTTTGATAACCAGCTTTTTGGTCGAGACCGGAGACTTTTCGTCGGTTTTGGCCTCGGCCAGGTAGACATCGGTCAGCCACATTTCGGTGGTGATGTGTTTGGACAGGGACAGGATTTTTTCCGTCCACAGCACCTTGTCGATGCTCTCGACCGGATGGAACGACCCGCTGTTGATGAGCGCCGCGTGGTTTTGTTCGTTCGAGACCATCGCGCTTTGGACCGCCGTAATCTCGTTTGCGGCATCGTTCCTGGCGGTGTGACCCAGGCTGTAAATCTGATAGCAGAGACCGAGAACGATCACCGCCAGCACCGCAAAGCCCTGCTGGTCGGCACGGGCGGTGGTGGCGTCCTCGTCGCCGTCGGCGGCGCCGGCCTTGGGCTTTGCCCCCAGCAGGGCGCGCAGTTGGTCCAGCACCGAGGGCTCGGCGGCCACCGGAGCGCCACGGCGGCCGCTGCGGCCGCCGCCCCGCCGCTCCGGCCGCCCCGGCCCGGGGCGTTCGCCGGCCCGGGGCGTTTCCCGGGCGGCTCTTTCCTGACGGACCTCGTCGGCCCGTCGCAACTGGCCCTTGTCGTAGGTGTAGGTGACGGCGCCGATCTTGAGGTCGCCGCTCCTTGCCGACAACAGGTTGAGCGGCTCGTCGGGCGGGAACGACTGGAGCAGGTCCAGGACCGGCTGTTCTTTGAATTCGACGGTCAGGGGCTCGGGGCCAGCCGACGGATCTTCCCTCAGGGACAGATGTTCCCTCAGGAAACGTTCGAGACCGCGCACCCGGTGGACATTCCCGAAAACCTCCAGGACCTTGGGCCGACCGGCGCAGCGTTGTTCCTCGAAGAAGGTGATCGAGGCGCGGATCTCCTCGAGAAAGACCCGCACCGGCCCGCCCAGAATACGTTCGGCCGGGCTGCTGGTCAGGATGGCCACCGGGTCCACGGCTTCGGTGGGTCGTAATTCGGAAATCAGATCCTGGTCGCCAAGGGTGCGCAGGGAGTCTTCGAGGGAAATGCCTTCGCCTTCGGCAAACAGCCGGGCCAGCACCCCGAGGCCGAACGGCAGCACCCGTTGGGTCACGGCCCCGATGGTGGAATTGGACAGCACCACGGTTGTGGAAAAGGCGCCGATATGGAGCGCCGCCGCCGCGCCGGACCGATGGCCGGTGTGCGCCTGACGGACCAGCAGGTCAATCAGCGGCGTGATCGACATCTTGGGCGCCAGCCGGTCAAGCCGCGACAGGAAGTTGCCCAACCGGCCGGCATCGATGAAGGCGACCACGCCGCCGCTGGTCTCGGCGTGGCCGCGATCGGTGGGGCCGAACTTGCCAAGGCCAAAGGACACGGTGCGGCAGCGCAGGACGTTGCGGCCATAGTCGTGCAGGGCGGCGGAGTGGGCCGAGACCAGTTGCCCCGGCAACATATCGCTGTAATGGACCTTGGGGTCGTCGATGACCAGGCGGATCTCGGCGATTTGCCCCTTTTTATGCTTGCGCAGGCCCTCGCCGGCCAACCGGAACATCTGTTCCAGCGCCTGTTCGGCATCGTGATCCTTGGGCAGATTGGCGAGAACCTTTAACGCCTCGGCCTGGTCCTGGATGATTTCGGTGCCGCGTTCCTGGAGCAGATCGACGAACGCCGCTTGCCAGCCCTCGTCGGTCACATAAAGAAACACCCGGAACTGCGCCTCCCCCGCCTGCGCGTCCTCCGTCTTGCGCTTCTTGAACAAATTAGAGAACCAATTGAGCATGACGGCCTCTTCGGTCGGCTGGAGGTGGGTTAGTTGGAGGTGGTGGTCATCGGAATCGGGGCGTTCCGCATGAGAAACTGAATTTTAGTGATACCTTCCTGCGATGTACCGCCTGAAACATTACATCCACGAGATATGTATGGGTTTGCCGTCGGGTTGTATGAGTCGCCTGGATTTGTCAGGCTGCTGTCTACGACACAAAAACCAACCGTCAGCCGGTCAGATCGATCCTTTAGATCGAAAAGTGATGGCATCGATCCACTATCAATTATCGACATATCAATCCGTAAATCTAAATCATTATTTACCCCGTGGTCTCTGACGAGAGCCTGAATAGTAAGGTAATACGGATTTATATCGTCGGAAGACTGATTTAATTGTTGAGGGTAGACCCAACGTCGAGAACCGGGATATGCAAAGCTCGGCGTCGTGGTCCCGCCCTGATAATCTCTGTTTTGAATTTCCACCCTAGGCACGGACAACGTAGCATCACCATCCAAGTAGCTTTGTAGACTACCTGCGGGGTATGCCGTTGGACTGCTACCCCTGGAAAAAGGAAAAACCTGATTCGGGTCATCATTGGCCGCATAATCGTCAGTAGAGGGGGTGTTGCCACCACAATAATATGTGGCATTATTATTCGCCATGTCAGCAACATTATCCGTAATTCCGCAGAGCCCCTGCCCGCCAACTCGACTCAGCATATAATTCACATGTCCCATCATTGCCCAATAGGTGCGGACATCGACCAGACTGGCTTCGACTTCGCTTGCCTCAGAAGTCAGAAAATAATCAATCAGCGTCGCAGCCATCAGCATAATAACCGCCATGATAATCATCACGGTCAGCAACACTGCGCCACGTTGCTTATTTTGAGCATATTTCATGGTGGTACCTGATCAATCAAGCTGGTAAAAGCGGTCCAGTAGACCGTTGATATCTCGTCATCGGCAATATGACCGTTACCATAGACCTCGGGGTTGTAAAGATCGAATACAATCTCCAGAATAGTGCCGGACGTGGCAGGCGGAAATACCGGATCCATTCGTAAATATCCGGTAACGCTGATGGTTTGCCCGGAAGAACAGCCATAATCTGGCTGATTGATATCCGTACAGGTGACAGTTATGGCAGGAACAGAATCACTGGATAAAACATCGGAATCCTGCTCGGTTGAAGAAAGAGTATAAAAAAAGGCATCAGTCGGCGTCAGCCCCAAGGTGTATAACCAAGGGCCAGCGGCAGACGTTCCCGACATGAGCCTCGACGGAAGAGCCCAACCGGTACCACTATGGCCCGTCGTCGGAATTCGTCCCCTTAGACCAAATATATAATTATAGTTTACATCTGTCGCGATCGTATCTCCGGTAGTGTATGCCGCGGTTGCATTGACCCCCTTCCGAAACCCACCCAGCGCCAGCTCGTCAAACATCGCACGCGCCTGCCGATTGAGTTGGGCTTTGTTCAACATGGCATCGACGTTACCGACCGCGTCGATGAACAGGTTGGCCAGAACCATCATCAGGATCATACCGACGATCATCGCCACCATCAGCTCGATGAGCGTGAAGCCGGCCTGGGTTCGGCGCAGGGGCAACGGCACAGTGTTCCTCATGACTTGCGCTGCTTTCCTACGATTGTCTCGGCGGTGATGGTTTCGACCGGAATTCCCGGTATCGGAACTCCCACCTTATTGGTCGCATCGAAACGAAAGGGATAGTCGATGTAGACGGTCAGGAAATAACACGCTGTTTGATAACAGGGGCTTACCACCGTCGCCGTGGCCGGGTTTCCTTTGCAGTCATTAAACATCCCATAGTGTGAATCCGACGTACCGTATGTATTAGGCAACAGGCAAAAATCCCAACTCAATTGGCCGACAATCTGATGAACCTGATCAAGCCAGACCAGATTGCGCCGTGAGCTACCGGTTCCGGTCATCAGAATATTGGTATAGATACTTTGGGTGGGTATCGTCGTCCCATCAGCGGAGGGCGTATTGGTAAATGCCGCCATATCAGTCGACGTACCGGCGTCGAGAATATAAGACGGGGCTAAGGTTTTATTAAAGACTCTACGATTTTGCGTGCTGCCATAAGGATAGCTGCTGTTCGGGGTCGTGGACAGAAACGAGCCGGCGTCGGTGGGAATATTTTGGGTATAGTCAACGCCGGTATCGACCTCGTTGAACGTCGGATCTTTAGAGGTATCACTACTATTATACAACGCCACCAACCGTTCCATCTCGCCGTTCAGGCGAAAGATCGCCTTCTGGCGGTAGACCAGATCGTCGAACTGGCTCGCCACCTGGGTCCACAGGGCGTTCATGCCGACCATCAGCACCATCACCAGCGCCATGGCGACCATCACCTCGATCAGGGTGAAACCGGACTGGTGGGGTGCGGTGATGGGGCGGGGCATGGCGGGGACCGGGGGTCAGTTGTTCAGGGCGTCGGAGAGGGTCACGCCGCCCTGCCAGGTCAGGCCGGTGGTGGCGGCGCTGATGGTCGTGGCGACGGTGCCGTCGGCCGGTCGCGGATAGCTCAGCACGATCACCCGGCCCTGGCTGCCGGCGCCGCTGGCGCCGATCCAGGACTCGGGCGTCATCTTGGCCGGACTGGTGCCGGCGGTGCAGGTCTGGCCGGCGCCGGTGACGGTGGTCGGTTGGCTGGGGTCGGTCTGCTGTTGGCGCAGCACCGCGATGACCTGGAACTGCTGGGGATGGTCGGTCTTGTCCGGGGTGTCGATCATCACCGTGCCGAAGTTGCCGGTGCTGACCGAGGTCTGATAGGGGGTGCCGCCGGAATAGTTGCCGCAGGACCAACCGGTCTGGGTCTGGCAGAGCACCATGAAACAGAAGTCGCCGGCGTCATGGAGATCCAGCCCGAGCTTTTGCTGAAGCATCTGCTCGTCGCCGGTGGCCAGGTAATAACCGGTGCGGTTGAAATGGATGCGTTCCTTGGCGGCGATGGCCATCATCACCGGGATTGCCTGCTTGAGATTGCCCTGAAGCGCGTAGCTGGCATAAAACGGCAGGCCCAGCGACGCCAGGATGCCGACGATCACCACCACCACCATCAGCTCGATCAGGGTGAAGCCGTCCTGGCGACGTCGGCCGCCGGCCCGGTTGCCCCGTGTCGTCTCCGTTCCCGTGCTCAATGACCCATCCCCCCCATTTCCCCCATGTGGAACACCGGCAGAAACGCCGCGATCATCATGCCCGCGGTGGCCAGACCGACGACGATGGTCAGCAGCGGGTTGATCATCTGGGTGATCTGGTCCAGCCGGTCCTGGAGCAGACTGTCGAAATAGTCGGCCGATGACATCAGCAGTTCATCGAGGGAGCCGGCCTCTTCGCCCGCCGCGATCATCTGGACCACGATGCCGTGGAAGATGTGGTGGTCGTGAAAGCTGACCGAAAGGCCGCGGCCCCGCTCGACATCCGCCGCAATTTCGTAGATGATGTCCCGAACATACACGTTGCCGCAGGTGTCGGCGGCCAGACGCAGGGCGTACAGGACCTCCACCTCGTTTTCGACCTGGACCGCCAGCGTCCGCAGGAACCTGGCCAGTGCCGCCTGCCGCCATAACGACCCCAGCAGCGGCAAGCGCAGCTTGTATTGATCCACCAGCGCGCGACCGTCGGGTGTTCGCACCCAGGCCTGGAAGCTCAGGACCAACAGCACCATCGAGGCGATGATCCAGCTCCAGTTATGCCCCCACACGGCGCCGAGATCCAGCAGAAACTGTGTCGGTCCCGGCAGAGCCTTGTGCAGGTTGTTAAAGATGGTCTGAAAGCGCGGCAGAATGCCGAACACCATGCCGTTGAAGATGCCGAAAAAGGCCAGGATCACGATCACCGGATAGGTCACGGCCGACTGCACCTTGCGCTCGGTATCATGGATGACCTTGAGATAGCGGGCGATTTCGGTCAGCGAGCCGGCCAGCCGCGCCGATTCCATGCCGGCGCGCACCACGTTGATATAGACGCTGTCGAACAGGCGCGGATGCCGGGCCATGGCCTGGGACAGATCCACGCCGTGCTGGACGTCCTCCGAGACGCTCTCGATCGCCTCGCGCAATTTCTTCTGGGGCGTTTCCGCCGCCAGATTGTCGAGAACGTCCACCAGCGGCAGCTTGCTGCGCAGCATCGAAGCGAACTGCTGGGTGAAGATCATCATGTGAACGCGGGAGACGCCGGCCATGTCAGTAAGACTCGCCCAGGACGCGGATGACTTCGGAATGGGTGGTCATGCCTTCGTCGATCAGCATCAGGCCGTGGCCGATCAAGGTGGTCATGCCGCCTGCCCGCGCCCGCCGCCGCATGACGTTGGCGTCGAATTTGGGCGAGACGATTTCGGTACGCGCCTCCTGGTTGATCTCGAAAATCTCGAACACCGCCTGCCGGCCCTGATAGCCGGTGTTGCGGCACTGGACGCAGCCGCGGCCCGAGACGTAGACCAGATCAGGATCGATGACGATGCCAAGAGAGGTCAGGCGCTCGTCGGAAATGCCGTCGGCATGCAGCCGCTCCAGCACCGCCGTCCCCTCTTCCGGGGCCTGACAATGCCTGCACACCCGTCTGACCAGCCGCTGGGCGATGCACAGCGACACCGCGTTCGCCACCAGGAACGGCTCCACCCCCATGTCGATCAGGCGCGGGATCACGCCGACCGCGTCGTTGGTGTGGATGGTCGAAAACACGATGTGACCGGTCAGGGCCGCCTGGATCGCCATGCCCGCGGTTTCGGCGTCCCGGCACTCGCCGACCATGATCACGTCGGGGTCCTGGCGCAGAATGGTGCGCAATCCCGAGGCGAAGGTCAGCCCGATCTTTTCGTTGACCTGCATCTGGTGGACGCCCTTGAGCCGGTATTCGACCGGGTCCTCCACCGTGAGGACGTTCTTGGTCTTTTTGTCGATGTAACTGAGGCAGGAATACAGCGTCGTGGTCTTGCCCGAGCCGGTCGGCCCGCAGATCATCACCAGCCCGAAAGGCGCGTCGAGCTTGTCGTAGAGCAGCCGCAGATCCCGCGAGATCATGCCGAGATGTTCCGGCGAGGGCCGCAGCGCGTTCTTGTCGAGCAGCCGCATCACCACCTTTTCGCCGTAAATCGTCGGATAGGACGAGACCCGGACGTCGATGGCGTTCTCCCGGATCAGGGTGCCGATGCGGCCGTCCTGGGGCCGGCGCTTTTCCGCCACGTCCATGCCCGAGAGAATCTTGATGCGCGAGATGATCTCGGGGTGCGAGGCCACGGAAAACGACGCCAGCTCGTGAAGGATGCCGTCCACCCGGTTGCGCACCAGCAGAAAGTCCTCGGTCGGCTCGATATGAATGTCGGAGGCGCCGTCAAAGAACGATTTTTGCAGGAAGTGATTGACGATGTTCGGAACATCGACGCTTTCGGGCTTCAGTTGAATCTGGCGTTCGGTCTCGGGATCCAGATCGATGACCAGGACCGGGGTCCCGCTCTCGTCGTCGTCGTGCTTGTTCTTCAGCCGCTGGAGCGCCCCCTGGAACGCCATCGGCAACACCAGGATCTTGTGGACGGTGGTGGCGTTGGCGCTGGCCGCGATCCAATCGGCGGTGATCAGGTCATAGGGGTCCACGGTGGCGAACCGCACCGTGTTGTCCTTGCCGCCGCCGGCCAACAGCACCGCCCCCAGCTTGCTGGCCTGGAGATAACTCAGCCAGGGCTCCTGGATCGCATTCTCCATCAGATACTTTTCGTCTTTGACCAGTTCCAGGCCCAACTTCTCGGCCACGTACTCGTAAATCTCCAGATGGGCCTTGATGGTCTGGTCTTCGGCGACAACCCGGAAAAAGGTCTTGCCGGTTTCCTGGGCCTGATGCATCAGCGCGGTCATCCGGGCTTCTTCGCGAAACACGTCGGCGGTCAGGTCAAGCGCGATGCCGCGGAAGCCGGCCCGACGCAAGTCCTGCCGTCGTGCTTCCGGGCCCGAGGGTGGCGGCACCGGTTGGGCCGGCTGCGGCCGCGCTCTGACCGATGCTTCCCGAACCGGCGCTTCCCGGATGGGCATCTCCCGGAGAGGCGCTTTCTGGACCGGCGCCTCCGCGCGCGGCGGACCATTCAAATCCGGCAGCGGAACCATGACGGTGCCCATGCGGGCCAGCTCGTTGTCGCTCCCGGCCCCGCCCCGGTGTTCACCCGGAGGCAGGGAGCCAGGCAGGACCATGATGGTTGTGCCGGACTCCGGCGCCTGGGAGAGCAGGTCCTCGCCGTCGACACCGGCCGCCGCCTCCGACGTCGCGCGCCCGTAGTCGAAACGGACCGTCAGCAAGGTCAACCCGGCGGTGATTTTCTGGCCTTCCACCAGCGGAACCGGCGTCTCGGAAATCAGCTCGTCATCAACCCGCGTGCCGTTTGAACTGCCCATATCCCGGATGGTCCATCCGCCGGTACTCCGGTCCGGGGCGATTTCGCAATGCTTGCGTGAAACGTGACGGTCGGGCAACGGCACATCCACCGATGCCCCGATCGCCTCGCGACGGCCGACCACATAGCGGTCGCGGCGGTGGTCCAGCACCACCTCCAGTTCCTTGCCATCGGCCTGGATAATCGAAAGCCGGATGTCTGGAACCTCAAAGGAAACATCGGTCATACGGGACATCCGTTTTCAGGAGTGCGTGGCATCAGAGTGCCTTACGGTAAACAAGGCGGAATCCGATATCGTTACGCGATTCTGTCGGCGGCGCACACGAGCGAAACGAGCATCGGCCCTGGACAGGAAGCGACTGAAAGCTGCCGCCGCGCAGGACCCGCAGCGCCTTCACCGGTACGATTTTCGGGTTGTTGACCGGATTGGCGGTGCCGGGTTCGATATTCGTGTAGAACTTTTCCTCGTAAACGTCCAGGCACCATTCCCAGACATTCCCGCACATATCGTAAATTTCAAACTGATTGCTGCCCTCGGGAAAGGCTCCGACGACAGTGGTGGCGCCCCGGGTCACGTTATTGATGTTGGCGCGAAGACTGGTCGGCGGGTCGTTACCCCACGGATAGTCGATCAGCTTTTGCCCGGCGCGGGCGGCGTATTCCCATTGCGCCTCGGACGGCAGCGTACCGCCGGCGCAGCGCGCATAGGCCAGCGCCTGGTCAAAGGTAATGCCGACCACCGGATGGTTGGGCTGACCGAAGATTGGATGATCATGCAACGGCTGCCTGGGAATTCCCTGACTTACTGCGTATTCCAGATAGTCGTGGTTGGTCACCGGATAGCGATCGATCAGGAACGGGGTCAGGGTGATCTTTCGGATCGGCGTTTCGTTGGGACCGGTTGACTTGCTTCCGGGCTGGCCACCCAGATAATATTCGCCGCCCGGCAATTCGGCGGCCCGCATCGCCCGATTGCTGAGCACCCGGCCGGCGTCGGGATCCTTGTAGTCGGGCGGATAGAGCAGAGTGTCCGGCTTTGCCAGCAGCGTGACCAGCTCGTCGGCGGACTGGATGCGCCGCTCCGGCTCATAAGCGGTCAGTTGCAGGATGATCCGGTCCAGGGCCGGGCGGATCGCGCCATTGGAGTCGCTCGGCTGCGGAATCTCATGGGACGGAACCCGCGGTGCCTTGCGGGTCTTCAGGATATCCTGGAGCGAATTGGGTGGCACCCGGCCGACGAACAGCTCATAGGCCATGATCCCGAGCGCGAACAGATCGGCCCGCTTGTCGACCTTGTCGGGGGCCTCGAACTGCTCGGGCGCCATGTATTTCGGGGTGAAGGCCTGGACCGAGGTCCGGTCGGTCCGGTCGCCGATCACCGAAAAGCCGAAATCCATGATCACCGGCTGGCGGATGTCACCCCCATTCAAAAAGATGTTCTGGGGCTTGAGGTCACGGTGAACCATCGGCAGGGCATGGGCGTAGGCCAGGGCGCCGGCCAGCGTGCGCAACAGCTCCAATCTTTGTCCGGCAGTGGCAAAACGATCGTCGCGATGCTGGTTCATCCAGTCGCGAAGCTCGATGCCTTTGATCAGGTCCATGACCGTACCGAAGCCTTCCGGTCCGTCATAGAGGTCATGGATCGCGCAGATATTCGGGTGGCGGAGCCGTCGCGAGATCAACACCTCGGTCCGCAGACTTTGTTTCATCGTTGCAAGATTGACCGAGTCGGTCAGAGTTTCCGGTTTGAGAATCTTGATGGCGACGTCACACTTCAATTCATTGTCTCGGACCCGATAGACATTGGCGGTGCCGCCTTTACCCAGCATCTGCCAATTGGAATAGCGAACTCCCGGGCTCCGGTCATCGGTATCGTCGGAGCCGGGCAGGTGGAGCAGGGCTTTCGGCTTCTCCAGCAGCGCCACCAGTTCCTCTGCGGACTGGATGCGATGCTCCGGTTCATAGGCGGTCAATTGCAGGATGATCTGGTCCAGCGAGGAACGGAGCGCCGCATTGAAGGTGCTGGGAGGCGGAATCTCGCGGGGCGGAATCCGCGGCGGCTTGCGGGTCTTCAGGACATCCTTGAGCGAATGGGGGGGCACCCGGCCGGCAAACAGTTCATAAGCGATGATCCCGAGCGCGAACAGATCGGCCCGTTTGTCGACCTTGTCCGGCGCCTCGTATTGCTCGGGGGCCATGTATTTCGCGGTGAACGCCTGGACCGAACTCTGGTCGGTCTTGTCGCCGATCACCGAAAAGCCGAAATCCATGATCACCGGCTCGCGGATGTCGCCCCCTTTCAAAAAGATGTTCTGGGGCTTGAGGTCGCGATGAACCATCGGCAGGGCATGGGCAAAAGCCAGCGCGCCCGCCAGCGTGCGCAACAGTTCCAGCCTTTGCCCGGCGGTCGGGACGCGATCTTCGAGATGATCGTTCATCCAGTCCCGCAGTTCCACCCCCTTGATCAGGTCCATGACGGTGCCGAAGCCTTTCGGTCCGTCATAGAGATCGTGGATGGCGCAGATATTTTTGTGGCGAAGCCCGCGCGAAATCAGAACTTCGGTACGCAGGCTTTTCTTCATCAGTTCAAGATTGGTTGAACTGGTCAACAGCTCCGGCTTGAGAAGCTTGATCGCGATATCGCAGTTCAGCTCGTTGTCATGGACCCGATAGACAATCGCGGTGCCGCCCTTGCCCAGGGGTTCCCATTTGGAATAGCGCCCGGTGTCGGCCGCCGAGGTTCTGGCCTGGTCGATATAGGACATTCCATACCCCGAACCTGGGCAAAGCCGAGACCGAAATCAGCTGATGCGGTTAGCTGGCAAGCCTGAAGCTCTGAAGGACCCGGGAGCCGTCAGGAAACTGGCCGTACTTGTACTCCATCCGAACATAATTCCGCACCGCCGGGGCATACCACCAGCGTTCGTAGCCGGTCCAATCGCTGGTCAGGCTGCGCGTCCGCATGACGATAACAAAGGTATCGAAGGTGCCGGCGGGAACCGAGATTCGCTCCTTGCCTTCCACCACCCATGAATCCTGGTGCCGCACCAGTTCCTTGTCCTTCAGATATTCGCGGATAAAGACGATCGGCTGCCCGATCGGCGCGCCGTAAAACTGATTGAGTTGGTCAAGCGTCTCGGAGCGGAACACCACCTCGCGGGTGGCGGAACCGGAATGGGACTTGTTACGAAAAAAGCCATCGGCGATGAACCATTGATCGGGCGCATCAAGCCGCTCGAATTTGGCCACCGGGCCGGCGGTCTCGCTCACCTGCAGCGCGTACCCGTCACTGTATTGCCATTGGTCGCCAACCCGCCACAGCGGCTTGACGAGCGGAGCGAGGCGTGCGAGCGGCCCGTTGGGCACCGCCGGAGCCGTCATTTCGCCGAGCGACGACTCGGGAGCAGTACATGCGGAGAGGGCCAGCATACCCGTCAGAATAATCCCAAGAGTCCGCGCGTTCATTTTTCCTCCTCGTTCGGCGCAACAGGGTGGCGGTCCGGCCCACGACGGATCAAGATGGCGATCGACGACTACAAATGCAGGAAATCCGCGATACCGAAAAAATTGTGCGCACCTACGACAATAAGGTTCAGCACGCCTACGGGGTGGCCACGGACCTTTTCGTCGATGCCTTTTGTCGGATCAAAGCTGTCAATATCCCCGGGCACCTGTGGCGGCCCATAGTAATAGTAGAGTGGCGGCCACCCGGCCTGCAATCCACTATCGCTGGTCATGGCGCGCACGATCAGCGCCCGCTGGTCATCGCCGTGGCCCCAATCGACGTCGTAGCTAAAATTTGCCGCGACGTCTTTTATGCTGTCCTTGAGCGTGGTGCCATCTTTGAGTTTCAAGGCATCTGGTAATTTGTCCGGGGCGGCAGCCGGGAAATAGGCGAACTTCTCGTTACTGTTCGCGCGCAGGAGTATCTCGGCCTGCACGATTTTGGTCATGGCATCGGTCACCGCCTCCCGCGCCACCTGGAGCGTCTGCGCCTGATACCAAAAGGGATAACCCACCGCCGCCGCCAGGGCCAGACACCCGATCAGCACGTTCAAAGACGAGATCCGCCGTAACATCGCCCCCACCCTCCCCCGGCTCAGTGGCTCATTCGTCTTCTTCGAGGGTCCGGGTATTGAGATTCAACATCATGCTGTGGGTCCGAACATCTTCGCCGATCTGACCGATCTCGGCGCGCTCGTTCTGAAGATAACGCTTTTCGGCGACATCCTTGGCGTAGAGATCGGCGTGGGCAACAATCCGCGGCGTGATGAAGAACAGCACGTCAGTCAGGCTCTGCTGGGAGTCGCGGGTCTTGAACAACTCGCCCAACAACGGAACATCCGCGAGCAAGGGCACCTTGCCCAGATTTTCCACCCGGTTGTCGTTGGTCAGGCCACCCATAATGAAGGTCGAGCCATCGGGAATGATCACCTGGGTCTGAATCGTCTGACCGGACTTGGAGGCCGTATTGCTGCCCGGAGTAGGCGCAGCCGTGGTGTTTTCCGCCTGGATCACCATCCGGACCATGTTTTCCTCGCCGACATCCTTATGGTGAAGCACCGATGGCGTGATGTTGAGGGTCAGACCGGCTGGAATCTGCAAATACGCTCCGGCCGAGTTGGCGCCGCTCGAGGTCGGAACGAAAAGGGTGTCGTCCTGGGTGATCTTCGCCATGATATTGTCGAGCGTCACCACCCGCGGCACACTCAGGATATGCACCTTGTTGTCCTGCTCCAGGGCGTTGAGCTGAGCCGTGAGGGCGAAATTGGCGCCGCGGTAAAGGAACGACGCCACTGTCCCGTCCCCGGAAGCCGCCGGCAGCAGGCTGAGAGGCGAGATCTGGTTGCCGGCGGTGGGAAGGGTTTGCAGGGCCGTCGGCGTCGCCGCGGTCAGGGCGTTGGCCCCCAGTGTCGCGACCGCGCCACCGACGACCCCGTTGGTTCCGCCTTTATTGACAAGGGTATCGTTGCCGAAGCTCACACCGAGATCACGGATGAAATTCTTCTGGGTGTTTGCGATCATCACCTCGATCTCAACCTGCTCCATCGGGCGGTCGAGCTGCTCGATCAACTTCCTGACCTGGCCGATCTGGATGGGCGTCGCGCGCACGATCACGGAATTGGTCCGCACATCCGCGGAAAGCGTACCGTGGAAGTCTCCGGGCTTGTTCTCCGGCGCCGGGGTCGAAAGTTCGCCCCGCGACGGCGTCCCCTGGGATGTGTCGCCGTTGGCTTGACCGATCGTCTGGCTGTCGGGATTCGAGGCCGAGCCTGAGGATCTTGTTTTGCCCGCTGTTGTCCTGGCCCACGGCCTCGGCCGCCGCCTTGGCGGCGGTGACGCCCAACAGGTTGTTCAGGGTGTCGATCACCCCCGGAATGGTGACGTTCTCGCCCTGGAACTGGACCCGGACCGGACCGACGCTGGCATAATGCAGGGGAATGACCTCAACCGTAATCTGGTCGACTTCGGCCTGCGCCCGCCGTTCCCGGTCCGCCCGGTCCGCCAGCAACTGGGCCTCGGCCTGAGTTCTCGACGCAACGGCCTGGTCCTTGGCCGCCGCACTTCCCTTCCCTATTTCGTCGGCCTTGGCCTTCTCCGCCGCGGCGAGAGCGTCTTCACGCTTGTCAATCAACTGCCTGAGTTTCCCGACCTGCTCCGAATCCCCCTTGAGCATCAAGGTCTGGGTCGCATCGTCGAAGATGACATCGACGTTCAGATGGAAATTATTGACGAGACTCTTGACCGCGGTGAGCGTCACCAACTTGAGTACGACAAAGTCCGATGTGGTCGCGGTTGGTTGCGAAAGCGTAACAGTCTTGGTTTTGCCATCATAGTCGTAGCTAAAGCCGGAGACATCGATCAATTGGTTGAAAGCGGCGTGGAGTGAAGTGCGAATTTTATCGGAGTAGAAAACCGGAATTGTCTTTTCTTTGACTTCCGGGCGTATCACGACCTGCATGCCGGCCTGCTCCAGCAATGCCCGCAACGTGACGCGGGCATCCTCTTCGGGAGCGGTCCGCAGGAAGGGTTGGTCAGGCCAGTTCTCGTCGGGAATCACCGTCGCCGCCCTGGCCATCGGCGACATCGAAACCAGGACCGCCGCCGTCAGAAGCACCCGGCGCAGGGTGACACCGAAACACGTTTTGGCCTTCCGCATCCCCACACCTTTTTTGCAAGCCTGTGGTCATCCGACCAGGCGACAAACCCACGACGTCACGGAGCAATCGCGAGGATCGAAGCACACTCTCCCGCTAAAGCCGTACCCAGTGGTCATATCGCGATCACCCACCCGGTTCAACAGTTATTAAGTGGCAGCCACCACTTCCGGCGTCGATTCGCCGCGGCCTGAGCTGTTTTTGCCATTCTGAACAGCTCGTGAACGGCAGGCGCGACTCTTTTGAGGTGCGGCGCAGCCCGTCGCTGCGTTTTCCCGGCCACGCCCTCCCCGGCAATGGCGGGACAGGAGGTGGCAGATTTCAAAAGAAAAGTTCGGTCGGTTGGCCTCATCTCGCTTCGGTCTTTGCCTTTGGAGTTTCGGATTTCGCCTTTTCCGCCTCGGCTTTTATTTTCTCGGCGTCGGCCCTTATCTTCTCGGCCTCGATCCTCATTTCTTCCATGACGATTTTGTGTTTCTCAAAATCGTCCTTCTCCATTCTCACCCGGGAGGCCTCCAGGGCCGCAATCAGCGCCCTGAGTTTCGCAACCTGCTCCGCCTCGCCCTTGAGCATAAGCGTATGGGTGGTATCGTCAGAGATAACCTCGACATTGAAATGGAACCGGTTGACGATGCTTTTGACGTCGTTGGCCGCCACCAATTCAAGGATTATGAAATCCGCTGTGGTCATGATTGGCTGTGAAAGCGTAACAGTCCTGGTTCGTCCATCGTATTCGTAACTATATCTGGCGATGTCGATCAATTGTTCGAACGCATTCTTCAGCGATATGTGAGCCTTGTCGGTATATGAAATTGGAAGTTCGACTTCTTTGATTTCTGGACGGATGATGAGGTGCATACCGGCCTGGTCCAGTACTGCCCGCAACGTGACGCGAACATCCTCTTCGTTGGCGACCCGCAAAAAAGATTGGTCGGGCCAGTCTTGTTCGGGAATCACCGTCGCCGCCCTGGCCATCGGCGACATCGAAACCAGGACCGCCGCCATCAGCACCCCCCGGCGCATGGCGACACCGAAACGCTTCATTGATTTTCGCATCCCGCACCTTCCGATAAGCCTGTGGTCATCCGACCTGGCGATAAACTCACGACATCATCGGCCAATCTCTATGATGGAACAGCATTGATTCGCCGACGCCGATCCCGGTACGTCATATCCCGCTAACCCGCTTTATTCAACACTGATCGGGTGGCGGCAGCCGTGTTCAGAGATGATTTGCCGCCGCCCGATCTGTTTTTGCGGTGCGAGACGGTGGGTGAACGGCGGAGTTGACCCTTATAGGAGATACGGCCAACCCGGCACCGTCCTCTCCGGCGATGCCGGGGAGGACGGTGGTCCTGGAACGAGCTCGGTCGGGCAGGTGCTATCTGGCTTCGGCCTTCGCTTTATCCGCCTCGGCATTTGCCTTCTCAACTTCGGCTTTTACCTTATCCGCTTCGGCCTGTGCCTTGATCACGTCGGCTTGCATCTTTTCAGCTTCGGCCTTTGCTTTTATCACCTCGGCTCGCATTTTATCGGCTTCAGCCTGTGCCCTTTGGGCTTCGATCTTTGCTTTTTCGGCACCGGCTGTTTGCTTGTCGAGATCGTCTTTGTCTTTTTCTTCACGGAATTTTTCGAGATTCTGAATCAGGTCCTTAAGTTGCCTGACCTGATCGGGATCGCCGCGGAGCATCAGGGTATGGGTCACGTCGTCAAAGACAATATCGTCGCTCTTTAACTGGAACCGGGTCACGATGCTGTTGATGTCCTTTCCGGTCACCTGCTTAAGGAGAAGGTACTCCGCCGCCTGGGCCAATGAGGTCATCGACACCATCGCACCCAGCACCGCCCCGATCATGACTCCCCGGCGCAGGACGATACCGAAACAGTCCGCATTCTTTTGCATGTCTCAACCTTTCAGCAAGCCTCATGGTCATCCGTCCAGGCCGCCAGCCTGCGACGTTGCGGATAAATCGCGAGAGATGAAGCGTCCTCTCCCGCAAAAGCTATCCGGCGGTATCACGACTTAGTGCCCCCACTCAAGACCGATGGGGCGGCACCCGCATTCTGTGTCAATTTGCGGCAGTAAGAACGTAATTATTCACGCCCGCGGCCCGGGCCAAAGCCGGGCGCGCCAGGGTCAGGCGAAACCGCAAGCGGAGCCTCCCCGGCAAAAGGAAAATCGCCGGGGGTTTACGCCATCAGATCAGGCTGAGTTTCATTCCGTCATCCCGGCGCAGAAGGAAATCCCGGGATCATCGGCTCTAGCACTTGCAGACCTCGGACTCGCCACAGTGCAGACGGACAAAGCCCCGTTCATTGGTCGCAATCGTAACGTCGAAATTGGCCATGCACTCGGCAACAAACGAGCCGGTGACATTTAGATTCTTAAAATCAACTTTATTATAGTTTCTGGCAATATACATGTTATTGCCAACCGTTAAATTGTCAGGCAGCGCCAACACGTCGACGCCGACGATCAGATCTCCCCTGACCGTCAGATCATCGGGCAGCACGGTGATCGATAGCGATCTGGTTCGCAATTCTTCGATCACATTGCCACTGTAATTTAAAATCAGATCGGTATAATCCTCGGGGCGGGCAGGATAGCAGACATAATAGGTTCGCTCGTGGTCAAATTTGACGATCAGATAGTCCTGATTGCCCGGGTCGGTGTGGCTGATCACGTAATTCTCATGGCGCTCTTGGTGCTCATGCCGCACACGGCGTTCCGGACCCAGGCTCTGAAGATGCCGCCTGTATTGCTCACTGAGTTCATGCTGTCTGTCGTATGGCATGTTTTCCTCCAATCCCGGGCCACCCGCGGGGCCTTTGGCTGTCCGGTTCAGGGCCAATGGGACACCGGCGCCATGGTCATGGTCACCTTGGGCAGGGTGTCCAGGTCAATGCTGACCTGACTCAGCCGGAATCCGTCGTTGCGGACCGCATAGGCCGATTCCGCGGCGTTCAGCAGGGTCATGATGATGCTGCGCTCGACGGTGCCGACGGCGTGCGCAGGGTCGGTGATTCTGGTCATCAACGCCGCCTTTTCCCGCTCGCTCAATCGTCGCTCGAAGGCCATGGTCACGCTGAGCTGGGGCTCCAGACGGGCGCCCACCGAAACCGAGGCCAGGGTGAACCCGGCCTGCCGGACCAGCGCCTCAAAGGCCGAAAGGTCGCTGTCGACGGTGTGCTTGAATTGCCCGATCTCGTCTGCCACAAGGCCGTCTTCGTGAGAAAACAGGCCCGAGATCCAGTGGGACAGGTCGTCGAACGGCGCCAGCAGGGTGTCCGCCCAACCTCGGGCCGGCGCCGGCGGCGTGGTCTCGGCACCGGTTCCGGCGGGCAGCCCGGACAGCACCGCAACCAGGGCCACGACGGTCGCCCGGGTCCGAAGCGGCCCGGTGGGTATCGGGAGTCCGTCGGACGGGGCGGGATTCGGCCTGACGGGGTTCGGCATAACACGCGGTCCTCACGGCAGGAGGTCTTGGAGAGGATGCCGGTGATCCGTGGCGGGTGGCGGCAGGCACGGGATCGGGTCTGAGCTTTCGAAGGCGTTGGGACGATATGGAACGGTCCTGCGGCTGTCAAGGTCAGGACCGGAGCGGCAGCGGTTCTCACTATGGGTTCATGTGTCTGGGTTCGGATCGTGAAGAACCTTTTTTTGATGGCGGGGCGAAATTTGGGTCAGGATGGCAGGGGCGGCGGAACGCCAGAGACAATGGTCCGGA
>Ga0182016_10001638_pt1 | contig 27256 bp, 20 predicted proteins | sample 712S2MmetaG_FD_120491 | JGI IMG/M metagenome (GOLD analysis project Ga0182016, IMG submission 120491) | Permafrost microbial communities from Stordalen Mire, Sweden - 712S2M metaG | ecosystem: Environmental > Terrestrial > Soil > Wetlands > Permafrost | place: Sweden: Stordalen | collected...
ACACCGAAGGCTTCAGCAGCTTCGTTACCTAGGCCACTGCTCCGATTGCTACCGGGTGGAGCGAACCAGTTCCCGGGCGGGAATCGCACCCGCTGTGGACCAACGCCTTTCACGGCGCACTGAGAAATGCGGGATAGCTGAAGGCTGAAAGCTGCCTTTCCGCATCCTCACCGAATCGTGTATCGTCCAAAGCGTATGCCTACCCCGCCTCACAACGCGCCCCATCCCGCCCCTGAAGCTGAAGAGATCTATCGCCGCTGGATTACCTTCCTCGATGATGAGTTCACGCGCCACAATTCATCCGAGCGTCGCGCCGAGATTGTCCGCGACCAGCTTTATCAGCTCTACCTGGGCCGCCCGCACGGTGGCAAACTGAATCTCACGCTTACCTCGGAACTGCCGGGCAACGTGGTCAGCCTGTCGCTCGACCCCGAGAATGTCACCATGGAAGCCGGTCATTTCCCTGAAACCGACCGCGACAAATTCGCTGAGCGCAAACCTCTGCTCTGGTTCTGGCAGATGTTCGATCGCTCGCCCGTGGGCCTTAACCACTGGCTTGGACTGCGATTCCGATGCATGCTCGGCCGGCACATTTTCGCGAAGATGGGCTCCGGCGTTCGCATCTATCACGGCGTGGATTTGACTTATGGCTACAATCTCTCCATCGGCGACGGCGTCACCATCCACCAGCGCGCCCTGTTAAGCGATCGCGGAGGCATCACTATCGGCAATAACGTGGTGATTGGATCGTTTTCCCGCATCTTCTCCCACTCCCACGACGCCCACGATTATGAAAAAACCACGCTCAAGCCCACCACCATCGGCGACGGCGCGCGCATTGCCAGCCACGCCATCGTGCTCGCCGGGCAAAATGTTGCGCCGGGACAATCGGTAGGCACGTTTCCTGAGGACGATGGTTAACGCCGCGCAGCCTAAGTCCGCCGACCTCGCGTGCTAACCTGAGTCTTCCGAATCGCGTTTTAGGAAAATCCGCAAGGCGAAGTGAATGGGGCAGAGTCGTCGCGACCACCAGGGAGCGACGACCTTGCACGGATGCAAAAACCTCACATTATTTCCTAAAACGCCGTAATCGCGAGGAGCCGGATTGTCGCCCAGCATCATTGCCGTCAAGGTTTTCGAGTTCGTTATTCTGTTGTTTTCGCTCAGCTTTCACGAGTGCGCTCATGCCTGGATGGCGTCGCGCCTCGGCGACCAGACGGCTCGCATGGAAGGCCGCGTAACGCTCAACCCCATGTACCATATCGACCCCATCGGCACTTTGCTCTTCCCCGCGCTGGTGATCTTTGGGCCGCTCATCGGGTTCACCTTTTTCAGCGGATTTCTGGTGGGCTGGGCGAAGCCCACGCCCGTCATCACCCGCAACTTCAAAAGAATTGTCCGCGACGACAACCTCGTCACGCTGGCCGGTCCCGCGTCAAACCTGCTGCTGGTGCTGGTCGCCTTTCTCATCATGGCCGTTACCTCAGTGGTCTCACCCGCTGCCCACAACATGGTCATGATGTCTTTCCTTGCCGCAATCGACAGGGTGCCCGCGACCGAGGCCAATCCAGCGCTGATGATCTGCAGCCTTCTCATCATCATCAATTTCTCGCTGTTGTTCTTCAACCTGTTCCCCATTCCGCCGCTCGACGGCAGCCACCTGCTGCGCAATTCCCTTCCCTATAACGCCCTCCAGAAATACGATCGCATCCCCTTCTGGGTCAGCTATCTGCTCATGATCTTCGTCGGCGGATTCATTCTCAGCCTCTTGCTCGGGCCGTCTCTCGGGCTGGTCTTCGCCGCTCTAATGAGCCTCTGATACCCACAAGTGTGCGTGATTGCCCCATTACAATAGGGAGAGCCTTCGACCGGATTTCCGTTGAGAGCCGGCCGGCTTTTTTCTGCATTGGAAATGATCGGAACGATGCCTGAGAACGAAAACAAATCTTCGCACGACTCCAGCGCCTCGCGGCCGCGCGTGCTGAGCGGCATGCGCCCCACCGGCAAGCTGCACCTGGGCAACTACATGGGCGCGCTCGCCAACTGGGTCAAGCTGCAGGACCAGGACAAGTACGACTGCTACTTCTTTATTGCCGACGTGCACGCGCTGACCACCGACTACGCCGACACCTCAAAGCTTGCGGAAAACGTGAAAGAAGTCGCCCTCGATTTTCTGGCGGCGGGACTCGACCCCAAGCGCAGCACCATCTTTGTGCAGAGCCATGTCACCCAGCACCTTCAGCTGCCCATGTACCTGGGCATGATTACTCCTCTCGGCTGGCTCGAGCGCGTGCCCAGCTACAAAGAGGTGCAGGAGAACCTGACGAACAAGGACCTGACGACCTACGGCTTTCTCGGTTACCCGGTGCTGATGGCCTCTGACATTCTGCTTTATCAGTCGAAGTATGTTCCGGTGGGCCAGGACCAGCAGGCGCACGTGGAGCTCACGCGCGAGGTTGCGCGGCGATTCAACAACCTTTACACGCTGAATGGGCGCGAAGTGCTTCCCGAACCCGACGTCCTGCTTACGCCATCGCCCAAGCTGCCCGGCACCGACGGCCGCAAGATGTCAAAGAGCTATGGCAACACCATCATGCTTTCCGATCCCGAGCCCGAAGTGCGGAAGAAACTGAAGACCATGGTCACCGATCCGGCGCGCGTGAGGCGCAGCGATCCGGGCGATCCGGATAAGTGCCCCGTGGGCGATCTGCACAAGGTGTTTTCAACACCTGAGACGTTGGCGAAAGTTTACGATGGTTGCCGTACGGCGGGAATCGGATGTATTGAATGCAAGGGCTGGGCGGCGGATGCTCTGGTTCAGATCCTCAATCCCATCCAGGAACGCCGCGCACGCCTTACCGAAGACGAAGTCAGGACAATTCTGAATGATGGCAGCGTCCGCGCCGCAGCTCGTGCGGAGCAAACCATGCGGGAAGTGCGAGCCGCGATGCAAATGCCGTAGCAATGGCCGATAAAATTCTCGCTTCGAAGAGTCATGGCGTTAAGTTGAGGGCTGCGTAAGAAATGCACGAAAAGCGCGCCGTAGGCGCAATGGATGTTAGCCCCGCGCTTCACCGGGGTCCCCGAGAAACGGTCTTTGTTTCTTGGGGTGGAAGCGTGGGGTTAGCGGATGCGCAATATTGTTAAAGAGTCCCGTAGGAACGACGCAAGGCTGCACCCAGTAGACTTAATTCCCGGAAGCAACTGAAGGAAGCAACACCGTTGACCGAAGACATCACAAATCCGGAACAGCCCAAGCCTCAAACACAGGCCACGACTAAGCCCGAACAGCTCCAACTGATTCCGGTTCCCGAGCTTACGCGCGAACAACGCACTGCCGGCAAGGTAGCCGCCGCACTCAAGGCCCGCGGCGAAGATGACGAGCAATCGCCGTTTTCGGTAATTGTCAGCAAAGTGTACGACGGCCCGCTCGATCTGCTGCTCGATCTTATCCGCAAGCAGGACATCGACATTTACGACATTCCAATTGCGAAGATCACTGCGCAGTTCCTGGCTTACGTTGAGAACCTGAAAGCCGGCGACGTGGACACGGCCGGTGAATTCATTTACACAGCGTCTTTGCTCATCCACATCAAGAGCAAGATGCTGTTGCCGCGCACGCCCGCCGGGCCAGACGATGCATCGGAGGACCCGCGCCGCGAACTGGTGGAGCGCTTGCTCGAGCACGAGCGCTTCAAAAGCGCCGCACAGATGCTGCAACAGAAGCAGATGCTCGAAGCTGCGAGCTGGACCAACCCCGGCATGCGCGACTTTAAAGAAGACGCCGCGGCCGAACCCGAAATTGCAGCCGACACCGTCGACCTGGTCCGCGTCTTTCGCGACATTCTGGAGCGCGCTCGCAACCGGCCAGTGCTCAATCTGCAGGAAGACTCGGTGACCGTGGGGCAGATGATCCAGTTCCTCACTCGCCGGCTGACCATGGAAGACAAACCGGTAGCTCTGCGCAAGCTGCTCAGTCACTCCCGCTCTGAGCGCGCGCTCATCGCCATGTTCCTGGCGCTCCTTGAACTCGTCCGGCTACAGGCCATTTTGCTTCGGCAGGACCGGCAGTTCAGCGAGATCTTCATCAAGAAGCACACGGGATTTGAAGCCCTGATGAACCAGGGCGTAGCCAACGCGCAAGACGACTGGCGATAAGCTGCGCGAATAAAGCTGGACCGCGCTTCAGGCGATCCCAACAAAGCACCGGAACTGGGTGCCCCATGTTCCGATTCTGGGACATTGGGATAGCACGAACCCCTCCAAATGGCTCTGCGCCTCCGCAAAAATACCAAGATAAAATCCAACTCAAATCTAATATAATCAATTATTTATATCGACTCCACGACCCTACGCCCCCCCCGTTTTCCACCATGCGGACCTCGCAATTCATCGTCCTGTAACAGTCGGTGTAGAATCAGTTGTAGCTTAATCACGCATCTAATTTCTTGTGAATGGGCTAACGGCCAACGCGTTTCCTCTCCGTTGGAATTTTATGGAAGTCAATTCATTCCGCCCTCATCGCTCCTCCCCCGCACCGCAACCTGTGCATTTCCATTGCATTTCAGCTTTCAAGTTTCATGGGAGGCCCAAGCGGTCCCGGAATTTCTCCGGACGCATTGGTGATTTCTGATGGCCGACCTGGCGACGGCTGTTGAAACCATGCCGCGCGGCAAATCTCTTCTTGACGGCATGGCAAAGCGCTCGCCGAGCCGCAAAGGCATCGCATTCTTTTGCTGCGCCCTGCTTGCCGGATTGATCTTTATCGGCTTTCACATCGCTAAAGACCTGAATAACGCAACCATCAGCGGCATCTGGCCCTTTTGCCTGCTGGCGCTGGCCCTCACCATCGCTCTTGGTTTCGAGTTCGTCAATGGCTTCCACGACACCGCCAATGCCGTCGCCACGGTCATCTACACGCATTCTCTTGAGCCAACTGTCGCCGTGGTCTGGTCTGGCTTGTGCAATCTCGCCGGCGTTCTTTTTTCCTCGGGCACAGTTGCTTACGCAGTCATCACGCTGCTGCCCGTTGAGCTCATCCTCAAAGTGAGCTCCGGCGCAGGCTTCGCAATGATCTTTGCCCTGCTCATCGCCGCAATTCTCTGGAACCTGGGCACATGGTGGCTGGGGCTGCCGGCATCGAGTTCTCACACCATGGTCGGTTCCATCATCGGCGTAGGACTCGCTAACCAACTGCTCAATCCGCATCTCGGCACTTCAGGAGTGGACTGGGAGCAGGCGATGAAGGTTCTCAAGGCGCTGCTCATTTCTCCGCTTGTCGGCTTTACCTGTGCCGCAATCCTTATCCTGATGCTCAAGCCGGCTACGCGCCGATTCGGATGCATTGGTTTGGCCGTGATTCTGGCCTCCGCCTGCGTAGCGCTGTTCCATTGCGGCCTTCTTGTTACGCTGTTGGTCGCCATCGGGATTCCCGCCCTGCTCTACATCGCCGTCCGCTTCATCAAGCTTTCCGATGCGCTATTCGAGGCCCCCAAAAATAACGAGCCGCCGCCGTTTCCAATTCGCCTGCTCATGATTCTTACCTGCACCGGCGTCAGTTTCTTCCACGGATCAAACGACGGCCAGAAGGGTATGGGCCTCATCATGCTCATCCTCATCGGCACGGTCCCCACCGCGTATGCGCTGAATCACGCAGTAAGCCCTGCCGAGGTGCAGAGTTTTCTCGCGGCATCAACTGAGGCTGGCAACATCCTTGACCATTACGTCAGCCCCACGCTTGCCGATCCGCCCGACCCCCGTAACGATCTTCTGGCGTACATCCGCACCAGTAAAGTGCAGCCGGAAACACTGCCGGCACTGCGCCAGCTTGTGAACCAGCTCAACCAGGAAGTGGCCCCTTACAAAGCTTTGAATTCGGTGCCCGCCAGCCAGCAGGCCAACGTCCGCAACGATATGTATGTGGTGAGCGAAACCATTCGCCGAATGATGAAGAACGGCAATCCCGGTTTTACGACCGCTGAGAGATCTGAGCTGGGCAGCTATCAGGCTAAGCTTGACCGTTCGACGAAATATATCCCCGACTGGGTGAAAGTAGCGGTGGCACTGGCTCTCGGCCTTGGCACTATGGTGGGTTGGAAGCGCATCGTCGTTACCGTCGGCGAACGCATTGGCAAAGAGCACCTTACCTACGCTCAGGGCGCGAGCGCCGGCCTGGTCGCCATGGCCACCATTTTCGCCGCTGACCGATGGGGGATGCCGGTCTCAACCACCCACATCCTCAGCTCCGGCGTAGCCGGCACCATGGCCGCAAACGGCAGCGGCATTCGCGTCGCCACGGTGCGCAATATTGCCGCCGGATGGGTGTTCACCCTCCCGGCCGCCGCTCTTCTCTCCGGCCTGCTCTACTGGCTGTTCCACGCAATTTCCTAAGCACCTGTCCTCCAGCACCTTTCGCGCCCTCCAGCCAAACCCCTCCGCGTGCGCCGTTCCCGTGTCTCCTCAATTGCTTCCAAACAATTCATCCTCCTTTCATCTGAGTGGTTTATCCCTTGGTAGGTCCGGTCCATACACCCCCGCATTGCCCGGCGCACTTCCTCTCTGGAGCATCCCAAATGGCCGATATGGCAACCACAGTCGATATACCCCACTCGGGCGCATCGCTGCTCGACCGCAAAATGAAGAAGACCTCCGCATGGGTCAGCACCATTGTTGTGCTGGTTGCTCTGATCGGCGGCGTCTCCTATATCGGCTTTCACGTGGCCGGCGACCTGCAGAACATCGTCGTCGTCAGCATCTGGCCCTATGTTCTGCTGGCTACAGCGCTGTTGATCGCGCTCGGCTTTGAGTTCGTCAACGGCTTCCACGACACTGCAAATGCCGTTGCCACGGTAATCTACACGCACTCTCTTGAACCCAACATCGCAGTGGTCTGGTCGGGGCTTTGCAACCTGGTCGGCGTGCTGGTGTCGTCGGGAGCTGTGGCCTTCAGCATCATCACACTGCTGCCGGTTGAGTTGATCCTCAAGGTAAGCTCCGGTGCCGGCTTCGCCATGGTGTTCGCCCTGCTGATTGCCGCCATTCTGTGGAACCTCGGCACCTGGTGGCTGGGCCTGCCCGCCTCAAGCTCGCACACCATGGTCGGCTCCATCATCGGCGTGGGCGTTGCCAACCAGTTGATGAATGTGGGCCAGGGCACCTCGGGCGTCGACTGGACTCAGGCCACCAAGGTCTTCCAGGTGCTGCTGATTTCGCCCCTCGTCGGCTTCGGTTGCGCGGCGCTCCTGTTCTTGCTCTCAAAGGCGACCATCAAGTGGCCGGCACTGTATCAAGCGCCGAAAGACAACACGCCTCCACCGTGGCCCATTCGCCTGCTCCTCATCCTCACCTGCTCGGGCGTCAGTTTCTCGCACGGCTCCAACGACGGCCAAAAGGGCATGGGCCTCATCATGCTCATCCTCATCGGAACCGTCCCCACTGCCTATGCCCTCAACCATGCCGTCACATCGAAAGACATGCAGGATTTTATCGCCGCATCTGACAAGGCGGCGACAATTATCCAATCCCACGTTGACCCGAAAGCAATTTTGGGCGGCGACGCGCGAACCGAACTCTCTTTGTATCTGCAAACCAAACAGCTGCAACCTGATACCATGACCGCCCTGCGCGAAAGCATCAAGGATCTCGAAGGCGCGGTGCAGGCCTACGGCGACTACAAGCATGTCCCCCCGGGCCAGCAGACCAACATCCGCAACGACATGTATGTAACCAGCGAAGCGCTGCGCGTGATGGCGAAGAGCAAGAATCCCAAGTTCAGCCCCGACGAAACAGCAGCTCTAAACAATTACAAGTCGAAGGTCGACAAAGCCACCAAGTTCATTCCCTCGTGGGTGAAGGTAGCCGTGGCCCTGGCGCTCGGACTTGGCACGATGGTGGGCTGGAAGCGCATCGTGGTAACCGTTGGTGAGAAGATCGGCAAAGAGCACCTGACCTATGCGCAGGGCGCGTGCGCCGAACTGGTTGCGATGCTGACCATTTCAGCCGCCGACAACTTCGGCCTTCCTGTATCAACTACGCATGTGCTCAGCTCAGGCGTGGCCGGTACCATGGCCGCCAACAAGAGCGGATTACAGTGGTCCACCATCAAGAGCATCGCCATGGCATGGGTCTTCACCCTGCCCGTAGCCGCTCTGCTCTCAGGCACCCTGTTCTGGGTCTTCGCGCATTTCGCCAGCTAAAAACTATTAAGTTGGGCCCGATCGAGTGGATCGGGCCTTCTCTGCAGGCGTCCGGCAAACCCCGGGCGCCTATTTTTCTGCCCTTAAATCGTCCCATTCATCCACATCCCCCACCCGCGGCCCATCCGGTACCATACAAAGGGTGAGTTTTAGAGAATGAGTCTGAAAGCAAAGCTCGAAGCCGTAATCTACGCGGCCGAAGAACCGGTTACGCTGAACCAGTTAGCGGTGCTGTTCGCCGATGAAGCCCTCGAATGGCGCGCAGAGCAGCAGAAGCTTGCCGCCGATGCCGAAGCCTCAACCGCTGCCTCGGGGGAAGAACCTCTGCTCCTGTTGACCGAGGACTCGGAATTCCTCCAGCTTGAACCGGGCGCGGAACCGGCCGCAGACGCAGCCACCGAAGCCTCCATCGAGGCCCCAGTCGACAATTCAACCGGCGCGCCAGCCGCAGCCGAAACACCCGTCGCCGACCCGCAGTCGCCCTCGATCGAGGAGACCTCCGCGGAAGAGCCGCCGGCTGAGCCAGCCCCGGAACCGGTCTCTTCGGAATCCCCCGACGAGACAGAAGGTTCTGAGACTCCCGGCCTGACCGCTGAAGAGACCGCTAAACAGGCAGCCCGCCAGCGCGACCGCGAGGTCCGCCTGGCCCTCCGCGAACTGCTCGACGAACTGGTTGAGGATTACGCCAATGACAGCAGCGGCATTGAAATCCGCGAAATTGCGGGCGGCTTCCGCATGGCCACCAAGCCGGAGTACCACGACTCGGTCCGCACCTTTGTAAAGAGCCTGAAACCGGCCATGAAGCTCTCACTGCCCGCTCTCGAAACCCTTGCGGTTATCGCCTATAAGCAGCCGGTCACCGCGCCTGAGGTGAATGAGATTCGAGGGGTCGAATCATCGGGTGTCTTTGGTTCGCTGCTGGCGCGCAAGCTTATCGCCACCGCGGGCCGCAAACAGGTCGTCGGCCGCCCCATCCTTTACAAAACTACAAAGGAATTCCTGCTGCGTTTCGGGCTGAAAGATGTCACCGAGCTTCCCTCGATGGAGGAGTTCGAGAAAATGGCAGCGACCGAGCTCGAAGAGACCGAGATTGCAGACGCGGAACTGAATGCAACCGCCGCGGAAGAGACGGAACAGGAGAATTCGGTTGAGAGCGGGGACGAGACGGACAACGCAGAGAATGCGGAGAGTCCGCTCGCGCCAGACCCAGCGCCGGTGACAGCCGAACCCACCGCTGAAGCCGCACCCGCAGAGGACGCAAACACCGCCCTGGAGTAGGATGAGACAGGGAGGCCGCTCGTGCCAAAGAAAACCGAGAACAAGAAGGCCGCAGCTGCCACCGCATCCGCGGACAACAAAAAGGCGGCAAAGCTCGAAATCGAATTAATCTCCGCGCCTGAACCAAAGCCCAAGGCCAAAATAGCGCCAGCGAAGAAAACTGACGCCGCTCCAAAGCCGCCCGCGAAGACCGAAAAGAAGCCAATTAAGTCCGCGCCCGGACCGGCTGCCGCTAAAAGCGAAGCCGCGCAAGAGCCCGCCAGTCTTGATCCGGCCAGTCTTGACCCCCCCGCAGCACCCGCCAAAAAGAAGCGGGCTCCAGCAAAAACTGGCGCGACCAAAACATCCAAAATAAAAATCAAAGGCGCGACCGGCGCAGCCGCAGAAGTCGCAGTTCCCGTGAGCGCACCCGTCGCTGATCCGATTGGCGACGTGAGCGACGGCGAAGCCTATGCAGTGGAAGGCGCCGATGTGCCCTCCACGCCAGGTGAATCGGAAGCGCTGGCCACAGCCCTCGCTGATGAAATCCAATCGAACCAAGAGCCGGACTACATCCCTCAAGCTGCGCACCCCGCCGGCTCTGCTGCTCCGCCGGCAAAGCTCGAACGCCTGCAGAAGATTCTGGCCAAGGCCGGTATTGCCAGCCGGCGTCACGCCGAAGAGATGATCGTGGCCGGCCGCGTGATGGTGAACGGCCAGGCCATTACTCAGCTCGGCGCAAAGGCCGATCCCGAGCGCGATCACATCCGCGTCGACGGCAAGCTGCTTTCCGGTGCCGAGCGCCACCGTTATTTTGTCCTCAATAAACCGCGCGGCTACGTCACCACGGCGAGCGATCCCGAAGGCCGGCCCACGGTCATGCAATTTTTTGAGAAGGTGCCGCTGCGTTTGTTCCCGGTGGGCCGCCTCGACTACCTCAGCGAAGGCCTGCTGCTCGTCACCAACGATGGCGAGCTTGCCAACCAGCTTACCCGCGCCGCTGCGGGAGTGGAGAAGACCTACCTGGTCAAGGTCGCAGGCAAGCCAACCGAGCAGGAGCTCGAGCAGCTGCGCTCAGGCGTATCCATCGAGGCGGGCAAGCCCGGCTCAAAACGCGTCGATACCGCACCGGCTCTGGTGCGCGAAATCCGCCAAGGCGACAATCCCTGGTTTGAAGTGGTGCTGATCGAGGGCCGTAACCGCGAGCTGCGCAAAATGTTTGAGCAGATCGGCCACTTTGTCGAGAAGATTCGCCGCGTGAACTACGGCCCATTGGTGCTTGACGTCGAACCGGGCAACTTTCGCGAACTGACCCCTGAAGAAGTGAAGGCGTTGCAGCTGACCGCCGAGGGCAAGCTGAAGCCTCGTCGCCCGCGAGCCGTGCCGCTTGTGCCCCGCGCTGAGCAGCCGGGACGACCACCCCGGCGAGACGCTAAGCCAGGGTTCAAACCTCGATTCGAGGGCGCCAGGCCGGACCGCGGGTCCAAACCCGGATTCAAGCGCGATTCCAGGCCCGGTTTCAAGCCCGATTTCAAACCTCGCTTCGATAATCGCAGCACTGAGAAATTTGGCGGGCGTTCGCAGTTCCCCCCGCAGTTCCCTCGCTCTGAAGAAGAACCACGCGGCGAGTCCAGACCAATCGAACCGCAGCGCGGCTCATCAAAACCGTTCCGCGGACGCGGAGATTTCGGTTCCGCACGCCCTCAGAGATTCGAGCAACGTAACACCGGATTCCGCCCTCAGCAGCGCAGCCAGGAGTCCGACGGCGAGTTCGCTCCGCGGCGCGAGTTCGGCCCGCGCGGCGACAAGCCGCAGTTCAATCGCGGCGCCAAGCCTGAATTCAAGCGCAACGACAGGCCTGCATTTAAAGCTGGCGGCAAGCCGGATTACAAACGAGCTGACCGGCCCGCATTCAGACCTGGCGGCAGGCCGCCTTTTAAGCGCAACGAGGGCACGGAATTAAAGTCTGGCAGCAGACCCGCACCCGATCGCGGAGGTCAATCAACGTTCAAAAGCGAGCGGCCCGCATTCGAGCGTGGCAGCAGACCCGCTTTTGATCGCGGCAGCAAGCCGCCCTTCAAGCCGAGCGACCGTCCCCCATTCAAGCGCGATGACCGGCCGCCATTCAAACGTGACGACCGTCCTCCGTTCAAGCCGCGCGGCGAGGGTGGTGGAAGTTTTGAAAGCCGCCCCTCCAGGCCTCCCGGCAGAACGTTCGGCAGCAGGCCCGCAGGCAAGCCGGCAGGTCGGCCTTCGGGAGCGAAATTCTCAGGCGGATCTTCGACAGGAAGAAAGTTCGGCTCTGGCGCACCCCGTAAGTCAGGTTCGCGCCCAGGCGGCAAGGTCAAACCCCGCTGGAACCGATAGCCCTGACAGTTCGCTGACCGTACAGACGCAGGGCGCTCTTAACCGCGCAAAAATTGGGTGCCCTAGGTCCCTCGCGTTTGGGGACCTGGGATACCACGAACCTGAATTAACCCGTCTCATTCAAGCACGAAAATGAGGACCGGAGAAACCTCGATGGCGAACACTTTCGGCACCGACATTCTCATCGAGGCGCACGATCCCGAGCAGGCCGCCCGGTTCTACGTTGATCAACTCGGCTTCACAATTACCGGCGCCGATCCCAACATGATCAGCCTGCACGGTAAGCACATTAATCTGTTTATTGAGAAAGGCCCGCCGCTTGGCCCCGTCCTTGAGGTCACTGTTCCAGACGTAGCCGAAGCGCGCGAGCGGCTGGTTGCGCAGGGTTGCGAAGTAGTAAAAGATGAGCCAGAGTTTCCCCGCTGCTACGTTCGCGATCCGTACGGCCTGATTTACAACATCACCGCGTGACGGGAGCCTCAAATTCACATGCCTCAACTTCCCAGCAACGATCAGCCACTGGTACTGGTTCTCGCCGCTGAGAACGAACCGCAACTTGCGATGCTGAGCACGATCCGTCACGTTGTGGGAGCCAAATTCGAAGACGTTGCCGGCGCAGTTTCCGACGCTGAAGTCATCCTCCACTGGTCGGGTGATCGCGAAATACTGCGCCAGGTCTTTCTTGCCTGCCCAAAGCTTCGCTGGGTTCACTCGCGCAATGCCGGAATCGACAGTCTCCTTTTCCCTGAATTGATTCGGAGCCCGATCCCGCTCACCAATGGCAGCGGCGTATTCAGTCAATCGCTCGGCGAATTTGCTCTTGCGGCGATTCTCTACTTCGCCAAGGATTTCCCCCGCATGCTGCGAAATCAGCGGTTGCAGCGATGGGAGCAGTTCGACGTGGATGAGGTCGCCGGCCAGACGGTCGGCATTGTCGGCTACGGCGACATTGGCCGCGCCGTCGCCACTCGCGCCAAGGCCATGGGAATGAAAGTGCTCGCGCTCAAGCGCCACGCGGCCGCCGAGGGCGACCCGGCTATCGACCGGTTTTATTCTCCGCCGAAGATGCTCGATATGCTGGGCTCCTGCGATTACGTGGTGGTGGCTGCGCCGCTCACCAGCGAAACCCGCCACATGGTCTCAGACGCGGAGTTCGCGGCCATGAAGCCTTCTGCAGTTGTGATCAACATCGGCCGAGGCCCCGTCATCGACCAGGCGGCCCTGGTTCGCGCGCTCGTCCAAAAGCAGATCCGCGGCGCAGGCCTCGACGTCTTTGAGCAAGAGCCAATCCCCGCCGGCGATCCAATCTGGTCGCTCGACAACGTGCTCATTTCACCGCATACCGCAGATCACACCAGCACCTGGCTCAACCGCGCCATACAGTTTTTTCTCGCTCAATATCACCGCTTTTCGAACGGTGAGCCGCTTGAGAATGTCGTGAACAAGCACCTTGGCTACTGAGCGTTGCAAAGTGCTATGAGCCACCCGCGGCCACCGTCGGCTGTTTTTTCAGCACCGCGGCGCTCTTCTCGTCAAACACAATCGTGCCCTCGAACTTCCTGAACTCGGCAGCCTTGTCCGCAGGCAGTTGCACCACTTTCACCACCAGTTCCCGATCGAAATGCAGCACGTTGCCTTTGGCTGTCACGGCCGAGCGATAGCTGCCGAAGTCCGTCTCGATGCTTATCGGATCGGGCAGGTCGTCAACCACGTAGCCCGCGGGAAGCGTGATGTCGAAACTGTCGTGCCAATGCCCCGTGGCGTCAAGATCGATAGGGAGGGTTCTGGGCTTGTCGTCAAAAGCTATCGCATCCTCGCCAATCACTCGCGGCCTCACCAGCAGCAACGGCCCCGCGGTGTGCGCATACTGGGGTACTGTAACTTTCACGTGGATCTCAAGCGGTTTTTCGAGGTCGGGCGGCTGCACAAATTCGAGCCCGTCCAGCGTTACTCCAGGCAGATCGTGCGCAACCATTCGCTCCACACCGGCGTGCCGTTCCTTCTCGTCGCTGTACTTGAGATTCAGTCGAAAGTCCGCGCCCTCGGGCCCCACGCTGGTCATATCCACTTTCCCGGTCAGCGTTCCATCGGCATTGAGCGCAAAGGTTCCGCTCTCTTCCATTCCGTTGGCATCCGGCGGCAAAACAGGCAGAGCCAACACCTGGCTCGCATCGCCAGCCGAAAGCAAACCGTAGCTTCCCTGCTCATAATTGGGCAGGTTGCCCACCGGCACTCGCTCGTTGGTCGGGTCGAAGATCAGGTAGCGCTTGCCGTCTTTGCCCTTGGCGATTGCCATCAAGCGCGGATCGTTCATATCCGCAGGCACCTCAATCGCGGTAATCATGTGATTGCCGTAAAACGACGGCGCATCGGGATCCACAACGCCGCGGCGGTCGTCGACCGGCAGATAGTCGGCGTGAATTCCAACCACCTGCAGCATCGAAATCAACAGCGTCGTCTTGTCTTTGCAATCGCCATAGCGGTTTCTGAAAATGTCGCTTGCATAATGCGGCTGCCACCCGCCAATGCCGCGCTCAACCACAAAGTACTGCACGTTTTTCTGAATGTATTCCGTGACCCTTTTGAGTTTGGTGTAGAAATCGGGCGCGCCGGCTGCCAGACTCTGTGCCTCGGCGGTGATTTCAGGCGTCGCGTCGGTGCGATGGGCCTCGAGAGTGGCGTATTCCAGGCCGAGTTGGCGCCACTGGTTATCCGCGCCATCCACGGCGGCCATGCCCCACTGAACCGACATTCGCGCGGCCAGCGCCCGCCACTCGAGCGTGGCCTTCACATCGCGAAGGTCAAGCGCCTTCATGTCCTTCACTTCCCAGCGCCAATGGCCCGGCGAAACCTGAACAGGTGGTATCGGCTCATGCCGGTGCCAGGCTGTCGAATAGTTGCGGCCTGCGGGAAGATCGACCTCAAACGCCTGGTAGACAGCAGGAATTGTTAACTGAAAATTCCATTGCTGCTCCTGCTCGTAGGGCGGCAGCAGTTCCTCCGTTTCGCAAATCACAATCGCTCCCGGATCAGCCGCCGGAGGATGCACGATCCGCGTCTTTTCGGCCATCAGCATGACCGAATCGTTCGGGTCCCCTTTGTCGACAAAGTCAGTGTCTTTCGCCTGGTACTGCTTCTCATCAGCGCCGATGGTCCACTCGCGGAAGTAATTGATTTTTTCATCCACGTCGTAGCTGACAGCGCATTCAGCCTGGCGGCGCCCTTCTGGTTGCAGAATGCGAATGGCGTAGCGCTCGCGCTCCACGGCGCGCCCTTCAGAATCGATGGTCTCAACATACTCGTCTGAGAGCAGCACTGCGGGCGAGTCCCTGGCGTAATCGGGCGTATGCGTCTTCGCCGCCTCCAGCCCCCAATCCGGCACCGGCAGGTCATGGTTGAAGATTCCGCCGTGCGCGGCGTGCGCCATGACAGACATAAAAACAAATGCCGTAGGCGCGATGATACGCAAGGGTGTGCAGTTGCGCATGGTCAATTTCCTTTCGGCGCTGCGGTGCGGGTGAGAACGATTTGCTGTTGGTCGGCTTGCGCCAGTTTCAGATAAAAGTCATGGAGGGCCGGGTACGTATCGGCATTGAGCAGGGTATAGTTGCGCGCAAACAGCCGCGTAACATTCAGTACGTTGTTTTGCATTCCAGAGTCGATCTTCAGCATGGCAGAGCCCGGCCAGTTAACGTCGTCGGTTTTGGGAGTGCCTTCCACCGTGTAACCATCCGGTAGATGGTAGGTCACCATGTCCTTATCCAAACGCGGAAAGTGGACATCGATTGGTGTGGTGCGTTTGGCCTGCGCAACAAAGGGGTGCTTGGCGCGAGTCTCAAAGAAAAGTCCCGGCAATATAAAGTACTTGCCCGCCGGAGCTCCGAGACTGCCGCTCACCTTGAACTCGGCCACAAGCCGGGACTCGTAATCGTCCACATGGTCAAAGTGATCCAGGTCGATCTGCATTCCATCGGGCACGTCGTCGAGAACCGCTTCGATCGTTTTCTTCTTCAACTCGTCGGGGCCATCTTCAATCGCCACCTGTCGCAATTCAACAGCTTCGGCGCCGCCAATTTCGATGTGCACGGTGCCTGTAACGCCGCCCTGCGGGTCAACGGTCAATTCCGCTGCGCGCACCGTCAGGTTGTTCTTGTACGTGTCGGCAGGGGTCACGGCCAGCTTTGCCCCGCCTTCGTTCATCTGCATTCCGCCGGTCAGTGTGTGCTGCCACGCCAGTTGGCCGAACCCGCATACCTTCTGGCCGGGGTCGAGATAGATGGTCTTCCCGTCAATTTCCAGAACCACGATGAAATCGCTCAACTGGTCAATGGAGAAATGCAACGGGCTGAAGATGCGCTCGTCGCGCGGAGCCAGCCACATGGGCCATGCCTTAAGGCCCGCCGCTCTCGCCAAAGCTACGTACAGCAGCGCAATCTGGTTGGGTGTTCCGCTTTGGTCTTTCCACACATCTTCGGCCTTGCGGATTTCCTTCAGCTTTTCCTTCTTCTGCTCCTGTTTGCTTTTTTCGCGCGTGAACATCGTGTTCTCAAGCTTGGTAACCACGTCATAAATCTTCCGTGCCTTCTGCTCATCGGTGTCACCCGGCGCAATCATCCCGGCCGCGGCGCTCTTCAGGCCCGCTGAAGGGTTGGCAAAACCCTCCATCCCTTTTGACCAGAAAATACATTGATTCTTCCAGTACTCCGCCCCATTGATCTCGGATGTGTAATAAAACTCCACGCGCTCGCGGATCGTATTCAGGGGCGGCATCGAATCGTCGTCGGGGGTTGCCGGAATGTCGGCCACATCGAGAGTGAGTTTGTTTGGACTAGTCACTACTGGAATATTTAATCCGGCTGGCGTTGTCCCCCACATCAGCCGGCCTTTCTCCCCGGCGCCCACCATGTCCGGATCAAATTCGTAGTGCGCCTTGTGCACATAGTAGGCCTGCTGAATATCCCAGGTTGGTGGTATCAGCCAGTTGTCGTCGTATCGAATCGTCAGCCGGTATTCCAGAATGCTGCCCACCTCCACACTTGGCAGCGTGAAGACGATCGTGTCCTCCTGGAATCCCTTCTCCTTCACCGACACCAGGTCATCCGGCTTGGCCGTTAAAGGAATCACGGTGCCATCCGCATGAATCGTGCGTCCTTCGATTCTGCTTATCTTCGCCATCCCTTTCTCGTAAGGGATACTCACCGTCGCAAGGCTCTTGCCCTTTTCGGTAAGCACCTTGACACGCTCGTAGATGGTCACAAAGCTGTGCGGATCGTCGGTCTTCTCCTCGCGATAGAGGTACACCGCGGCCGCGCCCGGAGCCTGCGGGTCCGAAGTCATTTTGAGCTCGTCCGGTGTCGGGTTCTGAAACTGTGCCAGAGCAACACCGGGCGCGAACCACGAGGCGAGCAGCAGCAACGCGCAAAGCTGCAAGCCTCTGCGCGGCCGAAGTTGGACAGCCGGAAATGTGCCAACGCTATCTGTCATTGTGGCCCATCTTTCTCTTTCGAGTTCGCCGAACAAATGTTTTCACCTGGTTTGGCCATCCCGGAATCCTCCGGTTCGCCACTTCACGTCAATTGCCTTTCGACGCCGTTGGACGGGCGAGAACGATCTGCTGTTCGTCTGCCGATGCCATTTTGCTGTAGAAATCATGAAGCGCGGAGTATGAATCGGGACGAAGGAGCGTAAAGTTGCGCGCGAACGCCCGCTGCACATTTAATACGCCACCTTCCGTCTGCGAACTGATTCTCAAGAGCGCGAATCCCGGCCATTTCAAATCCTCCGATTTTGGCGCCCCTTCCACCGTGTACCCCGCCGGCAGGTGGTAATTCACCCTGTCTGTTACCTCCATTGGAAAGTGAACATCGACCGGCGTTGTGCGTTGGGCTTCCGCAGTAAATGGATGCTTGGCCCTGGAGTGAAAGAACAGTCCCGGCAAGATAAGGTATTTGCCCGACGGCTCGCCGAATTCCCCGCTGATTTGGAGCACGGCCATCAGGCTCGATTCATAGTCATCCATGCCGATGAAGTGATCGAACTTTGCATCCACTCCGCTGGGCAGCTCAGCCTGAATCAATTCGATGAACTGCTTCTTCACATCTTCGGGGTCGCTCTCAAGCGCCTGCTGACGCCAATAAACTGCATCGTTCCCTTCAATCGTCACGCTTACAGTTCCGGTAACTTTTCCCTGCTCGTCAATGGTGAGGTCGCCAATGTACAGGCTCGCATTGTCCTTGTAAATTTCGGCCGGCGTGCCGCCAATCACCGCGCCGTTATCGTTCAACTGCAGGCCGCCGGCGAGATTATGCGACCAGACGAGCTTTCCGAAGGGACTGTAGCGCTGCCCGGGGTCAAGATAAGCTGGCTTGCCGCCGAGGTCGAGCAAAACGATGCAATCCGTCAACTGGCCGCGGCTCAGGAAACTGGGATCGAAGATGCTCTCGCTGCGAGCGGCTAGCCACATGGGCGTTGCCTTAAGGCCGGCAGCGCGCCCCAGCGCCACATAAAGCAACGCCAGCTCGTTCGCCGTTCCGCTCTGATTCTTCCAGACATCGGCGGCATTCCGAATTGATTTCAGCTTCTCTTTTTTGCGTTCCGCATCGGACTTCACGCGACTGAAGTCTGTGTTGTCGAGCTTCATAATGGCGGCATAGATTTTTCGAGCCTTTTGCTCATCTGTGTCGGATGCCGAAACTATTGCCGCAACAGCGTCTTTGACGTGGCCCGAAGGCTTGGTAAACGATTCAATCTCCTTTGCCCAGGACTCGCCCGTATTCTTCCAGAATTCCTGCGGCGAGGTTGCGGTGGAATAGTAAAACTCCACATATTCGCGAATGGTGTTGATCGGTGGCATCCAATCTTCGTCGGGCAGGGCTGGAATGTCAGTAAGGTCGATGGTAATCAGGTCGTTCTTTTTCACGATCGGGATCTTCGCGTCGCGCGGCGAAGTTACCGCAGCCAGGCTCCTGGCCCCGAAGTTGCCTAACGGAGCAGGCGTAAAAGCCAAATGCTCCTTATGGACAAAATAGGTCTGCTGAATATCCCAGAACGGCGGTGCAAGAAGCCGCTCGTCGTATTGAATCTTGTACCTGTATTCAAGAATGCTGCCCACCTCGACGCTGGGTAAGGTAAAGACTCTCATGTTTTCCTGGAAGTCCTTGGTCTTTGCTTCCACAACGTCGTCGGGCTTGGCAACGAGAGGAATAATCGTGCCGTCGGCGTGAATGGTGCGCCCCTGAATCTCTGCCAGATTCACCATTCCCGGCTGATACGGTATTCGAACCGTAGCCAGATCCTTGCCTTTTTCGGTTAACAGTTTGATGCGCTCGTAAACGGTCACAACGCTGCGCGCGTCGTCGTTGTCGCGTTCCAGGTAGAGATAGACCGCTGCCGCGCCGGGAGCCTTCGGGTCCGATGTCATCTTGAGCTCATCGGGCGCCGGGGTCTGAAATTGTCCACGAGCTGCTGCCGGCGCCAACAATGAAGTAAGCACGAGTGCGGCGCAAAGCAGCGTGCATTTGTGAATGCGCACTGGGACAACCGGATATATGGGAGTGCGATCCTTCACTCTGGCTTGTCCTTCCCCGTAAGTTCGCGCAATCAAGAAAGCATTTGTCGTGTCCGGCCCAGCAAATGCCGGTTCGCAATCTTACCTCAGTTGCTTTTATCTACCATTGTTGAGCTCAGCACCAGTTGCTCCTGGGCGGTGGCCGCAACTTTCCGATAAAAGCCGAGCAGATCCTGATATTCCTCCGGCTTGGCCGTTGAGAACGCGCGCGCCACTGAATATGCAATGTCGAACTTGCCCGGCGTTGCCTTGCTTTTCACGATGAGTAGTGCATGCCCCGACCAGCTCACCTGGCCGTCCTGCGGCGCTCCTTCAACGGTCACGCCGTCGGGCAGGTGATAGGTCACAATGTCGGTAATGCGCTCGGGATACCGCATGTCGACCGGCTCCAGCCGCTTCTCCTGGCTCACGAACGGGGTCTTGGCGCGGCTCTCGAAAAAGAATCCCGGTATCAAAAGCCTCTTGCCCGCCGGCGTTCCAATCGCACCCTTGACGCGAACGATGGCAATCAAATTCGTATCGGGCGTGTCGAGGCCGAGGAAGTGGTCCACATTCGCCTCAACTCCGTCGGGAATAATCTGCTCCAGTTCCAGGTCAAACTCCTTCTTCAATTCCGTAGTGTCGTTTTCGAGGGCTGCCTGCCTCCAGTGCAATGCGGACTGGCCGGTCATCACGAATGTGATTGAGCCGACGATGGAGCCCTGGGGGCTGATCGTCAAATCAGCATTGCGCGAGGTGGTGTTGTCAATGTAGCTCTGCTCCGGCGTGCTCATCAGTCCCATTCCTTGTGAGCTCTCCCGAATGCCGCTTGCCTCGGCGTCATGCCAGCCTATTTTTCCAAACGGGCACATCTTTTCGCCCGCATCGAGCAACGTCTCTTTGCCTGCGTCGTTCAGCACGACCAGCGTATCGTCGAGTTGCGAAAAGTTCATGTAGCTCGGATCGAAGATCCCTCTCTCGCGGTCAACCACCTTCATGGGATATGCCGTGAGACCGGCAGCGCGCAGCATGGCCATATAGAGCAACGCAATGTCTTCGCTCGAGCCGCTCTTCTGGTTCCAGGTGTCCTCGGCGCGCTTCACTTCTTTGAGCTTGAGCTGCTTGCGCTCCGATTCGGTCTTGGCGCGCGAGTAGTCGGTGTTGTCGAGCCCCTGCACCGCGGTATAGAGCTTTTTCGCCTTGTCCTCGGCGCTGTCAGTTGGCGATACGATGCCGTCTACCGCGGCTTTGATTGTCCTGGTCGGTTCGGCAAAGCGGTCAACGTCTTTCGACCAGTACTTTGCCTCGCTCATCCAGAATTCGTTGGGTTTTGCCGAAGGCAGATAGTAGAAAAAAACTTTGTAGAGCAGAACGTCTTCGGGCGGCATGTACTCCTCGTGCGGCGCCGGGGGCACATCGGTCACATCCACGGTGTAGTGCCCACCTACGTCCTGCTTGAGCTCTGCGCCGGTGGGCAGGTTTTTCCACCACATCAATGTGTTGATCAGGTTCCCACGCTGGTCCATCAGGTAATGGCCGCCGGATGAGTGACTGCCGAGCCAGAACTGCTTGTCAGGCGTAAAGGAGTAATGAGCCTGATGAACAAAGTAGGGACGCTGGATGTTCCATTGAGGCGACGAGTAGTGGTTATCGTCGTATCGAAGCTGATATTGATACTCAATGATGCTGCCCACCTCAACGCTGGGCAGCGTGAACACCTTGCGGCCGAACTTCTCGCCGCCTTTCTCTTCAAAGAGCAGGTCTTCAGGTTTTCCGCTTAACGGAATGACGGTTCCGTCTGAGTGAATCGTGCGGCCCTTGACGTCCTCCACCTTGAAGTTGCCGCCATAGGGCACCTCGATGGTTGCCAGTTCTTTGCCTTTCTCGGTAAGCACCTTGATGCGCTCGTAATACTGCCGGTAATGCATCGTGTCATTTTCGGTCTCTCTTATCTCGAGATAGACGGCCGACGCGCCGGGAGCCTTCGGGTCTGAAGTCATCTTCAGCTCTTCAGCGGAAGGAGGCTGAAACTGAGCCTTGAGAACTGCTGGAAACCAGGGAACAACGAACAGAAGCACGAAAGGCAGTGACTTACGGGCCCGGTAGTTCATACGGTAGACCTCTCGGCTGAAGGCTTTCGTGGGAGTAGCGCAATTCTAACTCGAACTCGTTTCCTCTAGCGCTAATTTTTTGGGGATTCGTTGCGGCCCGCGAATCGGGAAAGCTGCGGCTGCGGAGGCGAGATTAAGCAGTCTCTGAATGGGACTGCGCGATCCCCCGGCCTTCGAGCATGGTCGCCACCAACGCCAGCGGCAAACCCATCACGTTGAAGTAACAACCCTGCACGCGCGGAATCCATTTGGCAGCAAGTCCCTGGATTCCGTAGGCGCCCGCTTTATCCATCGGCTCGCCGGTAGCGATATATGCCTCAATTTCGGCATCTGAGAGCGTGAGGAACTGAACTGCCGTAACCTCGGCAGCCACTTCAACGGCCTGATGCGTCACCAGCGCCACCCCGGTGATAACCCGATGGCTGCGCCCCGAGAGCATGCGCAGGATTCGCGCCGCGTCTTCTCGATCTTCGGGTTTGCCAAGAATCTGCCCGTCGAACGTCACCGTGGTGTCGGCTCCCAGCACCGCCAGTCGTTCAAGGTCCATCGCTCCGGGCCCATCGGTCTCGTTCGCCGCACCGGACGCAATCTGATCAAAGACCACCTGCGCCTTTTCTCGCGCCAGGCGCGTGACGTAGACGATCGGGTCTTCACCGGGTCTGGGGTCTTCAGGGATATGGGCTGGCCGCACTTCAAATTGGAATCCTGCCTGGGTCAGCAATTGGCGGCGGCGCGGCGATGCCGAGGCAAGAACAAGCATATTGAGATTATGGCAGCGGCGCCCCACCGGCCTGCAAACACCCTGAGGTTGCGCAGTTTAGACTTGAACCTGGGCCCGCGAGCAAAAACAGATAGCGGGCAAGGATTGCCCGCACATGCATTTCAACTTTCCCATTACGGCCGCCGAGATACTGTGGACGCTTACTTTTGCGGCCATGCTGGTGTTGCTTGTGGTTTTGTTTGGGCGCGGCCGCGCTCGCCGATACCCAATGTTCACCATCAGCATTGTGCTTATCGGGCTCAACATGCTGGCCGAGAAGCTGCTCGCCAACCGGGTCGCGCCCCTCGTTTCAAATGAGATTTTTCTGGTCCTTGCCGACCTGCAAGTCATCGTCGCGCTTTTGCTGGTGATCGAGTTGGCCCGCCAGGCGTTCAGTGGGGCAAAATGGCCGGGCTGGGCAGCCGGCAGCCTGGTTTTGCTCGGCGGCGCTGCCGCGGTGATTGCCTGGTGGGGCCAATGGCCTCCCGCAAAAATGATGCTCGATCCCACCACCCTTGGTCACCTTCACGTGATGCAGCTGCTTGCGCAGAAAGGCGACCTGTTCAACGAAGCGCTGGCGGTTGAGTTGTTTGTCCTGGTGGTAATCGCCGGGCGGCGCTTCAAGACTGGCTGGCGCAGTCACACGCAGCAGATTCTTGCGGGTATAGCGACCAACTCAGCCATGCTGATTATCGCGCGTGTGATCTGGGAGAAATTGGCTCGCAATCCAATGCGCACCCGCGACGATTTTAACCACAATACTGACCTGCAAACTCACTTGCAGAATGCATACGGCATGGTGGTGTTGGCGGTGATGGTCTGGTGGATTATCTGCCTCTGGATCGACGAACCGGGAGCGGCTACATTGGCTCCGATCGAAGTTGCGAATTCCCCTGCAGCCGTAGACACGCTTGACGCATGGATTCAAAAACCCTCTGACCCATGCGCCGACCCCAAAGAATAGCCCCTAGTGCGGCCGGCCAGGCAGCACAAAGTGCTCCTCGCAGCGGGGCTCGTAGAAGTCGCCCGCCATAATGATGGGGCTTGTGTACGTCGCGGGCTTGCCATCCACCAGGCGTTGCGGGTAGAGAGCCCTGGCGCCGCAGGCACAATACGCAACCAGCTCAGTAATATTGCCGGCATACATGCGCACCAGCCACGAGAGTTCGAGCATCTCGCCGAAAGGCAGACCGCGAAAGTCGAGCTCCAACCCTGAAACCATCACATCGTGGCCGGCTTCGAGCAAGCGCTTGGTAAAGAGGAATAGATCGGAGACGAACTGCCCCTCGTCGATGGCGATGCACTCAATCCGTTTGCCGATTTTCTGCTCAGTAGCAGCGATAACCGGCAGCACCGGCCAGGGGTCCGAAAAATAAAACTCTGTCGCTTGCATCTTGCCGCAACCATTGCGGTTACGGCTCTCAACCAGCCCTGCTGCGGCCTTGGTGTCGGCGCTCGGCTTCAGCAGCATCACGTATTGGTGGGCATACTCCCGCCGCGTTTCAATGCGCCGCAGCAGCTCGGCAGTCTTGTTGCTGCGCATGGGCCCGACAATCAGCTCCAGTTTGCCGGTCGCCGTGCTCACCGCTGCTCCGAAGGTATTTGGGGGGTATGCAACAGAGGCATTCTACGCTCGCAAGCGGCATTCCCTATCCTGTTGAAGGTGTGGACGAATCCGCCAAAAATGCCCCCCCCACCCAGTTGAAAAGTCGCACCGCGCATGATTCCGGTTGAACGCGGTGTGGCAAAAATGCCACAGGACGGGAAGCCGGTTTTGCGTCTAATCTTTATAGTTGGAAGGGTTTCGGGGACCACCCGGATCGCCGGCCAACGGCCCTTGTTTTATGCCACAGGTTCGCGCAGACGAACCAGGCAACGGCGGCAATTCTGAAGTTAAGGGACTGGTTTGCAAGGTTTTCCAAGGTCGTCGCGGGAGGGCGATGACCGCCATAACCGGTTCAGGGAGAGGTATTTGGCTCAATCAACACACCTGGAGCAGACCATTGAAGGTCCGCTCGAATTTATGGGCGTGGGGTTACACTCCGGAGCGCCCGTAACCATGCGCTTGCTGCCCGCGCCGGGCGGCTCAGGAATCGTCTTCAGGCGAACAGATCTGGACAATTTTGAGATTCCCGCCACGGGCCGAAATGTGGCCAAAGTCAGCTACGCGACCAGCTTGATGCGGCAAGGCGTGCTCATTTCCACAACCGAGCACCTGCTTTCGGCCTGCGTCGGCATGGGAGTCGACAACGTAATCGTAGAGCTCGATAACCTGGAGCTGCCCATCCTTGATGGAAGCGCATTGCCCTACGTTGAGGCGTTTCTGAACGTTGGCATCAGGGTACAGCGGCGGAAGCGCGAAACCATCAGGGTGCTCAAGCCAGTTGAAGTGCGCGAAGGCAACAAGTTCATCGGCGTTTATCCGGGCTCGGGGTATCGCATTTCGTATGAGATCGATTTCCCGGCGCCCATCGGCAAGCTCAAGACATGCGTAGACCTGGCTGCTGAGTTGTACGGCCAGGAGATTGCCCCGGCGCGAACCTTCGGCTACAAGTCCGACGAGCAGAAGCTCAAAGACATGGGCCTCATCCGCGGCGCCAGCAGCGAAAATGCCATCATTCTTGACGCCCGTGGCCCTGAAAACGGACCGCTGCGGTTCGACGATGAATATGTTCGGCACAAGGTGCTTGACCTTATCGGAGATCTGGCGCTCGCCGGCAGACGAATTGAAGGCCACGTTGTGGCGGAGCGCGCCGGCCACGCCATGCACACCGCGTTTGTCTCGCGGCTCATGAAAGACCGGTCAGCCTGGGAGCTGGCGCATATACCGGTAGCCGAGCCGGCAACCGAAGCACCCACCGTCAATGCGGTCGGCGCGCCGGCCCTGGTGGGCGCATAGTACGCTCGCCTTCTTTCAAATTCGCGGCATCCTCGTCGCGATCACATCAAGCAAACAAAATGCACATGGGAGCGGCCGCGTCGTAGTTCTTGCCCTGGTCGGCGAGCTTGCCGGTTTCGGGGTCGCGAGCAAAGACGCTGATCACGTTCGAGTCCTGATTGGCAACCAGCATCCAGCGCTCAGTGGGATCGAGCGTGAAGTTGCGTGGCGTTCTGCCTCCGCAATTGGAGCGGACCATGGGCGTGAGCGCGCCGGTTTTAGGATCGGCAGAGAACGAGTAGAGAAAATTGTTATCGCGGTTGGCAAAGTAGACAAAGCGCCCGTCTTTGCTGATCACCGTGTCGCAGGCGCGCGTAGGGCCGTGGTAGCCCGCGGGCAGCAACTCGATGCGCTTCACCAGCGAGAGGCTTCCGCCGCCGGCGCGCCACTCAAGAATATCGACCGTGGAGACGATCTCGTTGACACAATAGGCGGTGTGCCCATTGGGATGGAAGTGCAGTGTGCGCGGACCTGAGCCGGGAGCACCTGAGTAGGTTCCCGTGTGCGCAAGCATAGCGGTGGCCGCGTCGAGGCGATAGATGTGGATGCAGTCGCCGCCGAGGTCGTTGATGTAGGCGTATCGATTGTCTGGCGAGAACGACACGAAGTGAGCGTGGGCAGCTTCCTGGCGGTCGGCGTTGGGACCGTGATACGTGTAGTGCTCGGTCCACACGGCGTCGCTCAATTTTCCATCGGAGATGCTGAAGCTTGCTGCGCTGCCCCCCATGTAATCGGCAGCCACCAGCGTGCGGCCGGTCGAATCCACAGCGACATGGCAGGTGCCAACGCCGGCCGAGGCACGCGCTGAGAGCGGCTTGAGTTCTCCACCGTCAAGCTCAAAGCTGGCCGCTTCGCCGGCTTTCTTGCCTGCAAAGGAATCGATCTCGCACGCGGCAAAAATATGCTTCCTGCCAGGAGAGAAGCAGAGCCAGTCGACATTGGGAACCTTTGCCGCCACGCCGGCAGGGGTAAGTGCAGCCGTAGCCGGATCCCAGTCATAAGCAAGAATGCCGTCGGGCGCGCCTGAGGCAACAAAGACGCGGGTTCGTGCGGCTACAGCGTCTTGAGCAGCGATCAAACCAGTAGCACTGATAGCAAAGGTTGCGGCAGAGGCGGACTTCAAAAAATCGCGGCGGGAAACTTTTCTCATCACGGAATTCATTTTCGTCGATGGAGCCGGGTGTGCGCCAGAGCGCAACCGCTTCTTCTAAACTTGAGTGCGGGAGCAAGACTTGTCGCAGTTCATCAATTTTGTGCGCATCCCCGCCTTGGCGATTCGCCAGCACTTAAGCCCATTAAGGCCGCTTGAGGTCCTGCACGAAGACGTTCTCCAGTTGCGCGTCTGGCCGAACGACATCGACCTGAATATGCACATGAACAACGCGCGCTACCTCAGCGTAATGGACTACGCGCGCACCCACCTGCTCGCCAGAATCGGAATGCTCGAGCACATTGTCCGTTCGCGGTGGCAGCCGCTGGTGGGCGCGGTCTGGCTTACGTACCGCCGGCCATTGACGCTTTTTTCGCGCTTCACACTGACCTCGCGGATCGTGTGCTGGGACGAACGATGGTTCTATATCGAGCAGACCTTCGCTAACGCCAGCGGGCAATGCGCAATTGGATGGGTGAAGGGTGCGTTGCGGAACAAGCAGGGCACACTCGATCCGCAAACCGTGATTGAACGCGTCGCTCCCGGTACACTCAGCCGTGAGATGCCCGATACCCTTGCCGCATGGAATCAGCTAACGAGAGAGAAACTGCAGAAAGACAGCCAATAGCAAGTAGCCAGTAGCTTGTAAGTGCGATTGCCGGGTTCCGTTTCCGCGAGCAGCGCCACGCGACCAACCAACCCTCGCTCCCTTGTCCCCACGCCCTCACTCCAGCTTGAAAACCACGCTTACGCTGGTTTCTACCTCGACGGGCTGGCCATTAAGCAGATACGGCCGGTAAACCCACTGCGCCACAGCCTCCACCGCCGCCTGGGTCAACATGGGCGAACCGCTCACAACATGCAAATTCTCAATGCGGCCCGTCTTCGAAATAGTGGCAGACAGAACAACCGTCCCCTCAACATGCGCGGCC
>Ga0182016_10001639_pt1 | contig 27231 bp, 27 predicted proteins | sample 712S2MmetaG_FD_120491 | JGI IMG/M metagenome (GOLD analysis project Ga0182016, IMG submission 120491) | Permafrost microbial communities from Stordalen Mire, Sweden - 712S2M metaG | ecosystem: Environmental > Terrestrial > Soil > Wetlands > Permafrost | place: Sweden: Stordalen | collected...
GCGTGCGAGGCACCTTTTCAAGCAGACCAAGGGTAGAATTACGTCGAAGAGGTCGGCATGAGAACCGACGTTCGTTGGCGACCCGCCACGAAAGTGACTTGCCAGGAGAGGGTGATTCCAGTCGCTGACTGGACGCAGTATGGAGAAGAAGGATTCCTTCGTCTTACGACACCTCGCCGAGCTTCAACCCGAACTGTGGTGGCTCGACGCAGACCCGCTCGAGCCGGCACCACATCCCGCGCTGATCGGCGACATCGGCGCCGATCTCTGCGTCGTCGGTGCGGGCTACACCGGCCTTTGGACAGCGCTTCTCGCCAAAGAGCGCGATCCCGATCGCGTGGTGGTCGTGGTCGAACAATACGAGACGGGAGCTGGCGCTTCGGGCCGTAACGGCGGCTTCTGCTCCTCCTCGCTCACCCACGGCTTTACCAACGGCATGCGTCGCTTCGCCAAGGAGATGCCCGTGATCGAGCGGCTCGGTCGCGAGAACCTCGACGAGATCGAAGCAACCGTGCGACGCTACAACATCCAGTGCGACTGGGAACGAACGGGCGAGTTACAGGTCGCCATCGCGCCGTGGCAATTCGAGAATATGGCTGAAGAGGCGCGACTGCGTAACGAAATGGGTGACCACGTGGTCGTACTAACGCGCGAAGAAGTCCAAGCTCGCATCCACTCGCCCCTCTACGAAGGGGCGCTCTACGACGCCGACGGCACGGCCTTGGTGGACCCCGCACGATTGGTGTGGGGACTCGAGAAGGCGTGTCAGTCACTGGGCGTGCGGATCTTCGAGAACTCCAAGGTCGACTGGCTCGAAGACGTCGATGACGCGGTGCGCGTGCACGTACCCTATGGTGCCGTGACCGCCGCCCACGTGGCGCTCGCGACCAACGTCTTTCCTTCACTCATTCGAAAGGCACGAAAGTATGTCGTGCCGGTCTTCGACTACGAGATCGTCACCGAGCCGCTCAGCGACGAGCAGCTCGAGAGCATTGGCTGGGCTGGACGCGAAGGCGTGGCGGACTCGGGCAATCAGTTTCATTACTACCGGCTCACCGAGGACCGTTCCATTCTCTGGGGCGGCTACGACGCCATCTACAACTTTCGTGGCAAGGTTCAGCGCAATTACGAATTCAACGCCGAGACCTTCGCGACATTGGCCAGTCACTTCCTAAAGACGTTCCCCCAACTCGCGGGCATCAAGTTCACTCACGGTTGGGGCGGCGCCATTGACACCTGCACCCGCTTCTCACCTTTCTGGGGCACGTCACACCGCGGCAAGGTCGCCTACGTGATGGGCTTCACCGGGCTAGGGGTCGCTTCGACCCGTTTCGGGGCTCAGACCATGCTCGATTTGCTCGAGGGCGTCGAGACCGAGCGAACCCAACTGGCCATGGTTCGAAAGAAGCCGTTGCCGTTTCCACCCGAGCCGCTTCGCTGGCTTTTCATCCGGTTCACCCAGTGGTCCATCAAGCGCGCTGACAACAACGAAGGTCAGCGCAACCTCTGGCTACGCTTTCTCGACGTGATTGGCCTGGGTTTCGACTCCTGAAAGTGCACTACCCCCGGTGAACCGGGGGTAGTGCACTTTACAAGTTGGCGTGCTACTGGTCGCCGTCGTCGCCCGAACCCATCAAGCCCGAGATCATGTTCACGACGGTTGGGTCCATCAAGGTGGTCACGTCGCCCAACTGACGGTTCTCCGCCACGTCACGCAACAGACGACGCATGATCTTGCCCGAGCGAGTCTTGGGCAGTTCTGGGGTGAGGATGATCTGACGGGGCCGCGCGATCGGGCTGATGACCTTGGCGACGTGGACCCGCAGTTCCTCGATCACCGCCGCCTGGTCCTGCATCTGCTCGTCCGCCGACAACCTCAGCGTGACGAACGCGACGATTGCTTGACCCGTGAGGTCGTCGCTCGCTCCCACCACCGCAGCTTCGGCGACCGCGGGGTGCCCGACCAACGCGTGCTCGACCTCGGTCGTCGAAAGACGGTGGCCCGAGATGTTCATCACGTCGTCGATTCGACCGAGCAACCAGATGTCACCGTCGTCGTCGCGCTTGGCTCCGTCCCCGGCGAAATACTTGCCCGGAAAACGTGACCAGTAGGTCTCCTTGAACCTTTCGGGGTCGCCGTAGATACCGCGAGTCATCGAGGGCCACGGCTGGGTGATCACGAGGTAGCCCCCTTCGCCGTTGCCCACCGAGTTGCCGTCGTTATCGACAATGTCAACCGAGATGCCCGGCAACGCCTTCATCGCGGCGCCCGGCTTGGTGGCTGTGATGCCCGGCAACGGCGAGCACATGATGGCACCGGTTTCGGTCTGCCACCAAGTGTCCACGATCGGGCAACGACTGCCGCCGATGTTCTCGCGGTACCACATCCACGCTTCGGGGTTGATGGGCTCGCCCACCGTGCCCAGGAGTCGCAAGCTCGACAGGTCGTGACTCTTAGGAAACTCCTCGCCCCACTTCATCAGGGTACGGATCGTGGTCGGCGCGGTGTAGAGGATCGTCGCCTTGAACTGCTCGATGATCTTCCACCAACGGTCTTTACCGCCCGAGTCCGGTAGTCCCTCGTACATGATCTGGGTGACCCCATTGATCAGTGGTCCATAGACGATGTAACTGTGACCCGTGATCCAGCCAATGTCCGCCGCCGTCCAGCAGATGTCCTTGTCTGCCTTCACGTCAAAGACGTAATAGTGCGTCGTCGCCGCCTGGGTGAGGTAACCCGCCGTCGTGTGGAAAATGCCCTTGGGCTTTGCGGTCGTTCCTGACGTGTACATGATGAACATGGTGTGCTCGGAGGGAAAGAACTCGGGCGTGTGTTCGGTGCTCTGCTTGTCGACGATCTCGTGCCACCAGTGGTCACGACCTTTTACCCACTCGACGTCACTGCCGGTGCGCTTGACGACCAACACGGCCTTCACGTTCGGACACGACTTCAACGCTTCGTCGACCGCCGGCTTGAGCGGACTTGCGGTACCACGACGGTACGCACCGTCAGCGGTGACGACGAACTGACAATCTGAGTCGAGGATGCGACTAGACAGAGCGTCAGCGGAGAAGCCACCGAACACGACTGAGTGCACCGCGCCGAGTCGCACGATCGCGAGCATCGTCACGACGGCTTCGGGGATCATTGGCATGTAGACCGCTACCCGATCGCCCTTTTTCACGCCCAGCTCGGTCAGCGCATTGGCCGCTTGAGCGACGAGCTTCTGCAGGTCACCGTAAGTGATGGTGCGCGACTCCCCTTCGGCGTCGGCTACCCAGTAGTAGGCGACCTTGTCACCCTTGCCCGCGGCGACGTGCCGGTCCACGCAGTTCACGCTGGCATTGAGTTCACCGTCGCTGAACCATTTCGCGAAGGGGATGTCCCACTCGAGCGTTTTGGTTGGTTCCTTGTGCCACACCAGACGATCAGCCTGTTTGCGCCAGAAGACAACCGGGTCCGCGTCGGCTTCGGCGTAGATCGATGGTTGAGCATTCGCCTGTTTCGCGAACTCCGGGCTCGGCGCGAAACTGCGCGTCTCTTCGAGCCAAGCTTCTAGTTTTGCTTCGGTCATATTTTCCCCCACGCTCTTACGTCGACGCGAAATCTTTCGCGTCGACGAACATCATTCTTTCGTTACTTCCCCCGTGACTGTGCAGTAAGAAACTGTCGTTACGTGCCAGTAAATACTGTCCATCACTAATGCGTACTCGAGAGTACATTCATTCCCCCCCGAAACGCCAACAGCGCCCGTGCACGAGGCAGGGGCGCTGTTGGCTTTTGGGTCCGAGGTTAAGACACCATTGTGGCTACCTTAGCCGCGTGGGCCTACCGGTAGTACAACTCGCTTGTGCGTCTCGTTGATGACCCCGGCCGCCGAGGCGTACCAGGCGAGCACCGCAGTTACGATGCCGAGCCAACCGCCAATCCTCACCATGTCGGTGTGACCCGCGCCCCAGTTGCCGATCGTCAGGAATATGAAGGTCAGCGAAAGGACCACGAAGACCAAGAGAACGGCAGTGCTCGTCCTTAGGGCTGCCACGGTCATGTACAACGTAAAGATTGTCCAAGCAAGTAGGTAGATTCCTACCGTGTCGGTGCCGCCTGCGACGGGACCCCCGTGGAACAGCAGCCACAGGCCGATCCAGAACGCGCCATATGAGGTGAACGCGAGAGCACCGAAGGTGTTCTTGCGGGCAAACTCCCACATACCGGCTGCGAACTGCGCCGTACCACCGTAGATGAGTGCCAAGGCGAGGGCCGCGGCGACCCCTGCACCCTTCCACAGGTTGGCGTTCGCGGTGCTAAGACAGAACGTCGTCATAGCGAATCCAGCAAGTCCTAGTGGACCGGGATCCGCAACACTTTGTTCAGGCATTTAATTCCCCCCAGTTAAGGTTCATAACGAGCCACCGGGTTGACGGCTCGCCTATGATTTAACACCCCCGTAACGTCGCGTGCATGGATTGGCCTAAGCACTCATGTGAATAACTTCACAAACTGGAAGACCTACTGTTCAGTAACACCACACATGACCGACCCAGGGTGGTTGAGAGTTCTTTCAGTAAATAAAAGGGCTTTCAGGATTCGCCACCAGCGGCGTCGAGGGCATTTCGAAACGAGCCGATGAACTGTTCAATTTCACGCGCGCCACCTCCCTCGTGGATCACGCGTACTAACGCCGAGCCCACGATGACCCCGTCGCTCACGTTGACGGCGGCCCGGGCCTGTTGTGGTGTCGAGATACCGATACCAACGTAGGTAGGCAGGTCGCTGCAGTCACGCACGCGCTTCACCACTCGCGTTACGTCAACGCTGTCGGTGGCGCTACCCGTCACTGCCATGCGCGACGACGCGTAACAGAATCCCTCACTCGCGCTGGTCACTAGTGCGACGCGCTCGGGTGGCGTCGAAGGTGCCACCAAGAAAATTGTCGCAACGTCACTCGCGTCGGCGGCCGCGCGCCATTCACCAGCTTCTTCTACCGTGAGGTCGGGCACGATGGCCCCAACAACACCACACTCGCGCAACTTGCCCGCCACTCGCTCGAGGCCGTAGTGGTACAAGAGGTTGTAGTACGTCATCGCAATCAACGGCACCGACGTCGCAATGCTCGAGAGATCGGTCGCAATCGAATCGATGGTTGTGCCTAACTCAAGTGCTCGAAGTGAAGCGTTCTGAATAACGACGCCATCCAACATCGGATCTGAGAAGGGAATACCGATCTCGACGGCGTCGGCACCGGCGAGTACTGCTGCTTCTACATGACGCACCCAGTCGCTCGTCGCGCCCGCCACGAAGTAAGGCACGAGGGCCTTGCGACCAGTGGCGCGAAGCTCTCGCAGTGACGTCTCGAGACTTTTCACGCGGTGCCCCGAAGAATCTCGCGCACTTGAGCAACGTCCTTGTCCCCGCGACCGGACAGGTTGAGCAAGACCGTCGCGCCAGAAGGGATTGACCGTCCCGCTTCTTTGAGGATCCAAGCAACGGCGTGCGCGGTCTCGAGAGCGGGAATGATGCCCTCGAGCTCACTGAGAACCTTCAAGGCGTCAAGCACCTCGTCGTCGCCAATGGCGACGTACTCGGCGCGACCGGACTTGGCCAGGTGCGCGTGCTCGGGGCCGATCCCCGGATAGTCCAGTCCCGCCGAGATCGAGGACGCTTCTTCGATCTGGCCGAACTCGTCCTGGATTAGATAGGACTTCATGCCGTGCAGCACACCCGGAGAGCCCTTGCCCACCGCACTGCCGCCGGCCGCCTCTACGCCGATGAGCCGAGCCGTCGTGTTGGCGAAACCGGCGAAGACCCCCGCCGCGTTCGATCCACCACCCACGCAGGCAACCACCAAGTCGGGACAAGCCACGCCCAGTTCGTTCAGCTGGAAGGCGGATTCGGTGCCGATAATGGATTGGAACTCCCTTACCATGAGGGGAAATGGATGTGGGCCCATGACCGATCCGATGCAGTAGTGCGTGTCGTCGACGCACGTCACCCACTCGCGCATAGCCTCGTTGACCGCGTCCTTTAGAGTCCTACTCCCCGAGGTCACCGGGACCACCTTCGCACCGAGCAATTCCATGCGAAACACATTGAGCGACTGGCGCTCGGTATCGACCTCACCCATGAACACCGTGCACGCCATGCCGAAACGAGCGGCGGCGGTCGCGGTGGCGACACCGTGTTGTCCCGCGCCGGTTTCGGCGATCACCCGCTGCTTGCCCATTCGCTTGGTGAGCAACGTCTGGCCCACGACATTGTTGATCTTGTGTGAGCCCGTGTGCGCCAGGTCCTCGCGTTTGGCGAACAACCGGATGCCCAACGCCGCCGAAATCCGCGGCAAAGGCGTAATCGGGGTCGGGCGACCGGCGAACTCGCGCAACACCCGTTGGTATTCGTCGATGAACGTTTGGTCGCTCCACGCGTCGCGAAAGGCCACTTCGAGTTCGAGGCAAGCGGGCATCAATGCTTCGGGTACGAAACGACCACCGAACTCACCAAAGTGCCCGAGCACGTCGGGTGAGGACATGTAGTCCGGTGCATCACTCATGTCGATCCTCCACGGCCTAGCGATACGGCAGCCACCTGCACGAATGTAGTCACTCGCGCCGCGTCTTTTCTACCCGGTGACGACTCGACACCGGTCGCCACGTCGACGCCCCATGGACGCACGAGACTGATTACTCCATCAATGTTCTCAGAGGTCAGTCCGCCCGCGACGATCACGGGCACCTTAAAGTGGCGACTTCTCATCTCATCCCAGGAGTGCTCGAGCCCACTACCGGGTTCGAGTCCGTCGATCATCACGGCGTCAACGAGCGTCTCATCGAAGGTGAAGAACTCCGGCGCACCAATCGACAACGCCTTGATGATGCCGCGCCCACGCGCGCGGAGCTGTTCAAGTAGGTCCATGTCCAAGGGACCATGGATCTGAGCGATCTCGACGCCACCTTCGTCAACCATTTCGAGCACGAAGCCCGTGTCGTTGTCTTTAAACACGCCCACGTGCAGGGTCCCTACAGTGGCGCCCACGACGTCACGGGCCACGTCGACTTCAACGTGACGCTTCGAAGTGGCGAAATTGACGCCGAGCGCGTCGGCACCGGAGTCTCGTACCACCAGCGCGTCGTTCACCGACGTGATGCCGCAAATCTTGATGAAACGAGCGCGAGAGGTGAACTCAATCACGAACTACTCGTGTCACTGAAGCGAACTGACTTACTAACTGCATGGGGTTGGGCGCTCGCACCAATGCCTCACCGACGAGCACCGCGTCAAAGCCCTCCCCGGCGCAACCCTCGACGTCCTCTACGCTCGTGATACCCGACTCGGCGACCTTGAGGACATCGGTTCCCAGGGACGCCACCACGCTCGCCGCGCGGTGCTTGTCTACCGTGAAATTTCGCAGGTCACGCTGGTTCACCCCGACGAGACGAGCACCCTGGTCCAAGGCGCGCCTTGCTTCTTGCTCGTCGTGAACCTCCACCAGCGCATCGAGACCGATCCGCTGGGCCAACTCGAGGAAGGTACGCAGTTCGAGGTCGCTCAACGCCGCCACGATCAAGAGCACCGCGCTCGCTCCCATATCGGCGGCGTCCAGGACGTCGTTCTCACTGACGGTGAAGTCCTTTCGAAGAACCGGGATGGACACCCGGGCGCGCACCACCGCGACGTCCTCCTTCGAACCAGAGAAGTGATCCTCGTCAGTCAACACCGAGATCGCGCTCGCCCCGCCTTCTTCGTAAGCGTGAGCGAGTCCACCAGGATCAAGGTGTTCGTCGATCCAGCCCTTGGAGGGAGAACGGCGCTTGATCTCAGCGATGAGCGCAATGCGCGGGTCGGCCTTCGCGACCAGAGCCTGGGCGAATGACGGCCCCTCGTAGCGAACGCTGTCCGCCCGATCCTGCCAGATCCTCGTATCCCTACTCGCCCGACGTCGATGCGCGCTCAGAATATCGTCAAGATACGTCGCCGCCATCGCTCAATCGTAGTTGGACAAAACGAATCCGTCGGCGCGACTAACTTGTCCCTATGTCACGACACGGTTTCTGCGTTCGATGAGTTCCCCGTTCTCGCTTGACGTATTGAATCCTCTCGTGAGGGGCACGAACCTCGAGCGCGACCAGGCCCGTGACGCCCTGCACGAGATCCTCGGTGGACACGTCGACGGCGTTCTCATCGCGAGTTTTCTGACCGCACTCACGGCCAAGGGCGAGACCGCCGACGAGATGACCGGTTTCATCGACGCAATGATGGCATCGGCGACGACTTTCTCGGTGGGGCCCGACGCCATTGACCTGGTGGGCACCGGGGGCGATCAGCTGCACACCGTGAACATCTCGACCATGGCGGCTCTCGCGGTCGCCGGATGCGGGGTGCACGTCGCCAAGCACGGCAATCGCGCGGCTTCCTCGTCGGTTGGTTCGGCGGACGTCCTCGAGGCGCTCGGCGTGCGTCTGGACGTGGGCGTCGTCACCGTGCAGCGCTGCGTGCAAGAGGCCGGCATTGGTTTCCTCTTTGCGCCAAAGTTCCATCACGCCCTCGGACACCTGATCCCCATCCGACGCGAACTGGGTTTTCGAACCATCTTTAACGTCCTCGGTCCCCTGGCGAATCCCGCCCTGGTTGAACGCTCGCTCATCGGGGTCGCGCAGCGCCATTTGCTCGACCACATGGCCCAAGTCCTTCAGGCGCGCGGCATCCGATACGCCATCTTGGTCCACGCCGACGACGGGCTCGATGAGCTCTCCCTCGGTTCGGACTCGACCCTGCACGTCATCACGCCCGACGGCGTCGACATCCAACGCCTTGACGCCGCCGGCGAGTTAGGTCGCCGCCACGAAGTCGCGAGCCTGCGCGGAGGGGACGTCGAGCACAATGTGCGCGCTGTCAAATCCTTCCTCGAGGCCGTGCCGGGACCCATCTTTGACGTCGCGTGTGCGAACGCTGGCCTCGCGCTTATTGTCGCGGGCGTGGCGGACAACCTGACACAGGGATACGATCTCGCCGCCGCGAGTGTTCAAAACGGAAGCGCGGCGCGCGCACTCGAAGGTTTGATCGAGATCTCCAACGCCTAGAGCAGACGCAGGTCAGTCTTGTAGCGATTCACGTTCCAGACGTAGAGCGCCGCACCCTCGTCAATCGCCTCAGAAGAACTCGCACCTTCTCTAATCTGGGCCGGAACCCCCACCGCCAACGCGCCTTCAGGAACGTCCATACGATTGCGCACGACCGCTCCTGCGGCGACGGTCGCGCCGGAACGCACGTGCGCGTGGTGCAAGACCACTGAACCGCTGCCCACGAGGGCGCGGTCATGGATCACGCACCCTTCGAGGTGGACAATATGACCAATCACGCAGTCGTCGCCGACGACGGTGGGAAATGCTTCGACCGCGTGCACTACCGTGCCGTCCTGGATCGACGTGCGCGCGCCGATGATGATGGTGCCGTAGTCCCCGCGCAAGACCGCCCCGGGCCACACGGACGACTCCGAGCCAATACGCACGTCGCCTATCACCACGGCGTCGGGGTGTACGAACGCGTCGGGGTGGATGCTCGGCACTCGGTCGCCGAGGGCGTAGATGGGCATCAGAACCTCCTGTGGGACAACCACGAAACTAACTGATAGATACGCCAACCGAGATAGATGACCGACGAGACAATGAAGAAGCGCCACAGCCACGGCATGGGCTCTTTGGTGACTTCGGGCACCTGCTCGCCACAGACCTCACAGACCTCTCCTTCGACGGGGCGGTCGCAGTTCTCACACCACCGCGCCACTATTCCACCCGGACGCGTACGCGAAGTGGCGTCGAGCCGAGCTCGAAGCGCTCGCGTAGCGAGCGCTCCACGTAGCGCATGTAAGTCGCGGGAAGTCGGCCCGCGACGAACAGGGTGAAGGTGGGTGGCTCTGTCGCACCCTGGACGGCGTAACGGATCTTGCCCGTAGGTGCGGGCTGCTTTATTTGCAGGTCGCGAATGGCCCGGTTAAGCGCCCCGGTGGGCACGCGCTTCACGTAGTCCGCCGCGGCGATCGAAAGTGCCGGCAGAATCTTGTGCACGCCCTTTCCCGAGGTCGCGGTGGTCTTCATGACCGGCGCGTCGCCCAAGAAGGCAAGTTTCTCCCCAACGCTCGCTTTTACGGCGTCGCGCTCCTCGGGTGCAACGAGTTCCCACTTGTTGAGTACGACCAGGGCCGGACAACCCGCCGCGGAGATGCGCTCGGCCAGACGCTGATCCTGGCCGGTGGCGCCGATCGTCGAGTCGATGACGAGCACCGCGATGTCCGCGCGGTCCAGGGCGTCCAGACTGCGCAGTACCGCGTACGTCTCAAGCCCCGCCTCGGTCTTCGCGCGACGTCGCATACCCGCGGTGTCGATGAAGCGAATGAGACCCACCTCGGTGTCAACGACCGTATCGATGGCATCGCGAGTCGTACCGGGCATGTCGTGCACGACCGAGCGCTCCTCGCCGATGAGTTGGTTGAACAAGGTCGACTTGCCAACGTTGGGTCGACCAACTATCGCCACGCGAAGTGCGCCGTCGTCGTCCGCGTCAGCGGTCTCTTCGACTTCGAGCTGTTCACCGAGTTCGTCGACGATGTAGTCCAAGAGATCACCCGAACCCCGTCCGTGCAGGGCGCTCAGCGTGTGCGGTTCGCCCGCGCCCAACTGGAGAAACTCCCAACTGTTGGCTTCGTGCTGGAGGTCGTCGACCTTGTTCACGACGAGCACGACGCGGTGCCCACTCTTTAGCGCCCAGCGCGCCGCGTGAGTGTCCTCGTCGACGAGGCCCGTCGTCACGTCCACGACGAGCAGCACCAGGTCAGCGTTCGCGAGCGCGGCGTTGGCTTGTTCGGAGACCTTTCCCTCGAGGTCGCTGCCCGACTCGAGCCACCCACCGGTGTCGACCACGTCAAAAGTGAGTCCGCGCCAGTCGACTTCAACGGCCTTGCGGTCGCGCGTGACGCCACGGTGCTCTTCGACGACCGCCACCCGCTTGCCCGCGAGTCGATTCACGAGAGAACTTTTGCCGACGTTCGGCCGGCCCACCACCACGACCTGGGGACGCCTCACGAGTTCACTAGTCCTCTCGCCCGAACCGAATCGAGCACGTGGCGAAGGTCCTGGCCCGTGGTGCGTACCGCGAGCACCTCACACGGCAGGTCCTCGAGGCCCAGGCCGTCGAGGAAACGCCCTTCGGAGAGGCACACGTCGGGCACCAGACAGATCGTCGAAGTCGGCACGTTCGCCAGCGCTTTGGCGAGGTCTACGCCGGTTAGCAGACCCGCTACCTTGATGTTGCCACCGAAGTACTTGTTCGTCACGCTCAAGATCTCGACGCTGTGGTAACCGTGGGCGTCAAAGAGCTCGCGCAGCACGGGTGCGGCGTATTCGCCGGTGACCACCATGACGCCACGGGCGTCACTTACAAGATCCGCTTGCGCCACCGCCGCCCGCTCGGCGCGGTAACCCCAGGCGGGGGCGCCGTCAACCGACTGGAAGAATCCCGTACCGAGTTTTTCCATCTCGAAGGTCCCGGTGAAACTCTCGACGAACGCGGCGACGAGCCCAATGCCGTTCTCGGCCTGATCGAGCGAATCGAACGAAGCGGCACTCGGCGGCGTGAGTCCCGCGACGAGGTAGAACTCGTCACTCGCGAACACGCTGACGCGACCCAGTAGTTCAAAAGACAAGGCCTGGTAGCGCTCGGCGAGAGTGACCACTTCGCGCGCCTCGTCACGCGTGTGCGAACGCATCGACTCTTCTGCCGAGAAGGCGCTCACCCCCACGGGCACGAGCGCGACGCTCGCGAGTTCGGGGTAGAGCGAGAACACGTCGCTCAGGGTCCGTTCGAGTTCGGCGCCGTCGTTCACGCCGGGACAGACCACCACCTGAGCGTGCACCTCGATGCCGGCGCGAAGCAACTCACGCAACCAACGCAGGCTCGTAGCTCCCCGGGGGTTGCGCAACATCTCGGCTCGCAGTTCGGGATTGGTTGAGTGAATCGACACGTAGAGCGGCGACAGGCCCTCGTCGACCACGCGCTCGAGGTCGAATTCGGTGAAACGCGTGAGCGTGGTGTAGTTGCCGTAGAGGAACGAGAGGCGAAAGTCGTCGTCCTTGACGTAGAGCGAACGACGCATACCCTTGGGCAACTGATAGATGAAGCAGAACGAACAGTGGTTGTCGCAAGTACGGATTCGGTCAAAAACCGCCGAGTCGATCGACAGTCCGAGGGGCTCGCCCACGCTCTTGTGGATGGTGACCTTGCGCTCCAGGGGCTCTCCTTCGCGGCGCACCACCAGGTTTACCGCTTCCCCGTCGATGAGTTGCTGGTACTCAATGATGTCGCTCGGCTCTCGGCCATTGACCGAGACCAGTTCGTCACCCACCGCCAGATCCACCGACGAGGCCGGTGATTTCGTGGTTATTGAAGAAATTCGAGCACCCGACACCCCTCTAGCCTAAGGCGTGGTGGAGGGATCCGATTACTAGGCTTGAAGCGTGAAAGTTGACACCGTAGTGCTGGCGGCGCCGCGGGGCTTCTGCGCCGGGGTAGAAAAGGCCATCAAGGCGCTGGACTGGATGACCAGGGTCTTCGAACCACCGATCTACTGCTATCACGAGATCGTCCACAATCGTTTCGTCGTCGAGCACTTCCGCTCGCTGGGCGTCGTATTCGTCAACGACGTCGCTGACGTGCCCCAGGGTTTCCCGGTGATGCTGAGCGCCCACGGTTCGCCGCCCCAGGTGATCGAAGCCGCGCTCAAGGGCGGTGGCACGGTCGTTGACGCGGTCTGTCCCCTCGTGACCAAGGTGCACCACGAGCTCAAAGTCCGCGCCAAGAAGGGCTACACCGTGCTCTACGTCGGACACGAGGGTCACGAAGAAGCCGTTGGCACGATGGCCGTAGCTCCCAAGTCGGTGCACCTGATCGAATCGACCGGCGATATTGACAGTCTGGCTCGAAAGAAGAACGGTCCCTTCGCGTTACTGAGCCAGACCACGCTCAGTTTTGACGAGTGGAAGCACCTTCGCGACTACGCCGAGGACCGTATTCCTGACATCTGGATGCCTAACCGCAGCGATCTGTGCTTTGCCACCACGAACCGCCAGGCGGCGCTTCGCGCCATCGCCACTCACGCCGACGCCGTGATCGTCATTGGCTCGGCTAATTCGTCAAATACCGTGGCCCTCACCGAGACCGCCAAAGCCGTGGGTTGTCCGCGGGTTCTTCGAGTCAACAGCGCCGCAGAACTTCCTAACGACCTCGAAGGGACCGTGGCGGTGACCGCGGGTGCGTCGGCACCCGAGTCGCTCGTCAATGAGGTGCTCGAATTCCTCGACCCCGAGAACGGCGTGACCGTGAAGTCGGTCACCGTCGAGGATGAGTACTTCCCGCCGCCACCCGAACTTCGCGAGATCTTGAAATCGCTGTCGGCGTTGATTGAGTTGATGTTGTATACGTCAAGGGTGTCGACCTTCGACGCGCAAGCCGACCGCGAGTTCACTGCCGCCCAGGTGCTCTCGGCTACCGAGAGGTAAATCGACGGTTTTGGCTATTATTGAACGATGAGTTCTTTCCCCAGCATGGATGTCTCCACGCGCGACCAATGGATGACCATCGCCCACGAGACCATCAACGCGCAGCCGCGCGTGGGAAAACAACTCCTTTCGATGCTGAAGGGCCTGAGCGACATCACCGACGGCTTCTCGGTGGACCAGATGGAGCACGCCCTGCAGACCGCCACCAGAGCCGAGCGTGATGGGGCCGACGAGGAGGTTATCGTCGCCTCCTTGTTCCACGACGTCGGCAAGTTGATTTCAGTACCCAACCACCCCAAGATCGCTGCGGAGATCCTCAAGCCCTACGTACGTCACGAGGTGTACTGCATGGTCGCCTACCACCAGGACTTCCAGGGTCGCTACTACTACGAATACCTCGGCATGAACCCGAACCTGCGCGAGCAGCACGTGGGTGAGACGTGGTATCCGCTCGCCGAACAGTTCGCCGACACCTGGGACCAGAAGGCCTTTGATCCGAACTATCAATCCGAGAGCCTCGAACACTTTGAACCAATGGTTCTACGCGTGTTCGCTCAAGCGAAATCCCTGTAAGGAGCGTCATGTCCAGCGAGAACCTCGAGAAGCGTCGAAGCGCACGGCTGCGCACCTACGCCATTAACCAGGCGCTCGCGCGTCTCGAGGCCGAACACCCCAAATTCAAGCCCGAGCAGATCGTGGCGTCGATCTGCGCCTACGAAGAAGAGGGCAACATCGGCGGGGTACTCGAGAAGATGCCCACTTCGATCGACGGCAAGGCCTACACGACGCTCGTCGTCGTCGACGGCGGCGATGACCGGACCGCCGAGATCGCTCGATCGTTCCCCGGCGTGGTGGTCATTGAGTTCCCCGTCAACCTAGGACACGGGGTTGCCCTGCAGGTCACGTACCGCTACTGCATTGACCACGACGTCAAGTACATCGTCACCCTCGACGCCGACGGTCAGAACGACCCCGCCGAGATACCCCAGGTGCTGGCCCCACTGCTCAACGACCAGGCTGACTTCGTCGTGGCGAGCCGACGACTCGGCGTGGACAAGACCACCGATCGCTTCCGCAAGTCGGGCGTCTTCTTCTTCTCGTTCATCATGAACCGCATGACCGGGGCGCGCCTCACTGACACCTCCACTGGTTACCGAGGCCTTCGCGTGACCATGATGGCCGACGTTCTGGACCGACTGACCCAAGAGCAGTACCAGACCGCCGAGTTGCTGATCACCTGTCTCAAGCGGGGTTGGCGTTCGGCCGAGGTGCCCACGATCTGGTATCCGCGCCACTCGGGTACCACCAAGAAGGGCAAGAACTGGCTCTTCGGCTTTCGCTACGCCCGGGTCGTCTTTGGCACGTGGTGGCGCGAGCGCTAATCAATACCCATGCTCTCGTGGTAGAGCCGCTCGAGTTCGACGCGTAGTTCCTCGCTCTTGGCGGCTACCGCCGAGCGCGCGACGCGCCCCTCAGAAGACGGCGGCACAATCGGCTTTCCCACGATGATGCGAATCCTCGTCGGGCGAGGGAACCTCGCTCCGTGGGGCATGGCTCGCTCGCTGCCCCCGATGCCCACGGGTACCACGGTCGCCCCGGTGCGTGCTGCAATGAACATCGCCCCGTCGTGCAACGTGTGGACCTGAAGGCCCTCTTTGCGCGTGCCCTCGGGGAACAGGACGAGCGCTTGACCTTGTCGCAACACCTCTTCGGCGGCACCCAATGACTCGCGGTCCGCGGTACCGCGACGCACGGGAAAGGCGCCCAGGCGAATGAGCAGCCCGCCGAGGATCGGCACCTTGAACAACGAGTCCTTCGCCATGAAAAAGACCTTGCGAGGTGAGATGAACAAGGTGAAGGCAAAGTCCACGTTCGAACGGTGGATGGGCGCGATCAGGACCGGGCCCGTGAGTGGGATGTTCTCACGACCCAGCACGCGCGGGCGAAAGAAGATCGTCGAAAGCGACGTCAACAAGAACGACGCCAAATGATAGATCGGCGTCTTGTTCGGGTTCAGTTCGAGGTGATGTTCTTCAGACATTCGACTATCTCTTCTACGACGTCTTCGACGCGACGACCCGTCGTGTCCACCAAGAGCGCGTCCGACGCCTGGCGAAGTGGCGAGGCCTCCCTGGTCGTATCGGCCAGGTCGCGTCGCTCAACCGACTCGACACCTTCTTCGCCGCGACGCCGCGACCGCTCTTCGAGGGTGGCGGTCAGGTACACCTTCAAGGTCGCGTTCGGAAACACTACCGTCGAGATGTCTCGGCCCTCGACGACGGTTCCCACGTCTTGGGCCCCCGCGAGCTCACGCTGGCGAGCGACCATTGAACTGCGCACGAGCGGATTGGCCGCCACCACCGACACCGCGACGTTTACCGGCTCGGTGCGAATCTCGTCCTCGACGTCGCGCCCGTTGACGCTGACGCGCGGCAGCGTCGTTATCCTCGCTGACGCGGCGAGTTCGCCCATGGCCCCCTGGTCGTGGACGTCCACCCCCTCGTGCAGCGCTTCGCAGGTGAGGGCGCGGTACATCGCACCAGTATCGAGGAAGGTCCACCCGAGCGCCTGGGCTACCGCTCGGGCGACCGTCGACTTACCAGAGCCCGCGGGACCGTCAATGGCGATGATGTCCTGGCTCACGAAAGCACCGCCAGATCCTCAAAGAACCCGGGATAGCTCGAGGACACCGTGGAGGCGCCGTGAATCACGCACCCGTTACCGGCGACCCCCGCCACCGCCGCCGCCATCACCATGCGGTGATCAAGGTGGGCGTCAAGATCGAAATGTTGAAAGCGCCGCGCGCTGGCGAGTCCCTCGACGAAGAAGTCATCACGCTCGTGCCACACGCGACACCCGAGGCTCCTCGCTAACTGCATCGTCCCCTCGAAGCGGTCGGACTCCTTTAGGCGCAGTTCGCCCATGTCGCGAAACGCGCTCACCCCGCTCGCCGCCGCGGCGGCGAGCGCGAGCACTGGCACCTCATCCACCGAAGGAATCTCACTGGCGAGAATCTCGACGCCAACCAACGACGAGCTGGCGACGAGTAGCGAGAGGTGGGTCGCGCGATCGACGACCGATAAATCGGCACCCATTCGTCCGAGCACCCCGACGAATCCCGTACGTTCGGGCGAGGCGTCGATGTCGGTGACCTCGATGGCCGCGTCGTGGTGAATGGCCCCGAGCACACAAAAGAACGCCGCCTGTGAGGGATCGCCCGGCACGCTCCAGGACGTGGCCTTGGGCCGCCCGGGTTGGAGGGTGACGACTCGACCTTCGCCGACGTCGTTGCTCTCTACCTCGATTCCCGAGGCTCGAAACATGTCCTCGGTGGTACGTCGGGTACGCACGTCCTCGCGCACCGTCGTGGGAGCGTCGCCGCGAAGTCCCGCGAAGAGGATCGCTGACTTCACCTGGGCGCTCGGCGTGGGCACGTGGTACTCAATGGCGCGCAACGTCGCGTGGCCCCCGATGTGAAGGGGCGCGGTGACGCGTTCGCCCTGACCTCGCACTACTGCTCCCATTTCGCCCAGGGGCCGCGCGACGCGGTCCATAGGTCGCTTGGAGAGTGAGGGGTCGCCCACCAGTTCGTGGGATCCTTCAACGCCACTCACGAGACCAGCGAGCAACCGCATCGTGGTGCCCGAGTTCCCACAGTCCAGGGACTCACCACACGCGCGAAGACCGTCCTCGGGACCGAGCACGTGGACCGCCGATCCCTGCGTCGAGACCTCGGCTCCCAGTTGTCGCATGATCACCGCGGTCGAAACCACGTCGTGGCCGGGTGAGAGTCCTTCGATCACGCTCTCCCCGCTCGCCATCGCCGAAATCATCAAAACTCGATGCGACGTACTTTTGTCGCCCGGCACTCGAACGCGACCCCGCAGCGCTGACGCAGCGTTTATTACGTGCCCGTCGCTCATCGTTCTTGCACCACCACGAAGCCCAGACCATTCAGCGCCTCACAGAATGTCGCCACCTGAGCGCTATCAACGGCGAGCAACAGCGTGCCCCCCACCCCTTCGATACCGTGGGCGATCTCGATGTCGTAGATGTTCACGAGCAGTTCCGAAGCGGCGCGCGTCACCGCGGCGAGCACGCCCGGTTGGTCGGCCACACTCACGCGCAAGTACGACAAGTTCTCCGAGGACAGGGCACGGCCCGGGAGTCGACGACGCGCCACCGACGCGGTGGCGAGGCTCTCTTCGAGGATGTCGCGGCTGTCATCGGCGAGCGCGATGCGCAGACTCTCGAGTCGCTTCTCGAGCGCCACCAGGGTTGAGGTGACCGCATCGCGGTTCTCGAAGAGCACGTCGGGCCAGATCGAGGGATCACCCGCGGCGATACGCGTCATGTCACGAAAGCCTCCCGCCGCCAGTTGCAGCAGCACGGCGTCTTGCTCGGCTGCTTCGGCCGCTTCGTTCATCAAGGCGCCCGCGAGCAGGTGTGGCACGTGACTCGCTATCGCCACCAGCCGGTCGTGATCCTCGGCGCTCACGGCGACCACGTTCGCCCCGATCTCACGCAGTACTCCGTGCAGCACGCTGTAGGTAGCGGGCTGGGTCGCGTCGGTGGGCGTGAGGACCCAGTTACAGCCCAGAAAGAGGTCGGACCTGGCGCCCTTTAGTCCGCGCAACTCCGAGCCGGCCATGGGGTGACCACCGAGGAAACGAGGATCCCCCACTTCTTGGACGATCGAACTCTTCACGCCGGCGACGTCAGTGACGACGAGGGTGGGACTGTCAAAATGGTCTAGCAAGGCCGTGGCGATCTCGCTGACCACCCCCGCCGGGGTCGCCACGAAGGCGATCTCGTGCTCGTCACTCATCTCGGTGCCTTCGATGACGCCCTCGGAGAGCGCCGTTGCCAAAACCTCGGCGTCGGCGTCGTCGCCCGTGATGATCCAGCCCTGGAAGCGAAGGGCCATGGCGAGCGAGGCGCCGATGAGGCCCAAGCCAACGACGTGGGCGCGACGACTAGGCGCGGAGGTCATCGCGCAGCGACTGCGCTTGGCGCAGGTAGATGTGATGAATCTGGTCGCGAGAGCGGGTCGTGTACACGTGCATCATGACCCGGATGCAGTGGGTCATCGCTCCGGGCACGTTGATCTCACTGGCGCAGATGAGCGGCACGTCACCGAAGCCGATCGCGCGCGCGGTGGTGGCGGGAAAGGTCGACGTGAGGTCGGTCGAAGTGGTGAACAGAACGCTGATGACGTCGTCGTGGTCGAGTCCGTTTCGCTCCATCATCGCCAGGATCAGCTCCTGGGTGGCTTGGGCGATCTCCTCGGGCGTATCGACCTCACACGTCGTGGCACCGCGAAGCGCGCGAACGAGAGCAGAAGTCATGATGGCATCGTAGATGCGATTTCGTCGGTCATCCCCACCGCCTCCATCAACCGGCGCACTTCACTCAATGACAACTGTCGCGACGAGCCCGGCGACAGGGTCGCATCCTGGATAGGGCCAATGCGCGTGCGCACGAGGCGGGTCACGTCATGGCCGATGGCCGAGCACATCCGGCGTACCTGTCGGTTACGTCCTTCGTGGATGACGATGCGCAGCAAGCCCTCGCTCACGCGGCTCACCTGAGCGGGACTGGTCATCCCGTCATCGAGTTCGACACCCTCGCGAAGGCGCCGGATAGCGCTCGGCGACGGGTCGCCTTCGACGCGCGCGAGGTATTCCTTGGAGATGCCTGAACTGGGATGGGTCAACAGGTGCGCTAGTCGTCCGTCATTGGTGAGGATGATGAGGCCTTCGGTGTTCATGTCGAGGCGACCCACGGGAAAGATCCTTACCGGCGATTCGACCAGTTCGAGCACCGTGGTGCGGCCCTGGGGGTCTGAGGCCGTGGTGACGACCCCGTCGGGCTTGTTCAAGAGGTAGTACACCGTGTTCTGGGCCGTGGGTGCGAGCGTGCCGTCCACGCAGATCACCTGCACGTCGGGGTGCACGCGATTTCCTAGTTCGGCGACCCGCCCGTCGACGCTGACCCGGCCCTCGCTGATGAGTAGCTCGCACGAACGTCGCGAACCGAAACCCGCCCGCGCCAAGGTCTTCTGGAGGCGCTCACCCTCTTCCAACTAAGCGTCCTCGCTCAGTTCGAGCGAGCTCTCGAAGAGCTCGTCGGCGAGTTCCTGGGCAGTCTCGACCGGGGGCATGAACTCCTCGATGGGCGGCAGGTCGCGGATCGCCGCCAGACCCATCCGGTCCAAGAACAGCTCGGTCGTGCCATAGAGGATGGGCAGACCGGGTCCAGGGGCCCTTCCCTTTTCTTCGATGTAACCACGCTGTTCGAGTAGGCGCACCACGCCGTCGACGTTCACCCCACGCAGCGCGGTGATCTGCGCGCGCGACACTGGCTGGCGGTACGCAATGATGGCGAGCGTCTCGAGGGCCGCGGAACTGAGTCGGTGCGACACGTCACGGTTGGCGAACTTGGTCACCCAGCTCGCCACTTCCGGGGCGGTCTGCATCACCCAACCACTCGCGAGCTCGGCCAACTGGAAGCCTCGGCGTTGCTCGACGAACTCCTGGCGCAAGGTGCGAAGTGTCTCGAGCACCAGTTCGGCGTCCTCGTCGACGACGTCGGCCAACTCCTCGGTGGTGATGGGCTCGAGGGCCACCGTCAACATCGCTTCGAGCTTCTGCTCGAGTGAACGTTCATCCCTCATAACTGTCAACCCTTCCAAGGTCAAGCAACGACGTGGCGTCGAGCCACTCGATCTGCACGTCACCGAAGGTGGTGCCCTGACCCAGATCGATCAGGCCCAATTTGCAGAGTTCGAGCAGCGCGAGGAAGTGCACGATGACCTCGATGCGGCTCTCAAGATTCTCGGTGAGCGCGCGAAACGTCAGTCGCCCCATGGCGGGAAGGCGCTGGGAAAGTGAGACGACGGTCTCGGCGACCGTGACCGCGTCCACGGTCACGTGATTGAGCCGCACTACCGGAACGGGTTTCTCCTCGATGCCGCGCAGGTACGCACCCGCGAGCAGCGCCGGGGTCACACCGGCGAGCAGGTCCGGCGGGGTGACCAAGAAACCATCGTCGATGCCGCGCAGTCGCGGAAAGGACTGGCTCGCGCGCTCGAACAACGAGACGAAAGCGTCCGACAGTGCCGCGTAGGTGCGAAGTTCCAGCAGGCGCGCGAGCAGGACGTCGCGTTCCTCCCAGCCAACGAACTCCTCGTCGGGTTCGGTGCTGTCGCGACCGGGCAACAGGCGCTGGCTCTTCATTTCGAGCAGAATCGCGGCGATCAGGAGGAACTCGGAGAGTTGTTCGACGGGTATCACGACCGAATCGTCGCGCATCACCGCCACGAACTCGTCGATGAGCGGCGCGAGGGGCACGTCCAGGATGTCCACCTCGTGCGAATTGATCAGGTGGAGCAGCACATCCATTGGGCCGCTGAAGGACGGCGTCGTCACGACGAAGGTCACGGATCAAGACTACTGGACCACACCTTTGGGTGGAAGAGCTCATCTACGATGGAACGATGCGAATACTCTCCGGCATCCAGCCATCGGGCACCATGCACATTGGTAACTACCTGGGCGCCGTGAAACAGTGGGTGGCCTATCAGAATCCAGAGGCGTTCTACTGCGTCGTGGACCTTCACGCGCTGACCCTGGAGATCGAACCCGAAGTGCTTCGCGAGCAGAGCCTGGACTGCGTGGCGACGCTGCTCGCCGCGGGTATCGACCCCGAAATCGCGACAGTCTTTCTCCAAAGCCACGTGAGCGTGCACGCTCAAATGGGCTGGCTGCTCGAGTGCGTGGCCAACTTCGGCGAGCTCAGTCGCATGACCCAGTTCAAGGAGAAGGCCAGTCGCCAGAAGGGTTACCGAGTTGGTTTGCTGACGTATCCGGTACTGATGGCGGGCGACATCCTGCTCTACGACGCCGAGCAGGTACCGGTGGGCGACGACCAGCGCCAGCACCTCGAACTGACCCGTGAACTCGCCGAGCGTTTCAACAACCGCTACGGTCTCACCTTCACGGTGCCGGTGGGCTACGTGCCCCACGCCGCGGCGCGGGTCATGGACCTCCAAGAGCCCGAGCGAAAGATGTCCAAGTCGATCTCGAGCCCGCTCGGTTCGATTTACCTCTTCGACGAGCCCGCCGAGATAGAGAAGAAGATCATGAAGGCGGTCACCGACACCGACGGTGAGGTGCGCTTTGACCCGAAGAAGAAACCCGGGCTCTCGAACCTGCTCGAGATCTTCTCGAGCTTCGACAATTCGACCCCCCAAGACGTCGCCCAGCGCTACGAGCGCTACGGCGATCTAAAGAAGGACCTCGCTGAGCTCGTGGTGACGTCCCTCGCGCCGATCAAAGCGCGTTACCACGAACTGCGAGGGGACCCCGCCGAGCTCGACCGGGTCATCGCCCACGGAGCGAAGAAGGCAATGGCGACCGCTGAGCCGGTCTACCGGCGCGCAGCCGCGGCGATGGGCCTCATTTAAAGGCGAGGTTGACCCACCAGTTTTCGAGGTTTCCCAGGGCGCCCGTGCCCACGTGAAAGACCAGGAAATCGAGTACGACGAGCACCATCACCACCGGTAAGGCTCGCGCGCGCATTTGGTAGTAGCGCGGAAGGTGCTTGCGCGGAACGAAGCGCTCAATGATCGCCGAACCGTCAAGGGGCGGGATGGGAATCAAGTTGAACGCCGCCAGTACTAAGTTCGCGAGGCCCAGGTACTCTCCGACGTTGAACATGAATTGGCTCTGGGTGCCGTGCACCGCCCAGAAACACAGGCCGAGCCCGATCGCCGAGAGGATGATGTTCACGAACGGACCCGCGAGCGAGACGTAGAGCGACTGGGTGCGCGGGTTACGCAATCGCGACACATTCACCGGCACCGGTTTGGCGTAGCCGAAGGCTGGGAGACCGGAAAGCACCATGAGTGCAGGCAGCAGGACGGTCCCGAACGGGTCGATGTGCGCGAGGGGGTTAAGGGTGAGTCGTCCGTTGTCCTTAGCGGTCGGATCACCGAAATAGTTCGCCACCCAACCGTGACTCACCTCGTGCAGAATCACGGAAGGCACGATCGCTAGGAAGAAATACAGATTGCTCAACGGAACCTCTTACTCGTGCGCTCTTGGATGCGCGTCGTGGTACTCACGCCTGAGCGACGTCACCGAAACCGCGGTGTAGAGCTGGGTCGTGGCGATCGACGCGTGTCCCAGGAGCTCTTGGACCACTCTAATGTCGGCGCCGTGACTGAGCATGTGCGTTGCACAACTGTGACGAAAGACGTGGGCGCTGACCTTTCGGGTGTCGAGACCGGCCGCGAGTGCGCGCTTATGGATAATAAGGTCGACGCCCTGGCGTGACAGAGGGCCACCACGCGCGTTGACGAACAACCGTGCGGATTTCTTCGCACGGACCATCTCCCCTCGCCCACCGGGTTCGAGATAGTCCCGCAAGGCCGCACGGAGCACTGAACCCATCGGGACCAGACGCTGCTTGGAGCCTTTTCCGGTCACCAAGATGAGCTCCTCGTCAAAGTCCAGATCCTCGAGGTTGATGCCCACCGCCTCGGAGACTCGAGCACCCGTTCCGTAGAGCAATTCGAGCAGGGCCCGGTCGCGCAACGCCACCGCTCCGTTGGATCCCAACGAATCGAGCAACCTCGTCATGTCCTTTTCGCCGAGGGGCTTGGGCAGGGACCGGCCCCGGCGCGCGGTCTTGAGACGTACGGTGGGATCGTGGTTGATGTCGCCTTCGTCGAGCATGAAACCGAACCAACCGCGCAACGAGGACATCGATCGCGCGACCGTACTGTCAGCCCGCTCGCTTGCTCGAAGCTCGCTGAAGTAGGCCTCGAAGTCCTCTTCGCTGGCGCTGCGTGCGCGACGTCCTTTTGCGCTCATCCAAGCGCAGAACTCGTCGATGTCGCGTCGGTACGCTTCGATGGTGGCGGGGCTTCGGCCCTTTTCGATGGTCAACCACTGGAGGAACTCCGCGGCGGGTGACTTAGTCGTCGTCAAAGAACGTCCCAAAGACGCGGTGCAACGCCACGGTGAGCGTGTAGTCATTCGTGGACTCTTGGCGCATCGTCTCTTTCAATCTGGAGATGGGGACCCACTCGATCACCGAGGACCGTTCTTCGGGGCCTTGGGGACCCCGCTCGACCAGTTTGATCTCGCGCGCCTCGAAGATGTTCATCACCTGATTGGTCCAACCCGGTGAGACCTTGAACCTGCCGAGCAGACGCCACCGATCCGCCTCGCAGCCGAGTTCCTCGCGAAGCTCGCGTTGTGCCGTGGCGAGCGGCTCCTCGCCCGCGACGTCCATGGTACCCGCCGGTATTTCGAGGACGTAACTGTCAAAGGGCGCACGGTACTGGCGAAGCAGTCCCACTTCGTTCAGTTCGTTGATCGCGAGGATCGCGACCGCCCCCGCGTGGGTCACCACGTCACGATCGAAGGTGGCGCCATCGTGCTCGACTCGACGTTTTTCCACGTCAAAGACGTGCGAATGCAACAGGGGCGTCACTTGGGTGATGCGAAACGAATTGCTCACTGGGTGACGTGCACCGACGAGGGATCAATGATGTGAGGCTCGCGACCCTCGGCGCGTAACGCGGCGGCCTTGATGAGGCCAAGGAAGAGCGGGTGCGGTCGGTCCGGACGAGACTTGAACTCGGGGTGCGCCTGGGTCCCCACGAAGTACGAATGCGTATCAACTTCGACGAACTCAACCAGGCGTCCATCCGGTGAGGTGCCCGAGCATCGCATACCGTGCGCCTCGAACTGCTCGCGGTAGCGCGAATTGAACTCGTAGCGGTGACGGTGGCGTTCGGAGACCACGGTCGCGCCGTACAGCGAAGCGACGAGAGAACCTTCTTCGAGCATCGCAGGACACGCGCCCAGACGCATCGTGCCGCCCTTGTCGACCACGTCCATCTGTTCAGCCATCAAGGCTATGACCGGAGCCGACGTGCCCAGGGAGATCTCGGTCGAATGGGCATCACTGAGACCCAGCACGTGACGGGCGAACTCGATCACCATCACCTGCATGCCCAGACAGATCCCCAAGTACGGAATGTCGTGTTCGCGCGCGATTCGCGCGGCGGCGATCATGCCTTCGACGCCGCGCTCCCCGAAGCCACCGGGAACGATGATGCCGTCTAGCTGGCGAATGCGCTCTGAGTCGATTTCGGTGGGTACCCGTTCGGCCTCGAGCCATTCGATCTTGGTGGTCGCTCCCACCGCGAAACCCGCGTGACGAATGGACTCAGCGACCGACAGATAGGCGTCGGGCATCGACACGTACTTTCCAATGACGCCGATTCGAAGGGTCTTGGTGGTGTTGTGCACGCGGTGCACAACCTCCTGCCAGTCGGTGAGATCGATGGGGTGCTCTTCGACGTCGATGCCCAACGTGTCACAGACCATACGGTCGAGACCCTCGTTGTGCATATTTACTGGGATGTCGTAGATGCTCGACGCGTCGACCGCCGAAATAACGGCGTCAATGGGTACGTCGCAGAGCAGTGAAATCTTGCGCTTTAGTCCGTCAGAAATCGGTTGGTCGCTGCGACAGACGATTACGTCGGGCTGGATGCCTCGTGAACGCAGTTCGGTCACCGAATGCTGGGTCGGCTTGGTCTTCTGCTCGCCCGAGGGAGCCAAGTACGGCACCAGGGTGAGGTGCACGTAACACACGTTGCCCCGTCCGGCGTCGCGCCGGTACTGGCGAATCGATTCAATGAAGGGGACGATCTCGATGTCACCAACGGTGCCGCCAATCTCGACAATGACCACGTCCGCGCCGAGCGTGCCCAATCGACGGATTCGTTCTTTGATCTCGTCGGTGATGTGAGGAATGACCTGGACGGTCTTGCCGAGATAGTCGCCACGACGCTCCTTGGCGATGACGTTGGAATAGATCTGGCCCGTAGTGGTGTTGGACATGCGCGAGAGCGACTCGTCGATGAAACGTTCGTAATGGCCCAGATCGAGGTCAGTCTCCCCACCGTCGTCGGTGACGAATACCTCTCCGTGCTCACCGGGGTTCATCGTGCCCGGATCGACGTTCAGGTAAGGGTCGAGCTTGCACATCGTGACCTTGAGACCCCGGGATTTGAGCAGGCGACCAAGCGATGAGGCGGTCAAACCCTTACCAAGAGAGCTGGATACTCCACCAGTTACAAAGACGAATTTAGTCATTTGTAATCCGCCGCATCCACGGAAACACATCATATCGAACGTTCGACGAGCTTCGCCTCTATTAACGCGATGTTTCCAACAAACGCTGCGCGAGCGCCTTGGCTTCGTCGGTAATCGCGTCGCCCGCCAGCATTCGGGCGATTTCGTTCACTCGCTCGACGCCGTTGACGGCACGTAGTGACGTGGAAGTGACGCCGTGGTCCGTGGTCTTTTCGATGACGAAGTGGTGGTCCGCTTGGGCCGCGACTGACGCCAGATGCGTCACCGCGAGGACCTGTTGCTGGCGACCCACCTCGTAGAGACACTGGCCAATCTGTTGGGCCACCTGGCCCCCCACACCGGTGTCGATCTCATCAAAGACCGCTACCACGTCCTCGTGGGCCGTTTCGAGCGAAAGGGCCAGCAACACGCGGCTCAACTCTCCCCCGCTCGCGAGCGACTGGAGGGGCCCCTCGGGTAGACCCGGATTGGGGGTGAAGAGGATCTGGGTCTCAGAACCATCGTCGCCGTCAACTTCAAAACGCAAGAGGGCGTTAGGGAGCGCCACGCGCGGCAGTTGGCGCCGAACCGCTTCGGTGAGTTGGACTGCGGCGATTTCACGCTCTCGGCGCGCCACCCGGGCCAGTTCTCGTTCTCGGGCCTCGAGTTCGGCGACCTCTACGTCCAAATTCGCCAGACGAACGGTGGCGGCTCGCTGCTCTTCCAGTCGGGCCTGGAGCACCGCGAGAGTTTCGAGCGCCGCCTCGAGGGATCCAGCGTACTTTCGGGCAATTTGCTGGAGAAGTGCTGCTCGATCGTTGAGCTCGTCTATCACCACTGGGTCAAAGGCGTCCGAATCGCTCAGCACGGCTAATTCGTGGATGCCCTCGCGCGCCAGGGCGAGCGCAGCGAGCAACGACTCGCGCGCGCTGTCGTAGGCGTCACCTGCGGGAATCCGTTCTATGGACTGGGCGAGACGACTGAGCACGGCGTCGTCGTTGTCGGCGTCGAGTTCCTCGAGCACGCGGGCCAGGGCTTCTTGGCCGTCGCGCAAGGAACTCAAGCGGGTAAGGGTCTCGAGGGTCTCGGCCAGTTCGTCCTTCGAGACAATCTTGGTGGCGATGATCTCGCCGATCTGAAACTCGAGAAAATCAAGTTCGCGTTCGCGTGCCGCTTCATCACCACCGAACGAATTGCGAAGAGACGCTGCTTCACGCAAAGACGCACGCACTTGATCGAGTTGTGACGTCGAAACCTGGCCACTCGCGTCGACGATCCGCAGGATCTCTGCCCTATTTCGAAGGTTGAGTGAATCGTGTTGACCATGGATCACGACCAGGTTGTTCGCGAGATTTCGCAGTACCTCGGCGCTGCTGGGCGCGCCGTTGAGCGTGCTGCGCAGGCGCCCTGTAGAACTCGCCTCTCTGGTGAGGACGATCTCGTCGCCACCGTCGCGTAAGAAAACTGCGGCGGCGCGCATGTCAGCGTGGGCGGCGTAACGCGACGTGGCGTTCTCACCGCCCAGGCA
>Ga0182016_10001640_pt1 | contig 27217 bp, 20 predicted proteins | sample 712S2MmetaG_FD_120491 | JGI IMG/M metagenome (GOLD analysis project Ga0182016, IMG submission 120491) | Permafrost microbial communities from Stordalen Mire, Sweden - 712S2M metaG | ecosystem: Environmental > Terrestrial > Soil > Wetlands > Permafrost | place: Sweden: Stordalen | collected...
CGCGTCTGCCAGCGAATCCGTGCGGGCATCCGCAATGACGCCGACGATCGTGGTCCAGACCGGCTCGGCAGAGCTCGCAAGCCCGCGGGTATCCAGGTGCAAACGAACGCGTTTGCCAAGCGGGTCCTCGCCCTTCCCATCTTTGCGTGGCCAGTACATGTGAGCCGCTGCCTGATTGATGACCGCAACCTGGGACGTGGTTTCAATATCCTGCTCGCTTAAATTGCGCCCGCGCAATAGCGGCATTCCCAACAGGTGGAAGTATTCGGGCGAAACGATGGGACTCTCGATCACAGGAGCCTGATTTTCCATCGTTTCGATGCCTTCCCGGATCAATGGCAGCGGGCTCGGATGGCTGTGGCCCAGGGGAAGAGCGTCCCCGTCGCCGACCGCGGCTTCTTCTACGCCCGGCAGGGTTCGGCTGCGGCGAAGAATCTCGCGCAACAGGACCGCTTCCTGCGTGGCGGTTTGATATGGATCCAGCGTGGGATCGTTGGGCCCGGGCAGCCAGGTTTGAATGGCCATGACACGGTCAGGATCGAAGCCGGGCTGCACCTTGAACAAGTCCCAAAAACTGCGCAGCAGAAGGCCCGCGGCGACCATGAGCACCAGGGATAGCGCCAATTCACTGATCACCAGAATCTGGCGGGCGCGCGAACGCCCAATTGAACCTATGGAGCCGCGTCCTTCCTGCCGAAGCGTACCGATCAAATCGAAGCGGGTCATGAGCCACGCGGGAGCAAGCCCAAAGACGGTTCCGGCTGCCACTGAGACGGCTAGAGCGAACGCCAGCACGCCCCAGTTGATCGATATGTTGTTCAGGTGCGGGAGACTCTCCGGAACAAGCTGCAGCAGGAAATGCTGGGTGCAGAAGAGAAGAGCAAATCCAGCAATTCCGCCAAGCAGGAACAGCAGCAGACTCTCGGTGAGAAGCTGGCGGATGAGGCGCGTTCTTTGCGCTCCCATAGCCTGGCGAACCGCGATCTCACGACTCCGCACACTGGTCCTGGCGAGCAGGAGATTGGCGACATTGACGCAACTGATCAGGAGGACCAGCGCTACCGCGCCGAACAGCAGAATGAGGGATTGGCGAACGCTGCCGACCACGGTTTCGCTGAGCGGAATCAGGCGCACGGTCCATGCGGTCTGTGCCGGATACTCCGCCGGAAATTGTTTTTTCAGCGATTCCACCAGCGCATCGAGATGCCCCTGCGCTGCCGCAATCGAGAGTCCCGGCTTCAGGCGCGCGATGACCGCACGACTGCGTAGACGTGAATCGCGCAGCGGGGGTGGAAACGGCACACCGGCAAAGCCGGCCCCCAGCCACAGGTCCACATTCTGCTCGTCGCTGGTTGCACCCTGATCGCGAAAGCCGCGCGGCATGACGCCCACGACATGATACTCGTCGTTATCCAGGAGCACTGCTTTGCCGAGTACGTGCGGGTCGGCTGCGAATTCCCTCCTCCACAGCCCGTCACTGAGGACGACCTCCAGGTTGTAGCCGGGAGTGGCATCGTGCGGATCGAATGTGCGGCCCAACTGCGCGTCTACACCGAGGACAGAGAAGTAATTCGGCGTGACTTGCTTGAAGCTGAGACGCAGCGGCTGTGCACTGCCGGTGAGGTTCACGTTTGCGCCGGTGCCTGTAATCGACGCGGACTGGAATATCCCGGAACTCTCGAGGTCTCTCCACTCAGGGACGGAGATGCCGACGCCCTGCGCGCCTACGCCGGGAAGGTCGTCCTGAATGCGCACCAGTTCGTCAGGGTTTGGGTATGGCAAAGGGTGCAGCAGCGTGGCGTCGATCACGCTATAGATCGCGGTGGTGTTTCCGATGCCCAGCGCCATTGTGGCGATCGCAATGAAAGAGAATCCCGGAGACCTCAGAAGCATGCGAACCGCGTACCGCAGGTCGAAGAGCAGATTCTCGAAGAAGGGGAGGCTTTGCTCGTCATGATGGCGCTCCCGGATCGCCTGGGCCGAGCCAAGCTTGAGTGCGGCTTGACGCCGTGCCTCGGCAGGGGCCATGCCCGCGCTCAGATTCTCTTCGATCTGCAACGCGAGATGTTCGGCGATTTCATCGCGCAGGCGTTGGTCGGCGCTCCGCCTGGTTGCGGAATTCAACAGTCGTATCAGGAAACGACGCAGGAATTTCATACGAGATCCTTTGCTTTGACATTGAAAAAGCGCGCGAAGCCTGATTCACAGCGAGAAGGTCTCCGCAAATCCGCTCGATGCGCCGGGCGATACGGTAGCCGTGCTGCGGGCAAAGGAAATCCAGGGTCTTGAGAACCATCAGCGCAAGCGTTCCCTGCAAGACGTCCGGTTTTTCCTTCATCGGGAGCCCCACCTTTAGGATTTCAACAGGAATCATGGCATGCTTCCTTTTGGAAAGCAACAGGAAATATGAACCTTTTTTCGACGACAAATCCAGAAGAGCTGTTAAGCGACCACTGGGACAGGGTTCATCGAAGACGGCGTAGTTTGATTTCTAATGAAAAGTCGACGAGTGTACCGGAATTACTTGACCGGAGTGCCCACGAACCGTGAACTCTTTTTCTTGCTCCAAGTATTCAGCTACTCCTTGGAGCGGGGGTACCGTCCTGCTCGCTTTCCCTGCGAGGTTAATAGTGCCCCCGCTGATACCCCGGTCAAATCCGGATGCGCTCGGAGAAACGTGGATGCGCGTGGACAGCCTATTTAATATTCTCAATAATCTGCGATTACGTGCGGACCGGAATGGACGGATATGGACGGCTATGGAGTAGAAGTGGCGGAAGAGGAGGGATTCGAACCCCCGATACCCTTTCAGGTACGCCAGTTTTCAAGACTGGAGCCATCAACCACTCGGCCACTCTTCCTCTCCGAATTTTATTATGCGGATGCAGGTTGCGCAAAGAGTTCTTCCAAGTTTCAACCCTGGCCGGGCATCACAAAGACAATCTCCCATAGGATCCCAATAACTTTTTATCTATCAATGGTTGGTCTGTGATACGGTTCGTTTCGTCCGACTTTTGCGCGTCGCCGTTCTAAGATGCGCATGGTGATAAGTGCGACTATTGGCTCTGCAAGGCTCTTGTTCGGTCGAGCTAATTCAATATCTTGCTCGCGCATTCCGGTTGCTCTTTCTTATTTTCGGGACTTCTTCGGGACCAGGGTAGAGACAAGCTTTTCCAGTTCGGCCAACCGGCTCTTCAACGCCTCCACGTCTTCAGTCTCCGGCTGCCGGGCTTCTTTCTCTTTCGGTTCCACTACCTTTTTGTCTGCTGCGGAACCGGAGTCTCGACTCTCAGCCACATCAGGCTCTGTGCGGAGATTCTGCATGAACTCGAATGGGTTCAATTGCGGAGCCACCATGCGGTAGGTGTTCTGGTAAATGTCCAGCATTGCTTTCATATACTTCAGGGTGCTATCCTGGCTGACTCGGCCGGATGCAATGACCATTTGACGCAGCAGATCCAGCGGAAAACTAGAGTCCGGTGTCTTAGCGTCTTCAACAATAATCTGCGTCAGAATCAGACGCGTTATGTCTTCGCCGGAGGCAGCATCGATGACCTGTACGTCATTGCCCTGCTGCAGAAGCTGCGCCACCTCTTCGAGATTTATATACCGGCTATTGGTGGTGTCATAGAGGCGCCGGTTCTCGTATTTCTTGATCACAACTGTCTTCTGCGCCATAGATTTTTTAATTCTACCTCTTGACAGCGGGCAAATCTGGAGTTATGTTGGAAATGCTGCAGTGCAGCACGTTATGCAGCGTACATAGGAACAAGGAGGAAGACATGAGCGCAAAGGATACGGGGCCTGACGTACCGGTAACGGCTGCAGAAGGCGAAAAAGCTGACGTATTCGAGTCGATGGCCCAGCTCTATACCAGCGGTATCGAGCGTGTGGCCGAAATGCAAAAGAAAACCCTGGATATCGCAATTCAGCAAAATGCGGAATTGGTGAATGTCTGGAAGAAACACACACTGGCCGCGCCAGGGCTTTTCGTTCTCGATGTGGCCACAACGGCCTTTGAACGTTTTGCGGATACTCAGAAGGGAGCAATTGACCTGGTGGTCGATCAGAGTCACGCCCTGGCAAAACTGGTAAGGGAACGCAAGGCGAAAACAGCAGACACCTTCGAAGAGGGCAAGGCGAAGGCTCAGGAAGCGATCGAGCACACAATCGCGGCACAGAAGACGGCGCTTGACTATTCCGCAAAGCAGGCCAAGGCAGCCTTCCAGACGGCCAAGCAGCAATTCGGCTATGCCGGCACACCCGCGGCAACGATTGCCGATTCGATGCAGCGCGGCGTGGAGGTCGTGGTCGAGGCTCAGAAGGAACTGCTCGATGTAATGAAAGAGCCGGTCCAGACTCTTCACTAAGATGACACGGTACATCACTTACCTGGATTGGGGCGGTGGAACGCGCTTGAAAGACTCCAGAAATTGAATTCTCTGAACTGGAGCGCCGCCCCAATCAGGTGTATGCTTTGTGTGTTGTAAAAGCCGGGGGTTGGAGATGTCAGCAGAAAAAGAAAACAACAAGCCCGCCGATCCGTTCGAACCATTTCGCGAATTGCGGGATAACTACCTTGACGCCATGTCTAAGGTGATGATCAACGCCGTGAACAGCGAGGAGTACGCGGAGGCTTCTGGCGCCATGCTGAACGGCGCGTTAACGATGTCTGCGCCGTTCCGTGAGGCATTCGAAAAGTCGATGCTGATGGCGCTGCAGAAGCTATCCCTGCCCTCGCGGGAAGATGTCGCTGCCCTGGCGCAACGCTTCACCAACATGGAAATGCGCCTGGACGATATGGATGCCAAGCTGGATCGAATTGTCGAACTATCGTCCGCGAACCGAGCGCCGCTTGCCGGAACTGAACCTGAAGCGAAGCGGCCAGCGCCGGCGGAGGCGAAAACTCCGAATAAAGCGAGCACCAGGAAAGGCTAGAGGTCGATATGGCACAGGCTGGGGTATCGTACGAATATTGGTCAGGTGTCAACCCGCGGTTTGAAACTTTCAATAGGCTGTTGACGACGAAAGCCGCGATTGGTCAGACGCCTAAAGAGGTGGTCTGGACACTCAATAAGGCAAAGCTCTATCGGTACATCCCTGTCGTTCCGGCCGAGGCGCGACATCCGGTACCGCTCCTTCTTGTTTTCGCGCTGATGAATCGCCCAACGATTCTTGACCTTCGCCCTGGACATAGTTTTATCGAATACATGGTTGGCCATGGCTACGATGTTTATCTTCTGGATTGGGGCGTTCCGGGTCTTGAAGATAAAGATCTGAAATTCGACGATTACGTCCTCGACTATATGACGCGAGCGATTCGCAAGATGAAGACGCTCTCCAAATCGGAAGAATTCAGCATGCTGGGCTGGTGCATCGGCGCCATTCTGACCACAATCTATTCCGCATTGCGGCCCGACGATGGCTTGCGCAACCTGCTCTTGTTGACCGCACCGCTAGATTTTTCACACCGCCAGGAGATTACTTTTGCTCACTGGACCGACGAGAAATATTTCGATGTCGAGAAGGTCATCGCTGCTCTTGGCAATATTCCCGGCGAGATGATCGACTACGGAGCCAAGGCTCTGAAGCCTGTTGAGAACTACATCACGAACTATTGCAGGTTGTGGGACAATCTCGACAATCCACGCGCCGTTGAATCGTGGCACGCAATGAATACGTGGGTGAGGGACATCCTTCCCATGGCCGGCGGCGCATACCGGCAACTGATTGTCGATCTCTACCGGAACAATCGCCTGATGAAGGGCGAACTGATCATTCGCGGCCAACTGGTCGACCTGAAAAGACTGCGGGCAAATCTGCTCACGGTCATTGCCGAGGCCGATCACATCACGCCACCTTGCCAATCGGAGCCGATCGTATCAAACGTCTCCAGCAAAGACACCGAGGTGTATCGCGTACCGGGAGGACACATTGGCATCATGGCCGGGAGCAGCGCGCACAAACAGACCTGGCCGCACATCGAGACCTGGCTGGCTGCTCGTTCTGAGTAACTGGCCGCAGAGTTTATTGGCCCAGAATTGGACGCTGGCCGGCGAAGGAAGCCAAGCCCGCCAGCGTCCAAAGCTGTGCTCCCTCATCTGCGACTCACCCGCCTGACGAGATTACTGCGGGATTGTCCCTTCTTCAATTCATGGATTCAAAAAGTGCGGCGATCCCTTGTCCGCCGCCAATACACATGGTGACCAGGCAATACTGCCCGCCGACCCGGTGCATTTCGTGGATCGCTTTCACCGTTACGATTGCGCCGGTGGCTGCGAGCGGATGACCAAGAGAGATGCCGCTTCCGTTGGGGTTTGTTTTTTCCGGCGGAAGTCCAAGCTCGCGCCGAACTGCAAGCACCTGGGCTGCGAATGCCTCGTTTGCCTCGAAGACGTCGATTTGTGCGGTGCTCATCCCGGTGCGTTCGTAGAGCCTTCTAACTGCAGGCACCGGTCCGATCCCCATCACGCCAGGCTCCACGCCGGACACTGCATAGTCGATCAGTTTCGCTATTGGCTTGAGGCCCCGCTCTTGCGCCGCGTGGAGTTCCATCAACACCACCGCGGCTGCTCCGTCATTAACGCCGGAGGCGTTGCCCGCCGTGATTGTGCCGTCCTTATCGAATGCCGGCTTGAGCTTGGCGAGGTTTTCCCGCGTCGCATCGGTTCGCGGCGATTCGTCCGTGTCGAATAATGTCGTTCCACCTTTTGTCTTGAGTTCAATGGGTACGATCTGGCTCTTGAATTTACCGGTCCGGATTGCATCCACTGCGCGTCGATGGCTCTCCACTGCGAGTTCGTCCTGATCTTCCCGAGTAACTCCCCATCTCCGGGCGACGTTTTCTGCTGTGATTCCCATGTGGATTTGGTCAAAAGGGTCAGTTATCGCGGCTACCATCACGTCCACCGCTGTCACATCATTCATTCTTGCGCCCCACCGCATTGCATTCAGCCAGTAGGGAGCCCGGCTCATGGACTCGGCCCCGCCGCCGATTGCCGCGTCGGAGTCTCCGTGGACGATCATCTGCGCAGCTGTGACGATTGCCTGGAGCCCGCTGCCGCACAAGCGATTTAGCGTGAGTGCTGGTGTTTCCACCGGCAAACCACCCCGCACGGCCGCTACCCGCGCCAGATACATGTCCTTCCCTTCGGTGTGAATCACATTTCCGAAAACAACGTTGCCGATCTCGGCCGCAGAAAGCCCGGAGCGCCGCACACTTTCTGAAACAACGGTGGCGGCAAGTTCCGTGGGAGGAATGTCTTTCAGGGCGCCACCGAACTTTCCTACCGGAGTACGTACGGCGCTTAAAACTACAATTTCTCGATTGGTCATAACCCGAATCCTTTCGTTCCTTGGATCGTGGTGACGGTGCAGCTAAGAGGCTGCCAGAGAGCTGGGTTCGTGTTTTAGCTTCCAAGGGAGGAGAATTCTCCATCAAGTCGGACTATCCCGCCTTCCGGCATTGAGGACCTTGCGTGTCGCGCGAATGCACTGCTTCAATGGGTTGCGATCCAACACCCGGCTCTTTCGAATCCGGCAGAAAAATATTTTCACCCCGCCTCTGGACATTTGTGCATTGCTGCACTTACTATGCTGCAATGCAGCGTAGTTATCACCTAGGAGGTGAACAAAATGGTGAACACAGGATTTGAAACCGATGTGGAAAACTCTATTGCGATGCCATTCACCCTGGGAGGGAAGACAGCGCTCGTCACCGGAGCAGGCCGCGGAATCGGAAGAGCGATTGCAAAACGGCTGGCTGAATGCGGAGCGAACGTGATGGTCAACGACCTTGATGAACAACTGCTTCTGGAGTCGGAAGCCGAAATCGCGCGACCGGAAAAAGTCAGCCATATTACCGGCGACCTGACTGACCCCGCGACCCCGGAGATGATTGTGCACCAGACGCTCTCGGAGTTCGGGGCGATCGATATCATCGTGAACAATGCTGGGTACAGTTGGGACAGCGTGATCCAGAAGACTACGGATGAACAGTTTCAGGCGATGTTGGATATTCACCTTGTAACTCCGTTCCGTATTCTTCGTGCCGCTTCTACTTACATTCGTGAGTCGGCAAAAAAGGAGATAGCCGCCAATCAGTGCGTCATGCGCAAGGTGGTGAACATTACTTCCATAGCCGGCACAGATGGCAATCCGGGCCAGGCGGGTTATTCGGCAGGGAAAGCTGGGGTTATTGGACTGACGAAAACGCTGGCCAAAGAATGGGGCCGCTATAACGTCAACGTGAACGCCGTCGGCTTTGGGCTGATCGGGACGCGGATGACACAGCCCGTTACCGATGCAGGCTCGAAGATGGAAATGCACGGCCACGAGATCCGCCTCGGAGTTCAACCCAGTATGCTGGATTCGGTGAAGAACGCTTGCCCACTGGGCCGGCTCGGGACACCCGAAGACGCTGCTGGGACTGTGCTCTTCTTCTGCAGCCCACTATCGGATTACGTGACTGGAGAAGTGTTGATATGCGGAGGGGGATTTCACTTTTAGCGAAGTCCCCCTCTGGTTTCGCATCAGGAGACACGAAGACATGAATCGTCGAACAAATAACCATCCAGATCGTTGTCTTTTTTCTCCGCAAGCGTGTATGGCTCCGGCCAGTGGTTCAGGATAGGCTTCTGGCTGGAGGCTAACGATGCCGGACAGGGGTGGCTGTCCGCCTGAGGACGATGAGATAGTTCTGACACCGGGGAATATTGCACAGCAGCCTCCGAATTGGTTCGGATTTCTCTGACTAAGATGAGGCCAGAGGAACCAAGCAGAGCACTCCCGAGCGCCCTCCACTGTGATGGCTGTCACGACCCATTGTGAGAAGGCCGGAAGCTCCAGACAAACCGAATTCGATTATTCGCGGTGATGATTGCTGGGATGGGGGTTAGCAGCACGGCCATATCCAGAGGCATGCAGAAGTTTTTCATCAGATCCGAATCAATCGCCGGATGCTGCATCAAATTTGTCGAGGAAGCCGGCATTGCGCAGAATGCGGCGTACTTTTTTCGGGGAGATTGAAAGGCACTGAGCCACCCTGGATATCTTCCTGTCTTCGCGGAGCCAGACTTTGGGAATGACGATCTCAGCAAATTCCTCTGTGACTTGCTGAAAGGTCTTGTCCCCGACCATCCCCTCGGACCATCCGCGCAGTGTGTCGTTGATGCCGGACGCCTGCATGATGTGCGACTTCAGCGCAGCCAGGTCATCCAGCAGGTGGTCGTTTTCGCCCGCGCCGATCAGGTCGGTGGCCTCGCTTGCGCAGCGCTTGGCCAGATCCCACTCCTGGAAGAACTCGTTGCCGGCGGTCATGCCCCGCGCAATGTAGGCCGCCGCAAGCAGTCGCTTATTCTGGGTATTCTTCGCCAATGCCAGGGCTTCTTCGCTGAACTGTCGAGCGTGGTTTGCGTGCAGCGCGGTATCAACGTCTTCGCCAAGTTGTTCCTCAATCCTGGCGTTCTCCGTTGCAGTCTGCAAAACGCGGGCCCGCGCCATGAGAATCTGATCGTTCTTCTCATGTCCAATTCGATAGGCCTCCAGCGCCTCGCGTGACGCACGGTCAATATCGCCCCCATCGAGATGCAGGTATCCGGAATTGACGATCACCGCCCCTAGCCCGCCAGAGTGGCCGTGGAGCAGGTAAATCTCCCGCGCTCGCTGTAACTGAAGTATTGCCTCCTGGTAGAGCTGCTGGTAGCGGGCCCGCAGGCTGGCGGGACCGTTAGGGGACGCCGCTCTAAGACCGCCTGCACGGGAATGATTTGGCTTGCGCGATTGCGCATCGATCCTCTTTCGAAGTTGCAGGGCAAGAAGCCGCTTTACATGTGCGGCATTCACGAGGGCCCTGGCAAGGTTGCGATGATTGGGATTTCCCTTGGAGTAAATCGCGATGGCGCGATCGAAATGCTCGAGCGCTTTCGCGTATTCTCCGGCACGGCGCACCATTCGACCCCGTGCTGACTCGATGTTGCCCAATGCCAGAGAATGATCGGTGGTCTTGAGAACTGCTTCGGCATGGGAGAGCAACCGCAGAGCTTCTTTCTTCAAGCCCTTCTGGAAAAGAAGCCACGCCTCGTGAATCTGGATCACGGAGGTCAACATCGCGTTCTCCCGTGAACCCTGCGCAAGCTCTCGCGCCGACACAATCTCCCGGAGCGCGATCTCATATTCGCCCTTCTTTCTATGCGCTCTTCCTTTCCAAAAATGAGCAAGCACCATCAAGTTTTCATCTTCTACGCCGTGCTCTGCCCGCAAAACGAAATCGAGTGTCTCCATCGCGGTGTCGACCTCTTCGGCAGAGAGCGCCCGGAATCCCTCCACCATGCGCAAGCGAAGGTAGTCTTCTAAAGGCAGTTTGCGCCGGCACTCAGCTGGAAATCTAGAAAGGACAGAGTCGATGAGATGGTAGTCCCGGTATCCAACGTCAACCCATTGCGCAAGCAGAAGCAATAACTCGGTAGCATGAGACTGGTTGGGAAGTAGCTTCGCCCAGACTGTCTCCGCCTTGTCGAGCATGGCAATACCCTCGGCTACATGGCGCAGGTTAAGGGCGTGATTCAGATCTTTGACGAATTGCGTTGCGATTGTCATACTTTGCCTCTTTCACGACGGCAATCCAATTCGGTCGACGTGAGTCAGGCGAATGGACGCCAGGGGAGCAATTGGAGTCCGCCCGCGACTCCTTAATCTAACTAAGTTGAATTGCCAGAGGGTGTCTCCTTTTGACGGTCCCGATTATCGTCTAGCCTGGGCGTCCTTGTCCACCCGTCCGAATCGGGCGAGTGGCCCTTGCGCCGCGGGAATTGCTGCGGTCTACTCACATCATGTTGCGCAAGTGGCTCAAGCAGCCCCGCAGCAAAGGAGAAGGAAGATGAGCAAGAGCGCCTCAATAGAGACCGGTTGGGAATCCCCCCGCTGGAACGGAATAACCCGCGTATACAAAGCCGGAGACGTTGAGCGTCTGCGGGGAACCACCCGGGTAGAGTATTCGCTGGCCCGTGCGGGAGCAGAGAAGCTCTGGAGTCTTCTTCACGAGGAAGGGTATATCCGTGCCTTGGGCGCTCTCACGGGTAATCAGGCGGTAGAAATGGCTAAAGCGGGCCTGAAGGCGATTTACCTGAGCGGATGGCAGGTCGCAGCGGACGCCAACCTGGCCGGTCAAATGTATCCCGATCAAAGTCTTTATCCCGTCAACAGTGTTCCGAATGTAGTGCGTTCGATCAATAACGCACTTATGCGCGCCGACCAGATTGCCTATGCCGATGGACAGGATTCGATTGACTGGATGTTGCCGATTGTGGCCGATGCCGAAGCTGGCTTTGGAGGTGTTCTGAATGCCTTCGAACTGACGAAAAGCATGATTGAAGCCGGTGCGGCGGCAATTCATTTTGAAGATCAACTATCCTCCGCGAAGAAATGCGGACACATGGGGGGCAAAGTGCTGGTGCCGACCCGGGAAGCGATACACAAACTGATCGCAGCGCGCCTGGCAGCCGACATCCTGGATGTGCCGACGGTCTTGATTGCCAGAACGGATGCAAACGGCGCGCAATTGATCACCAGCGACTGCGATGAGGAAGACAGGGAATTCTTAACAGGCGAGAGGACGATTGAGGGATTCTTTGCCATGCGCGGTGGAATCGATGCTGCGATTGCGCGCGGGCTGGCATACGCGCCCTATGCCGACATGCTGTGGTGCGAAACATCGGAGCCGAATCTCGCCGAGGCAAGGCGATTCGCCAAGGCGATTCATGCTCAATATCCGGGCAAGCTCCTGGCTTACAATTGCTCTCCTTCTTTCCATTGGAGGGCGAAGCTGAACCAGTGGGAAATCTCACAGTTTCAGGACGAACTGGCCGCCATGGGTTATAAGTTCCAGTTTGTAACATTGGCGGGATTCCATGCATTGAACCTCTCGGCCTTTGAACTTGCTCATGAATACGCGCGTTCTGGTATGTCCGCTTATTCGCAACTTCAGCAGCGTGAATTCGAGCTGGCTGAGACGCTCGGATATGGGGCGGTAAAGCACCAGAAATTCGTTGGTACCGGGTACTTCGACGACGTCGCCAGCACGATTGCATCCGGCCAGACATCCATACGCGCACTCCCCGGTTCCACGGAGGAGGAGCAGTTTGAAGAGACCAACCAGGAAGACGAATTCGATTCGGATTGCGCGATACCGGTGTCGGGCGACTAAAGGAAGGCTCTCTGTCGCTAACAAAACCAGGAACATATAGAAAGGAAAGTCATTCAATGAGTGCATTAGTGCAGGTCGACGAGAAAGCCATATCCAGTTACAACCTAGAGAACGACATACTAACGCCCGATGCGTTGGAATTCCTGCGATCTCTGGACCGGCGATTTGAATCCCGCCGAATCGATCTTCTGTGCAAACGCGCGGTTCGTCAGCGGGAGTATGATCTGGGCAAGTTGCCACGGTTTCCCGCAGAGACATCGGAAATTCGCAAGGCGGAGTGGACTGTTGCTCCGATTCCGCAGGATCTGCTCGATCGGCGGGTTGAGATCACTGGCCCGGCGGAACGGAAGATGGTCATCAACGCTCTGAACTCCGGGGCAAACGTCTTCATGGCAGACTTTGAAGACTCAAATGCGCCCACCTGGAGCAATTGCCTCGAAGGCCAGCGAAACCTGCGCGATGCCAACCTGCGGATCATTGAATATCGCTCTCCAGAAGGCAAGCTCTACAAATTGGGAGCGAAACCGGCGGTGCTCTTTGTACGGCCGCGCGGATGGCACATGGTGGAGAAGCATTTTTGCATTAACGGCGCGCCGATTTCGGCCTCACTGTTCGATTTCGGGCTGTATTTCTTTCACAACTTTCGCACGCTTATTGACCGCAACACGGCACCTTATTTCTATTTGCCGAAGATGGAGAGTTACCACGAAGCGCGGCTATGGAACGACGTTTTTCTCTTTGCACAGGAATATGTTGGTCTGCCGAAGGGATCGATCCGCGCTACCGTGCTGATTGAAACAATCGCGGCTGCATTTGAAATGGACGAGATTCTTTACGAGTTGCGCGATCACTCAGCCGGACTAAACTGTGGGCGGTGGGATTATATTTTCAGCTTCATCAAGAAGTTCAGAAACAACCCAATGTATGTACTGCCTGAACGCGGCTGCATCACAATGGAACAGCCGTTTCTCCGTTCCTATGTTGAGTTGCTGATACACACTTGCCACAAGCGGGGCATCCACGCAATGGGAGGTATGGCGGCGCAGATTCCTATCCGCGACAACCCCCAGGCCAATGAAGAGGCCATGCAACGCGTCCGGCAGGACAAGCTGCGTGAGGTCCGCGCCGGCCACGACGGAACCTGGGTTGCGCATCCTGGACTCGTGCCAGTCGCTAAAGCGGTATTCGACGAACACATGAAGGGGCCAAATCAGATTCAACGTCCGGCAAGGCAGAGGGCAGCAATTACCGAGAAGGATCTTGTGGAGATCCCGCGCGGCCAGTTGACCGAAGAGGGATTTGTGCGGAACGTGGATGTTGCGTTGCAGTACATCGAATCGTGGCTGCGGGGGAACGGGTGCGTGCCGATCTATAACCTGATGGAAGATGCTGCGACGGCTGAGATTTCGCGGGCGCAACTTTGGCAATGGATTCGCTATGGGGCTCGACTGAATAATGGCCGAAAGATCGATCGTCACAGGTTCGCGAGCGCGCTCAGGGATATTCTGAATTGCAAAAAGTCCAAACTCGGCAGCGAACAGTTTGGGTCGTCCAAATTCGAGCGCGCGGCCGAATTGCTCACCACTTTCTCAACCAGTGAGTTTCAGGATTTCCTGACAACCGCCGCCTACTCTGAGCTTGCCTGAATCGCTAAGCGCAGTTGGGCGCTTCAAGATTTGGATCCGTTCTCCGCATTATCAGTTGATCGCACGCTGGCTCGTTGGCTGGCGGACCATCCGAGTGTTCTGAATCGCACAGGTGGAGATTTATTCGGGAAAGTCGATGGTCTCGAAAAACTTGTAGGTCCCCAGGTCGGAGGGGGGGCGCAAGGAAGCAGGCAACCTTCATCGTCTCACTTCCGTTGTTCTGCCATCTCCCGGCGTGAGATTTCAGGATTACCAATGCGTTCGCCCTTCTGAGAGAATTAGCTTTGTTGCGGTCTGGCCTCGCAAGCTGTTCAAGGTCACTTCGCCGCCTTCTCCGCGCCCGGTTTGCCCCAGAAGATAAACGTCCCGTAGCGCGTGGCCGTGACGATGTCGATGGCGCCATCGTGATTCAAATCCGTGGCGACAATATCCGACCCCGCTCCTGATGCGTTATCGATCAGCTCCGGCACAAACCGGGCTCCGCCCGGCGCTTTCGGGTCCCGCACAACCTTGAAGACATACAATACCGGCTGCCCCCATGGATCGGGATCGAGATAGGTATTGATGTGCGACAAATACCGCTTACCCACGATGAGATCTGGAATGCCATCGCAGTTCACATCGGCAAACGTTATACCATGCGGCTCGGAAAAAGCCACGCGCCCGGCGTTTTCGGCCTTCGTCGTCAAGTCATCGGTGATCATGTGCCGCACAAAGCTGATGTTCCCGTCTGCATCGCGTTTCTGCTCAAACCACGCCAGTCCCCATCCGTGCGCATTGAGCGCGGTGACAACATCGGCTTTGCCGTCGCCGTTTACGCCATAGACACCCATTGTCGCGCCGCCCACGATCCCGCGTCCGTAGCGCCCAAATGCTACGGGATGATCCTTCGACGTACCATCCGGATCGGCGGGATGTTCCCACCATCCATAAGCGTTCACGATGTCTTTGCGGCCATCGCCGTTGATGTCGCCCACGCCAATTCCGTGCGACGTCCCATAACCCTTCTCCGAAATATTCTTCACGATCCATGGCCCGGTCGGATTCGCCGGATCGGGCTTGGCATAACGCACCTGGCCTCCGCCCATGTAGACGATCGCCGGCTTGCCATCGCCATCGATGTCGGCCATCACCGCGACTTCGCTCTGAACTTCGGGCACCACCTAATAGCTGGTCCAGCGGCGGTCTTCTTTGCCGGGATTTACGAACAGCGTGATGCCGCCATTGCTGCCATAGTTTGTCGCGACCACATCCGGCCAGCCATCCCCGGTAAAGTCGGCTGCGCTCTGAATCCACGCATTGTCGGAAAAGCCGGAGACCTGGTTAAAACCCTCTGCCGGATAGATCTCGCGGCTCTTTGTGTAGTCGGGCCCATAGTAGATGTAGGGGCCGGAAACTACGTCCATCACGCCATCTCTATTGAAGTCCGCCGCCGCGACGGAAAAGGAGTAGTAGACGTTTGTCAATGTCTGCTTGCGGAAATTTGGCGACGTATAGTCCGGGTCACGCACCTTCTGTGCCAGGTCCTTGTACTCGATGTTTTTGAAATGAACCTCGCCGGTTCCGCCCACATACAATGCGATCGATCCGTAGCTGCCCTGGTCAACCCAGCCATACTCACGCCCGTCATTCAAGAAAGTGCGGACGACATTCGCGTCCATGAATACTTCCGCTGTGTTCCACTGGACCGGTTTCAGCTTGGTATCCGGCGGCGTAAGCGGCAGATCCGCGGGAGGCGTGGGGAAATGGAAATTAAATGGTTTCGCATTTGGATCGGGCGGCGGCGTAATCCGCATCAGCCCGCCTCCGCGCCGCGCCTTATCGCGCGAGTCGATCTTGCCATTCGCATCGATTATCACGGCGTATCCCTGTAGCTCCGGATCGCTCAGATCGACAAAGGTGCCCTTGAGCCCCGCGCCGGCTTTTTCCGCGCGAAAGAGCGCTCCGGTCTGGCACCCGGACGAACATTGATATTCCAAGTACAGTGCTACATCTTGATAGGGCCGATCGAGCACCAGCCATCCGCCGCTTTCTGCCGTCGGTTTGCCGATCACCTCACCGCTCTCGGCGCGCCACTGTGCCTGGCCCACTTTATGCCATCCGTTCAGGCTCGAGCCTGTGAATGTGTGGTCCGGTATGAACGATGGTCCAACTGCAACCATAGGTGTAACAATGGCCAATCCGGCGAGCAGAGACAGTGGCTTTTTCGGCATCGGTTTCCCCGGTGGCTTTATCCGGCAGGCGTGCATCCAGCGCGGCAATCATAAAACCAGCCGTGGTTATTATGCAAGGGGTCATTCGTATGATGCAACAATCGAGTGCCGCCACGCATCAGTTTTGCTGGGACAGAAATAGTCCGGTGGGCGAAGAGCGAACTCACGTATCCCAGGCGCGTGGTCTCTGCTATCCGGCTCACGGCGGCCGGAAAGCCGCTTCTTGACTTCCTTACATTGCGCTTGCTAGTACTTTTCCCGCAACGAGAAGTGCGCAATGCGCAACAAATGTTCCCGACGATTCTTGTTGCGCCCGCACAGCATTTTGCCAGAACCTCAGACGATCACCTTCATGGAGGAAGCCTGAAATGTTCCTGACGCGGCGCAGCGCGATCGGGTGCTCGGTTCTGGTTACAGGTTCGGCATTCCTTGTTGCCGTTTTTCTCTTTGTAAATCGTGATCCGGTCCAAGCTGCCGAGAACAAGCCGTACACCACTTGGACTGAATACGGAGGCTCACTCGACTCTGCTCAATATTCGGCATTGAAGGAGATCGACAAATTTACGTTACCCAGTTGGAGCAGGTCTGGTTCTACCAGGCCGGGAATAATGGCTTTCGTTTTGGTTCCAACCCGATCGTAGTCGGCAACGTCATGTACGTGGTGGGGAAAAACAATTCTGTGGTTGCGCTGGAAGCCGCAACAGGGAACGAGATCTGGTACCACGAAACCGGCAGGTCGTTTGGATTCACTCATCGCGGCCTGAGCTACTGGCAAAACAAGGACGGAGGCGAAAGCAGGATTCTCTATACGGCAGGGAACATGCTGCATGCGCTCGACGCGCGCACGGGCAATCTGATTGAGTCGTTTGGGGAGAAGGGAAGTGTCGATCTTCGCCAGGGACTGGGGCGCGAAGTCAGTACGGTTCGGTCAATCGGGTCCGGAACTCCGGGGCGCGTCTTTGAAGACCTGCTAATTGTTGGATCGGCTGCCGGCGAGGACTACAATTCGCCGCCAGGCGACCTGCGAGCATACAACGTGCGCACCGGACAACTGGCGTGGACCTTCCACACCGTTCCGCATCCTGGTGAGAAGGGCTATGACACCTGGCCGCCGGACGCGTGGAAGTATGCCGGCGGCACCAATACATGGAGCGGGATCACGATCGACGAAAGACGAGGGATCGCGTATTTTCCGCTGGGCGCGCCCACCTATGATTTCTATGCGGCAGACCGCGTCGGCGATAATCTCTTTTCCGATTGCCTGCTTGCCCTCGATGCCCGCACCGGCAAATATCTCCGGCACTATCAGATAACGCACCACGATCTTTGGGATTACGATCTGGCAACAGAGCCGAAGGTGCTTACCGTTCGCCATAATGGAAAGTCGGTTGACGTGGTAGCCCAGGCAAGCAAGAACGGCTTTCTTTATGTCTTTGACCGCGTGACCGGCGAGCCGAGGTGGCCGATCGTCGAGCGTCCGGTACCGAAGTCGGACATGCCGGGCGAGCAGGCCTCACCGACCCAGCCCTATCCGACAGTGCTTCATCGGTTTGAGCGCTAGAGTTTCACTGCCGATGGGTTGATATTCGCTCCGTCGAAGTCGGATTTCACCGTCCGCGTCTACGACAAAGACAACGGCAAAGTATTGTGGGAAAAACATCTGCCCGCCGGACCCGAAGGAATTCCAACCGTGTATGAGGTAGATGGCCGGGAATATATCGCATTCAGCGCCGATCCAGTGCCCGAGCGTGCCGGTTCGGAAGGACAGCAGAATAGTGCGCCGCCAGATCCGTCGGTCCAGGGTTATTACGTCTTTGCCCTGCCGAAGAATGCGACTACTCACCCGAAACGCTGAGAAAACTGAGTCCGAGCGTTTAAGCTGAGAACACATGCGCGTCGTCATCATTGGTGGAACCGGACATATCGGGAGTTATCTAACTCCAAGGTTAGTTGAGGCAGGGCACGCCGTAACCTGCATCAGCCGCGGAGTTCGAGAGCCGTACCTTCAGCATTCAGCGTGGAAACACGTTACTCAACTCAATCTGGATCGCAGCGCAGAAGAGCGCGCCGGTATGTTCGGAGAGCGTATTGCGCAGCTTGACGCCGAGGCCGTTATCGACCTGACCTGCTATTTCCTTGAAAGTGCAACGCAACTGGCAGAGGCTCTTATGGACTGTGGGACATACCTTCTGCACTGTGGAACGATCTGGGTGCATGGCCCGAGTGTCGAAGTGCCCACCACGGAAGAGCCGCCGCGCCGCCCATTTGGCGACTATGGGATAAGAAAAGCATCGATTGAAGCCTATCTTCTCGATCGGGCGCGCAGTGCAAAGCTGACAGTCACAGTGCTTCATCCTGGCCACCTGGTTGGACCTGGATGGAATCCGATCAATCCGACTGGAAACTTCAATCCAAAGGTCTTTACTGCGCTCGCAAACGGAACCGAGGTTGCAATTCCAAACATCGGAATGGAAACCGTTCACCACGTCCATGCGGATGACGTGGCACAGTGTTTCATGATGGCGTTGGCGAAGCCAGATGCGGCGCGCGGCGAAAGTTTTCACGTCGTATCCCCGGCAGCGTTAACGTTGCGAGGATACGCCGAGGAAATGGCAAGCTGGTTCGGCCAGCCTGCGCTTTTGCGGTTTCTTCCATACGAAGAGTGGCGGCAGAGTGTGTCAGAGAAAGACGCCGCCGCTACGTGGGATCACATTTCTCATTCGCCGAATTGCAGCATTAGGAAGGCCCGTGAGTTGCTTGGCTATTCGCCCCGTTACTCCTCTTTGCAGGCGGCCAAGGAAGCCGTGAGCTGGATGATGCAGAACAACCTCGTCTGAATGCGATTCGTGGGGATTTCGTCCGAGCTACTTTCCGACCAGGCCGCCATCGACGTAGATGGATTGACCGGTAACGTATGCCGCCTCGTCGGAGGCAAGAAAGGCGGCGACTGTCGCGACTTCGCGCGGCCGCCCGACACGCCCCATGGAAATTTGCTCGCAAAGACCGGCCAGAAGATCTGGCCGCTTCATCACCCAAGCCGTCATGCTGGTCTCGATGACACCCGGATGAATGCAGTTCACGCGGATGCCTTTCGGCGTCACTTCAGCCGAGACATTGCGCGTGAGGCCTTCAATCGCCAGCTTGGACGGCGCATAGTGCGTACTTCCGGGCATAGCTTTTCCGGCCAGAATCGAACCGATATTCACGATTGCGCCGGTGCGTCCCGCGGCCACCACGCGGCGGCAAAGGGCCTGGGCGCACATCCACTCGCCGCGTAGATTGGTATTGACAACATCGCTCCAATGCTCATCTGTCAAATCGAGAAACGGGACAATCGTCTCGATGCCAGCATTGTTCACCAGGATGTCGATCGGACCAAGCTCTTCCCACACGCGGTCGAACATCGCCTCAATCTCATCTCGCTTCGAGACGTCCGCAACGGCCAGCATCGCACGCCGGCCTTTGCCGCGGATCTCCTCCACCACTCGTTGCGCTTCCGCGGATGCGGTCTTGTCGTTGACCGCAACATCGGCGCCTTCTTCGGCAAAGACTTCGGCGATCGCCCTGCCGATCCCTGGCCGCCTCCAGTCACGAGGGCTACTTTGTTGCGGAGCTTCCTATCCATGTCGTCATTCCGTTTTTTAGTTGGCGCAACATCGATTGCGTTTTTTCGCGGATACTTCTAGTGAATCGTTCATCCTCCATCGACCATCAGAACATGCCCGACCACCATATCCGAGAGAGGACTTGCAAGAAACAGTACAGCGCCTACCAGGTCTTCGGGCTGGTTCCAGCGCCCGCGCGGAATCATCTGCTGGGTTGTCCATTCCTTATACCCAGGCCGCTCGAGGATGTTCTTGCGGGACTCCGTCTCAGTAATGCAGGGCGCGACAACATTGACCAGAACCCCATCCTTTGCCCACTCAAGCGAAAGTGCGCGCGAGAGGTGATGCACGCCGGCCTTCGCAGCCGCATAGACCGACCGCATCTTAAATGCAATCTCTCCAAAATTGGAGCCGATGTTGATGATGCGGCCTCCGCCCTGAGGGATCATCACACGCGCCGCCGCCTGACAGGTGAAGAACACACTCTTCAGCGATGCGGCCATGGTCTTGTCGTGCTCTTCTTCCGTAACATCGAGAGCGAGGGTCGTACCTGTCCAGCCCGCGTTGTTCACAAGGACATCGACACGGCCAAATTCTTCCTGCGTCCTGGCGATCATCGCACGGACCTGATCCACATGCGAAATGTCGGTGGGAACAATGATAGCTCTGCGCCCCAGCGCTTCAATTTCCGACTGAACTTCGTTGATCGCATCTTGTCGTCCTTTAGGGAACTTGGCGAGCACGAGATGAGCACCCGCCTGCGCTAGACCAATCGCGATTGCCCGCCCGATGCCTCTTGAATAGTCCACCGGAATTATCTACCTCATATCTGCAAGAAAATCTGCCGGATCCCTTCGCACAAGCCGTCAATGCAATGCTTGCTCCGAGCTTTCGGACAATCTTCAAAAGACGCCTGGAATGGAGTTGCTGGGAAAGAAATCAGCGGTGCGCGTGTCAAATCCGGCATTGCGTAGAACGTCATGCCGGTTGCGCAATACGCAAATAATCGGTAGCATAGCAGTTGATTTCCCCGCGGTCAAGAATGCGAAAAGGCCTTTCCGGGGAATCGTGCGATAGCAGGATTTTCTCTCTTGCGCGCGAAGCCGGGCGGTCAGGAGCAGTTCCGGGGACTGCGTAATATGCAATTGAACTTGCAGATTACGCTCGCCTATGCGACAAGCCACGTGGCACAATTGCTTCCGCATACGCTGCAGAGTTGGCCATGAGCAGACATGAAACGTCACTCGGAGGGAATGACCCTTGAAGCCTACCCACACTCGTAGAGCGTTCACAAAGACCATGGCATTGGCTGCGCCCGCATTGTTATTGCCGGACGTGTCTGCCTTGGGCGGAAGTCCGGATGTTAAGTCCTCTGGCAAACTGGGCAAGATTCATGTAGGCCATACTGGAATCACCTGGTCAAACGACCAAATCGATCAAGCGGTCGCGGGCATCGCCAGTCTGGGTTTCTATGGGTTTGAGACCTTCGGCGAAGTGCTCGAGAAGTGGGAGACGCAAGGAGGCCTCGGGCAGATCCTCGAAAAGAACCATATCCCGCTGATCTCCGGTTACAGCACGGTGAGCCTGATCGACACAGCCAGAAAATCGGATGAGTTGGAAAAGGCCGTCCGCCGAGCCGGGCTGATTAAGAAATATTGCGGCCGCATCATGGTCGTGGGTCCCAACTCTGTCGACCGCACCGCGTATAACTTCGCCGACCATAAGGCAGGCATCGTCGCAATGCTGAACGAGACTGCAAAGGCTGTTGCGGGGCGTGGGCGTGACTGCCGCGCTGCATCAGCTACGGGTACCTGCGTCGAATCGCGCGACGAGACCTATGCCGTCCTGCATGCGGTCGACACCCGTTATGTGAAGTTCGGTCCTGACATAGGACAACGGACGAAAGGTGGCTCCGATGCGGTTGAAATGGTGAAGGACTTTATGCCGCTGATCGAGTACATGCACCTCAAAGACTACAATGGCGCTAACTCTCATCTGCTCGGTTACTGCGCGCTGGGACAGGGGAAGGTCGATATTCCAGCCATTCTCGGCCTGATGGAAGGCAAAAAGATCGATGGTATGATCATGGGAGAGCTCGATAACGATTGGGGTAGCCCTTCCTCCACTCCGCCGCTGGATCTGCTTCGAGCCAGTAAGTCTTATTTGCAAACCCTTGGAGTCAAGTTTCGCGCTTAGGAAAGTTTCTGTGCCGTTATGCCCGCAAAAAAAGCGACTCAGATGCCCTTCATCCAAAGCCTCGACCGCGGCTTGACGATTCTTCAGGCGGTTGCTCTCGCAAAGCAACCTGTTTCACTGGGAGAATTGGCCGAGTTGCTAGGTGTCGACCGGAGCAGCGCCTTTCGGCTGGCGCACACGCTACGCAGGCGTGGCTTTCTTTCTTGCCCCGCGAACCGCAAGGACTACATTCTGGGCTCCGCGATGTGGTATCTCACGCATCATTATGACTGGAACAACATGCTGGCCCAGGTTGCGAACCGACAGTTGAAGCTGCTCGCGACTCAGCTCAACGAGACTGCACATCTCGCCATCCGTGAAGGCAAGAGTGCGCTGTTCATCGACTCCGCCGCTGTCAATCACGTGCTTGCCGTGTCAGGGCAGGCGGGTGAACTTGTGCCGCTTTATTGCACCGCGCACGGCAAGGCCCTGCTGGCAGACGCGGACGAAGCCGAATTAAAATCCATCTTCGGCTCTGGTCCTTTACCACGCCACACCAAGAGCACGATTACGAGCCTCTCTGCTCTGGCCCAGGACTGCGCACTGGTCAGGAAACGCGGCTACGCGACCGACGATGCGGAGTACCGCGAGGAGCTTCGCTGCATGGCGGCGCCAATCCGCGTTGAAGATGACGTGATTGTCGGATCGATTGGCGTCTCCGCGCCTATGTCGCGATTTGTAAAAGATCGTAGCCGCGCCTATTCCGAAAGGATATGCAAGGTGGCCCAGGAGATCGGCATTTTGATGAGCAGTACGAAACAGAAGTCCAGACGGGCTTCCTGATTTCCTGACCCGCTTCAACCGGCACTTGTGGCCGCGATGAATGATCGGCATTTTCGAGACCGCGAGCTTTCCGCACAAAGGTGTTCTGGATGGTCGATCCGCTTGTCAACTTCGAACTCGACAAGTCCTCAATCCGCTATGTAGGCGTGGGGCTGCAGCGCCCCGAGTGCATCCTTGCTGAGCCGGATGGAACTCTGTGGACGGCAGATGCTCGCGGCGGTGTTGCCAGGCTCACTCCCGCCGGTACGCAACAGATCGTAACGCAGAAAGGGTCCGGCCACTTTGAGCAAGCGGGCAGCGAGGGCGACCGCTATCTGCGCGGAACGCTTCCCAACGGCCTGGCCTTCGCCTGCAACGGCGACATCCTGATTTCCAACTTCGGCACAGACTGCATCGAGATCATGACGCGCGATGGGGAGACTCGCGTCCTAGTCGATACCATCGACGGCGAACCGATCGGCAAGGTGAACTTCGTCCTTCGCGATTCAAAGGACCGCATCTGGATCACCGTTTCGACCCGCATCAAAAACTGGATGCGCGCCCTGCGAACCGATCTAGCCGACGGTCCTGTTGCGCGCTACATCGACGGGAAGTTCCACATAGTTGCCGACGGATTCCACTTCACGAACGAGATCCGCTTCGATGCCAAAGAGGAGTTCCTTTATGTTGTCGAGACCACTGGCGGCCACATCAGCCGTCTCCGCGTGGCGCAGGATGGCGGCCTCAGAGACCGTGAGATCTTCGGCCCTTCAAGTCTCGGCAAAGGAGCATGGCCAGACGGTATCGCGTTCGACAGCTATGGCAATCTGTGGGGAACCATGGTCTATTCCGACAAGCTCTTCGTGCTAACTCCGCAGAGCGACCTGCGGGTTCTTCTCGATGAAGGCGACCCGGAAAAGGTCGAGGCGCTTGAACAGCAGTTCGTCAAAGGTGTTGTTACAGAAGACGTCCTCTTCGCCACTGGACAGGGCATTGCCCCATGGATGGCCAGCATCACTTTTGGCGGACCGGATTTGCGGACGGTTTACATCGGCTCCTTGAAAGGCCAGCGTATTCCATATTTTCAGGCGCCAATCGCCGGACTTCCAATGGTCCACTGGAACGAAGCGCACCCATGAATTCGTGGTTTTCTCTGGCTCCGCGCCTCCGATTTCCGGCATTTTCTAGTGGGAAGTTCACATCTGTTCTCGAAACTCGTTGTTTTGGTGCTTCGGCACTCAAGGGCTCGGGCGTAAGTTGTTTGTTTTTGCAGGCGATTTTGGTCATTATTGATGTAACCTTATTGTTTTCATGTGGATGGAAGGAAAACGGGGGAGGGGGTGGGGTAAATCGCTGTATTGTACATAAAACCAAGAATTGGAAACTGAGATTTCGAGCGCTATCGATGCCATGAATCGATTGTGCGCGTTTCCGCGAATTAATCTGCAAACTGCGGGAAAGATTGTGAGGCTGCGAAAACCCCTGGGGGTTTGGGTTGGAATCGGCGGAATGCATCCCCCAGGGGGTAAAGGGCGCCTTTATTTTCAGCCATTTGCGGCACGACGGAAGAGACTGCGGAAAAACTCAAACTTCAGACCAAAGATGAAGAAAACCATCCCGCAGGGGCTGAAGCCCACGTTGATTCTGTGGCACTTGCGGCACGACTGAAGTCGTGCCCTGACACTTCTTGCCTCTTCCGTTGAGTTTTTCCGCAAGTTGTGAAGTCGCGCCCTAACAAGAAACAACCTGCCAGCCACATTGCCTGTTGGACGGTTTGAATGGAAAGGAATCCGGAGTTTTTCGAATAGATTCAGCAAGTTAGCCCCCGCTTCGCGGGGATAGCAAGTTAGCAAGTCAGCGTGAGCATTGGTCGACACAGGTTTCATGCCTCCGTGGGTGGGCTCCGCCGGTGGACGACTGTTACAAAGCCGTCGAAAATCCGGGCAAATTGCGGCACGACTGAAGTCGCGCCCTTTCAAAACACAGCCAACTCGTTTTCTTTAGCAACAAGGACCGATGCGGGTATGGCGCTCTGTGAAGGTTGTTCCGCAGATTTGCGGTAGCTTATTATTCTGGGGACCAAACCGTATTGGACTATACGCAGAAATCTGTTCTGGAAATGGCTCATGTCCTGTTCGTGGACATCGTGGGCTACTCGGTGCTGCCCACGGACACACAGCGCAAAGCGACTCTGCAGTTACAGCGAGCTATTGCGGGCAGCGCCACCTACAAGCGCTTCCAGGATAAAGACAACCTCATTGTGCTGCCCACCGGCGACGGCGCGGCACTTGTCTTCTTTCGCGATGTAGAGGCACCAGCCCGCTGCGCATTGGAACTGGCGGGGGAATTGCGCGAAAGCGGCCTGCCGGTGCGAATGGGTATCCACACCGGCCCTGTCTATCGCATAGCGGACATCAATGCCAACCGCAACGTTTCCGGCGGCGGCATCAACGTGGCGCAACGCGTGATGGATGTGGGCGATGCAGGTCATATCCTGCTGTCCAGGGCGGTGGCGGAGGTGCTGATGGAGCTAAGCGCCTGGAGCGGTCAGCTGCACGACCTGGGCGAAACAGCCGTCAAGCATGGGCTGGTTCTGCATTTGTTCAACCTCTATACTGACCAGTCCGGCAACCCCGCTGTACCGGAGCGTTTTGCCAGCGCGATATCGAAATCGCAGTCCCAATCGACGCCGCGACTCATCCCGAATGCTCACAGTTCCTCATCGAGCTACTGGGGATCCGCAGGCGGCGCAAGCGCCGACACGCCGACGCTTCCACCGGGTCCCGGAGTGGAGATTCTGCACTACCGCATTCTGGAGCAGATCGGCAGCGGCGGCATGGGGGTTGTGTTTGCCGCGGAAGACACGCGCCTCAACCGGCGGGTGGCTTTGAAGTTTCTGCCCGCGCACCAGGTGGAAGGCAGCCAGGCTAGTGAGCGCTTTCAGCGCGAGGCGCGCGTAGCCTCCGCTCTCAACCATCCGAATATCTGTACTGTATACGACGCTGGGAACGCGGGCGGCCTGGACTACATCGCCATGGAACTGCTCGAAGGCCGCACGCTGAAGCAGGAGATCGCCGAGGGTCGCCGTCCCATGCAGCTATATATTCGCTGGGCTATTCAGGTTGCGGACGCGCTCGACTGCGCGCATGCGAAAGGCATCGTTCATCGAGACCTGAAGCCGGGCAATATCTTCATCACCACACGCGGCGACGTAAAGGTGCTGGATTTCGGCCTGGCCAAGCTCACCGCGCCGGAACATGCCGACACCTACACCGGCACCGAGCTCACACTGCCAGGTGTACCGCTCGGCACGGTGGCCTATATGTCGCCGGAGCAAGCTCGCGGCGGAGCCATCGACCAGCGCACAGACATTTTCTCTTTCGGCCTGGTTCTTTATGAACTCGTGACCGGTGCTGTCCCTTTTCCGGGCGCAACCTCAGCCGTAATCTTCGACGGAATCCTCAATCGCGAGCCGTCGCCAATCGATTCAATCGATCCAAATGTTCCCGCCGCTCTAGAATCCGTCATATTGCGCGCACTCGAAAAGGACCCTGCGGATCGCTATCAATCGGCTGCGGAGATGCGAGGCGATCTTGAAGCGAGTTCCACTGGATCGTCGGCAAGCGTCAGGCGCCCGTCTCAGAGGCCGCGCTCGAAGTCTCAAGCGCGCATCGGAAGTCAGCAGCGAAGACAGGCCGAAGTGGGGAGAGCACGTTGGATCTGGCCTGTACTCTTGCTTGTGCTTCTGGCTGGTGCGGCCGCAGGATGGTTTTGGATCCGCCAACGCGGCAAGGCAACGGCGAGCACGCCGGTCCCGCGCCTGCCGCACCAACTCACCTTTTCTAACGCCGACACTGCTGTCCAATCTTCCGGCATCTCGCCCGACGGCAAGTATGTTGCCTATGGCGACCCCACCGGTATTTACCTGCGTCTCATCGCTACCGGCGAAACTCGCAAGCTGGCGGACTCCAAATATGTGAGCGCAATGTGCTGGACGCCAGACACCAGCCGGCTGATCATCGCCGAGGGCGGATCGGAAATCAACAGCACCTATCTTTCTGTCGTATCCACCACCACCGGGGACAAGCGCAAACTTATCGATCATGCCTTTGCGGCGCAGGGTTGCGCCTCGCCCGATGGCTCCCGCCTCGATATAATTCGCACCGACCTGGCGCAGGTGTGGACGATCGGCATCAATGGCGAAGAGCCTGCCAAAATAATGGATGCGCCCAAGGGGCGCGAATTGCTGATGATCACCGTGTCGCCCGACGGAAAATGGCTGGCGGTGATGATCGATGCCGGGGGTAAGGTGCCCATGATTGAAATCTGCACCCCGGATGGAAGAAGTTGTAACACTGTGATTGAAGATGCCGGCCTGATCGGGCCCGGCGGCTCAGCGAACATGTCGTGGGATCACCATGGCGGCCTCATCTATTCCCGCGCTGAGCCTGTGCCGAACCAGTACAACTCTCGCATCTGGCGCGTCGCTGTGAACGCGGACGGCCGCGCAGGCGAAGCGCAGGAGTATCTCTCACTGACCGGCGAATTCCCCGC
>Ga0182016_10001641_pt1 | contig 27209 bp, 21 predicted proteins | sample 712S2MmetaG_FD_120491 | JGI IMG/M metagenome (GOLD analysis project Ga0182016, IMG submission 120491) | Permafrost microbial communities from Stordalen Mire, Sweden - 712S2M metaG | ecosystem: Environmental > Terrestrial > Soil > Wetlands > Permafrost | place: Sweden: Stordalen | collected...
AGTTTCTCGGTGCGATAAACGGAGTTGTCCGCCTCGTTGCGCGTCTGGATTTCTTCGAGCCTGGCCTTGTCGTCGTCGGCATGGGCCTCGGCGTCTTTGCGCATCTTCTCGACTTCGTCCTTCGAGAGACCGCTGCTGGCCGTGATGGTGATTTTCTGTTCCTTGCCGGTGCCCAGGTCCTTCGCGCCGACGTGCAAAATGCCGTTGGCGTCAATGTCGAAGGTCACTTCGATCTGCGGCACGCCGCGCGGCGCGGGCGGAATGTCGGCCAGATTAAATTTGCCGATGGTCTTGTTGTCGCGGGCAAACTGGCGTTCGCCCTGGAGCACATGGATCTCAACGCCGGGCTGGCTGTCGCTGGCGGTGGAGAAAATTTCCGATTTGCGCGAGGGAATCGTGGTGTTGCGCTCGATCAATTTGGTGAACACGCCGCCGAGCGTTTCGATGCCGAGCGAGAGCGGCGTCACGTCGAGCAGGAGCACGTCCTTCACTTCGCCCTTGAGCACGCCGCCCTGGATGCCGGCGCCGATGGCGACGACTTCGTCAGGATTCACGCCCTGATGCGGGGCTTTGTTGATGAGCTTGTGCGCGGTTTCAACGACGCGCGGCATGCGGGTCATGCCCCCGACGAGCACGAGTTCGTCAATCTTGCTGGCTTCGATGCCCGCGTCCTTGAGACAGGCGGTCACCGGCTTGATGGTGCGCTCGAACAGGCTGTCCGTGAGCTGCTCCATCTTGGCGCGCGTGAGATTTTTCTGGATGTGCTTCGGCCCGGTGGCATCCGCCGTGATGAACGGCAAATTGATGTCGTAAGTCGTCGCGCTGGAAAGAGCAATCTTGGCTTTCTCGGCTTCTTCCTTGATGCGCTGGAGCGCGTCGGGCTGCTTGCGGAGATCCATGCCGGATTCCTTTTTGAATTCGTCGAGAATCCAATCCATCAGCAAATTGTCCCAGTCGTCACCGCCGAGGTGTGTGTCGCCGTTCGTGGCCTTCACTTCAAACACGCCGTCGCCGATTTCGAGCACGGAAATATCGAACGTGCCGCCGCCCAAGTCATAGACCGCGATTTTTTCGTCCTTCTTTTTGTCGAGGCCGTAAGCGAGCGAAGCCGCCGTCGGCTCGTTGATGATGCGGAGCACTTCCAAGCCGGCGATGCGTCCGGCGTCCTTGGTGGCCTGGCGTTGTGAATCGTTGAAGTAAGCCGGCACCGTGATGACCGCCTGCGAAATTTTTTCGCCGAGACGCGCTTCGGCGTCGGCTTTGAGCTTGGACAAAATCATCGCGGAAATTTCCTGCGGCGAAAATTGTTTGGCCTTGCCGTCCACTTCCACTTCGACGGCACAATCGCCATTGGCAGACTTCACGACTTTGTAAGGCATGCGTTTGATCTCTTCCTGCACCTCGTCAAATTTGCGGCCCATGAAGCGCTTGATGGAATAAATCGTGTTGCGCGAGTTGGTCACGGCCTGGCGTTTCGCGGCGTCGCCGACCACGCGCTCGCCGGATTTTGTGAACGCGACGACGGACGGCGTCGTGCGTTTGCCTTCGGAGTTTTCCAGCACGAGCGGTTCGCCGCTGTCCATGACGGCCATGCAGGAGTTCGTCGTGCCCAGATCAATGCCTAATACTTTTGCCATAAAATTGTTTTGTAAAATTGTTTTGGATTTAACTGCCTGAAGTTCTTCCGCAAGTCCGATGCCGCCGCCTGAAATTTTTGAATAACCTTAAAAACAAAGGGGAATCCGACGATTTAAGCCAAACGAAGCGAATAAAAAACTGTGCCATTCGTGACGCGGTGGCACAGTTGAAAATGAAATGGCGCTACTTTGGTGGCACAGCATTTTCCGGGGAAATTCAGCCTGCGGCGGTTCGACGTGCCCTCGAGGTTCGCTTACATCTGCTCGACGACTTCGATGCCGAGCACGTCGAGACCTTGCTTCAAGACGCGCGCCGTCAAATCGCACAACGCCAGCCGGGAATCGCGCGTCGCGGCATCGTCGGCTTTCAGCACCGGGCAGTTTTCGTAGAAGCTCGTGAACTTGCCCGCCAGCTCATACAGATAATTGCACAGGAAATTCGGACGGTATTCCTCCGCCACCGCTTCGAGCGTGAGCCCAAAGTTGAGGAGATGCTTCGCCAGCGCGAATTCCTCCGTGGTTTCCAATTTGAAATTTGAAATGCCAGATTTGAAATCGCCGGCCTCCGCCTTACGAAAGATGCTTTTGATGCGGGCGTAGGCGTATTGCAAATACGGCGCGGTGTTGCCTTGCAGCGCGAGCATCTTGTCCCAACTAAAAATATAGTCGCTCTGGCGGTTGGGCAGCAGGTCGGCGTATTTCACCGCGCCGAGTCCGATGACGCGGGCGATGTCCTTGCGCTGCGCTTCCGGCAATTCGAGGTTTTTTTCGGAAACGATTTTGAACGCGCGTTCCTCGGCCTCGTCCAGCAAATCGCCGAGCTTCACGGTGTCGCCGGAGCGCGTCTTGAAAGGCTTGCCGTCGTCGCCGAGAATTTTCCCGAAGCCGACGTGAACGAGCCTCGTGGTTTTGGCCGCATCCGGTTTCCATCGGCCAAAGATGAGGAACAATTTTTTGAAATGCCCGGACTGCCGGTCATCCACGACATAGACGATTTCGTTCGGCGACCACGTTTTGAGCCGGTAATCCACGGTGGCGAGATCGGTGGTGGTGTAATTGAAACCGCCATCGCTCTTGCGCACGAGCGCGGGATCGGCAATCCACTCGCCGTCGCGGTTGACAAGAAACGGGTCTTCTTTCGGCGACAGCGAGCCGGCACTGAACACGCCGACGGCACCTTCGCTTTCGCGCGCGATGCCGCGCGTGAGCAGATCCGCAACGACTTCGCCGAGCCACGGATTGTAAAAACTTTCGCCAAGCGCTTGATCAAACTTCACGCCGAGCCGGGCATAAATCGTGTCGAACTGAATTTGCGAGAGCCGGATCATTTCCTTCCAGATGGCAATGTTCTCGGTGTCGCCGGCTTGGAGTTTCACCAGTTCAGCCTTGGCTTCTTCGAGCCGCGCGGGGTTGGCATCACATTCGGCGTTGATGATTTTGTAGAGTCGTTCGAGTTCGGCGATGGCGTCGCGTTCGAGTTCGGCGCGGTTCAAGATTTGTTTCCAGCCGAGGAGTAATTTTCCAAACTGCGTGCCCCAGTCGCCGATGTGGTTGTCGGAAATGACTCGGTGCCCAAGCAAACGCAGCGAACGCTGGAGCGCGTCGCCGATGCCGGTGGAACGGATGTGGCCGACGTGCATCGGCTTGGCGACGTTCGGCGAGCTGAAATCAATGACGACGGTTTTCGGCGCGGCGGTTTTGTCGAAAAATAGATGCTCACCGCTCGCGGCAGATTGGAGGGTTTGCGTCAGCACGGCATTCTTCAGCCGGAAATTCAGGAAGCCCGCGCCGGCGATTTCCACTTTTTCGCAAACCTCGGAAACATCCAGCTTCGCGACGACATCCGTGGCGAGCTGGCGCGGGTTCAGCTTTCGCGTTTTGGCGAGTGACATCAGGGCGTTGGATTGGTAGTCGCCGAATTTCGGATCACACGGACGGACGAGAACGGCAGAAACATCGGCGTCCGGAAAAATGCCACGGACAGCGGCTTGCAGCTTCAGTTCAATTTGTTTGTGCGGTAACACGGAGGTAATTTAACCACGGATGGACGCGGATGAACACGGAGAAAATTCAAACGTAAAGCCGGGCGGCGTGAATCGCGTCGGCCACGAACGGCGGCACCAGATGTTCAATTGGCCAGCCGGCCTTCACCCGCGCGCGGATTTGCGACGATGACACGTCAAACGGAAATCCTTTCAGCATCCGGCCGCGAAATGGCGGCGGGAAAACCGCCGGCGCACCGCCCGGTCGCGGCACGGCGACGAATTCCGCCAGCTTTGCCAGCTCCGCCGGTTCGCGCCACTCGTTCAGCTTCGCCGCGTTGTCCGCGCCGATGAGATAAAAAAATTCCGCGCCCGGAAATTCTTTTTTGTAATCGCGCAGTGTGTCCACCGTGTAGGAAACGCCGCCGCGCAGGATTTCCTGCTCGTCAATTTTGCAATTTGATTTTCCCGCGAGCGCAAGCCGGAGCAGTTGCAGCCGCGCGGAGGCGGGCGCGGGTTGGTTTTCCGGCTTGAACGGCGACTGCGCCGCCGGGATGAAAAATAATTTGTCCAGGCCAAGTTCCTCGACCGCCGCCTGCGCGACGAGCAGGTGCCCGAGGTGAACCGGGTCGAACGAGCCGCCATATAAACCAATTTTCATCATGACTCCCATTCCAGATAGCAAACGCGGAAATCTTCCAGCTTCACCACATGATCGCGCCCCGAAAGATGCAGCAGCGGCTTGTCGCCGTAAAACGAGGCCCATTGGGTGAACGTGCTTTTGGGGCCGAGAATATAATCGCACTGTGACAGCGCAAAGACGTCGCTCACCGGCGAATCCGTGCCCAGGCCGATGGTCAGCCCCGGAAACTCATCCACGCGGCGCGTCGCGTCGCTGCAAACCAGAAAGGCGACCTTGCGGCCGGGAAATTGCGCCACCAGATCGCGCATCCAGGCGGCATAGCGCTCCGGCGGGAAAAAATACTGGCCGCCCTTCCAGTAGCTGTAATCCCCATGCCGGACGTGAACTCCGATAAGGATGTCCGTCTGACGGCGCAGCGAATCCACGGCGGCATTGGCGGCGGTGACGAATTTTTCCACCGGCCGGAAATAGGCGCGGATTTTCTCGCCATGTTTTTTTATCAGCGCCGGCGTCCGCAGCCACCAGCCATACACGAAAACAATTTTGGCCGGGCGGATTTTCGCCTGATATTCCGGGCCTTCCAGCAAGGTGTAATTGGGGCCGGGAAATTCGTGAAGGGTGACAACCTTGTCGCCGAAGACCGGATGGCGTTCGTTCAACCGGGCGGTGTAGCGGGTGAGGTGATAAGGAATCCGCGTCTTGCGCAGGAAGGCGGCGATACCCGGAACGATGTCCAGCCAGCTCCGGCGCGGCGGCCGGGGATAGCGGCAATAGACATTTTCGCGCGTGCCCTCAAACAATTCCGAATAGGAATGAAACGTGAAATTGATGAGGCGATGTCCCTGCTCCTCCGCCAGCGCGACGAAGTTGGCGAAAATAATCAGTCGGTTCGCCAGCCGCCCGCACCGGAGGCTGATGGTGAACAGTTTTTGCTTTTTCGGCGGCGTCATCGGGCAAAATTATCCACGGTGTCCGGCGGCAAAACAAACTTTTCTTCAACGATTCAGACCGGCTCGGTGTAGTCGAGGTCTTTGCCATACGTTTCATCAAGGCCGCGCAACGCCCAGAGCGCGGTCAAAATACAGATCATCCCGATCACGGCTGCGCTGGCCACGACACCGACCGGCGCGCCGCCGATTTTATACGATTTCAGAAAATTGAACGCGAGCGTGAGCGGCACGACGGAGCCGCGGATAAAATTTGGCACGGTGGTCGCCACGGTCGCGCGGATGTTCGTGCCGAACTGCTCGGCGGCGATCGTCACAAATACCGCCCAATAGCCGACGCCGAAGCCGAGAAAGTTAATGGCCAGATAAAATGTCGCGGCGGAAAATCCCGCGCAGAAAAAATACGCGACCATCGCCGCGAGCGTGAGCAGGATGAAGGCGAAGACGATTTTCTTGCGCGACTGCAGTTGCTGGCTGAAAAAGCCGCTGGCGAACCCGCCGAACGTGATGCCGAGATACGCGAAGGCGACGGCGTGGGCGGCGTCAATGGCGCCCTGGATTTGCAGGGCTTTGGCGATTTCCGGCGAGAAGGTGACGAGAATGCCGATGACAAACCAAAGCGGCACGCCAATCAGGATGCAGCGAAGATATTTCGCAAAGCGCTTCCAGTTGGTGAACAGCGACAGAAAATTTCCACGCGCAACGTGCGCCGGGCCGGTGCGCATTTGTTTGAACATGCCAGATTCGGCGACGCTCATGCGCAGGACCAGCAGCAGCAATCCCAGTCCGCCGCCGATGAAATAGGCCGTGCGCCAGTGAACCAGCCCGGCAACGAGCCCGCCGACCACCGCGCCAAAAACGCCGACGGTGGCGACAATCATCGTGCCGTAGCCGCGCGCCTCCTTGGAAAGAATTTCGGAGACGAGCGTGATGCCGCCGCCGAGTTCGCCCGCGAGTCCGAAGCCGGCGACGAACCGCCACACGGCGTAAGCCTCGACGGAATGGACAAAGCCGTTGGCGATGTTGGCGACAGAATAAAGCAGGATGGAACCGAAAAGCAAAACGACGCGGCCCAGGCGGTCGCCGAGAATGCCGAAGGCGATACCGCCGACGAGCATTCCGGCCATCTGAAAATTGAACAGGAAAATGCCGTGCTCCAGAATCTGGTCGCCGGAAAACCCAAGGTCTTTCAGGCTCGCGCCGCGCACGATGGCGAACAGGATCAAATCGTAAACGTCCACGAAATAGCCGAGCGCGCCGACGATGACGGCGGGCTTGAGGATTTCGCGCAGGGCGGATTCGCTGGATTTCATTTATGAGGCGGGAAAATTTAAGTCATTAGCAGTCCGCAACGCAAGCCGGCAAACCCGCTCGACAAGCGTCCGTTTTTTTGGGAAAACGAGGAGACAGATGAACTTGAACACATACAAAGCGCCGTGGGGAAAGACGCTGCGCTGGATGTCGGCATTCACCGTCGTCATCATTCCGGCGGCGGCCGTTCTGATACTTTTCAAAACCAAACCGGAACCAGTGGGCTGGCTGGTTGCGTTCATTTTGCCCGTGGCAGCGCTGTTTATTGTCCGCAGCTACACGATTGAACCCAATATGCTGGCCATCCGGCGGCTGCTGTGGGCGACGCGGCTGCCGCTGGCGGGTTTGCAGTCCGCCGAGGTGTCGCCGAATGTCATGCGCGGCAGCCTCCGGCTGTTCGGCAATGGCGGGATGTTTTCCATCACCGGCCTGTTTCGCAACCGCGCGCTCGGCAACTACCGCGCGTTCGTCACCGACCTGACCAGAACCGTGGTGCTGCGGTTTCCCAAACGCACCTTCGTCATCTCGCCGGAAAACCCGGAGCGGTTCGTCGCGGACATTTCCGAGTTCGCCTTTCGCACTTCTTGATTTGCATGAAACGTCATTGCCATAACTGCGGCGAACCTTGGACGCTGGACGGCCAGCCGGGCCGCGGCGAGGTTTGCATGAAATGCCGCGCCGACCTGCGTGTATGCCTGAACTGCGCGCACTACGATTCCCGCGTGGCGCAGCAGTGCCGCGAGCGGCGCGCGGAACCGGTGCTGGAAAAGGCCGGCGGTAATTTCTGCGAATTTTTTGATTTTAGCCGGCGGCAATGGACGCCGAAATCCGAAATCAATTCCCGCGAAGCGGCGGCGCGCGAGCGGATGAATAAATTGTTCGGCGACTGATGCCCGCATTGTTCCGGCGCGGGTGCTTGATTCAGAACAAGGTTGACCGGCGGGCGGTTTTGCCGTGGAATCGGCGTTCCAAAAAATATGATCTACTGGTTTACCGGCCAGCCGGGCGCGGGCAGGACGACGCTGGCGCTGGCCTTGAAAAAGATCTGGCCGCGCGCGGTTGTGTCACGGTGCATTTCAAGCGGATCGCCTGATTGCCGCCATGATGCCGCAACTTTTCCCGGCCGCTTTGGCTGGCGGTGGTCGTAACAAAAGGGTTCGCGACCATTTCAAAACTCCTCCAGCGCTGTCGTTTTCCGCTGAACCTGGTGTGGCCGTGGTCAGAGCCGGGCGATCACTTCGGCGAATTCCAGCAGTCGCTTGACGCAGGACTTTTGAAGCTTGCCGATGAATTTTCCGCGCCCACGGTGTTCGACAGGGGCCATGCCAACGGCCAATGTGGCGTTGCCGGTCGTGATAATTTGAACGCCAGGTTTTTGGACGCCGATTTTTTGGACGGCGAGGTTTTTATGATACGGCCCGAACGCGAAATTTTCAATGATGCTGGCCGGCCAGCCGGCCAACCCTTCCCGATACGATTCCAAAATGGTTCGGGTGTAACGGACTTCATCGGCCTGCCGCAACAAGCTGTCGGGCCGGAAGCGATACCAAAACAGGATTTCGGGGACGACAATCTGGCGGAAACCTTGCAGCGCGAGGCGCACCAGAAACTGCCAGTCCTCCAGCGCGCTTCGTTCCCGAGAAAATCCGCCCAGTTCAGCAAAAACACTTTTCTTCACGATGAAATTGGCATCGCCAAAAATATTCACCCGCCAACCCACTTCCAGGCACTGACCCAAAGGGGCATAGCTGTCGGCCGGCGGTTTTCCAAGTTCGGCCTCGTCGTGAAAGATGGCAAAATGACAGGTGGCGCAGTCAGCGGCGGAGATTTGCATGGCCCGGGCGAAAACAGCCAGCATTTGTTCCGTTGCAATATTGTCGGCGTCCACAAACACCAAAAATTCGCCGCTGGCCTGGCTCACGGCAAAATTTCGCGCCGCGCCGACGCCGGCGTTTTCTTGCCGGAAAAAACGGAACGGTGGCCCGGCGTATTTTTTTTGCATCGCTTCAAAGGTTTCCCGCGCGTCCGCCGCCGTGGAACCGTCATCCACCACGATCACCTCGAAATTTTCATAAGTCTGGCGGGCTAGCGACGCCAGCGTATCCGGCAGATAACGTCCGAGGTTGTAGAAAGGAATGCAGACGCTGATCTTGGGCAAGGGCGGCAAACCGGCGGACGCAGCGGCCGGGGCGACCGGCGTTTCCATGAACTTTTTCCAGGCCTGTCTGGCGGTTTCAATCCGGTAGGGGTGGTTGAACTCGGCGTCCGGCGGCAGCTTGGAAAATTCTTCGAGTTTGGCCGCCAGGGATCGGGCATCGGGTGCGAACAGCACGCGGGCATCGGCGAGTTCAGGAATGCCGCCGGAACTGGCAGCGATAAACGGCACTTGATTGATGATGCACTCGATGACGGTGTTCGGCAGGTTGTCTCGCAGCGAAGCGATCACCGCCAAGCCGCCGGTGCGGCGAATGTGTTGCATGGCCGCGAAGTTGTCCAAATCGCCATGAATTTGCGTTTCTGTTTCCGGCCAGCGCGAACTCATTTGGCGGATATATTGATCCGCCGGCCGGCCGTCGTGAACTCCCACCTTGCCCAGGAAATCCACCCGCTCGGGAGCTTTGCCGGCGGCGACGAGCCGTTCGACCGCTTCGCAAAAAATTCCGAGTCCCTTGAGGGTTTGCAGCCGCCCAAAAAAAATGAGCTGCCGGGGATTGTTCCGGGCCGCCGGCACATTCTCACTGCTCAATTGTTCATACAAGTTCGGCAGCACCACCCGGTTTGGCGGCAGGCGCCAGCCTCGGCGTTCCGCCCAGTCCATCAGAAAACGGGATGGGCTGACCAGTATGTCCGCATTTTCGCAACAATACTGCTCCGCATAATCCAGCTTGGCGTCCGTCACTGGAGCCACAGACCACTGCTGCATTCCTTCCCTCACCCAAAGCGAGGAGGAGTGCATGGATACCACCAGCTTTGTATTTTGATAAGCCAGTCCGGCCTGTTTGGCCTGGAGACAGACAAAGCCATTGGCCAGATATTCCGGGAGGTGGATTTCATCCCACGCCTCCGCCGCCAGCCACTGGTGGACGGCCATGGCCCGCTGTTGGAACAACTCCTGGTTCGTGTCCTCCAAAAGTTTCGGCAAAACCTCAAGCCGGATTCCGGTTTGACTATATTGTTCCCGCCACTTCAGCGCCGCGCCTTGGGAGCAATCCCCCGTGTAAAGGATGGTTAATTGATGATTCAAGCAGCCGCTCAGGAATCGGGCGCGAAAGAAATAATTCGTTCCAATGCCGCCGTTTTTAAACAGCCCGACCAGTTCGGGCGCGACAATCGCAATTTTTTTCATGGTTCAACTTCTTCCAGCACCGGACGGCGGCCGACCCGTTTGAAAATTCAATTTTAGACTGCATTGAATCACAAATGCTTCATACCAAAATAATACATTGCGCTTTTGAGCCGCAATGACCAATTCATCGTTGTTGGCAAATACTTTCTGCCGCCGGCAAAATATCCGGCCCTGACTGATGTTCTCCGCCATTTTCCGCTGGCGCCGTCCGTCAACCGCGCACTGCGGACTGTTCAACTTCCCAAACGCTGCTTAATATCGGCCCATGAAAGTCAGCGGGTTTACTTTTCTTCGCAACGGCCAGAAGCTCGGCTATCCGTTCGTCGCGTCCATCCGTTCGATTTTGCCGCTGGTGGATGAGTTTGTCATCGCGCTCGGCCCGTGCGACGACGACACGGAAAAAATGGTGTGCGCCATCGGCGACCCCAAAATCCGCATCATCCCGACAACCTGGAACGAGCGGATGCGCGGTGATTACAGCGTGGGCGGCTTCGTCTATGGCCAGCAAAAATCCATCGCGTTGTTCAACTGCACCGGCGACTGGGCGTTTTATCTCGAAGCCGACGAGGTGCTGCACGAAGACGATTTGCCGAAAATCCGCGCGGCCATGGAAACACATCTGGCCGATGAACGCGTCGAGGCGCTGGCGTTCGACTACCTGCATTTTTACGGCAACCAGAACACCATCGCGTGGTCGCCGGGCTGGTATCGCAATGAGGTGCGCATCCTCCGCAACACTATTCCGGCGTGGTCGAGCGAGGCGCTGTTTTTCAACGTGGTCGAGGGCCACAAAAAATCGCGCTATCCGCGCGCGGCGCACACGGGCGCGACGATTTTTCATTATGGCTGGGTGCGCAGCGAGGCGCAGATGAACCTGAAGTCCGCCAGCGTGCAAAAATACTGGGACGACTCGAAGCCGGCGCCGGTGGACTACACGCAAATTGATTCCGCCGCGCTGAAATTATTTTCCGGCTCGCATCCGAAAGTGGTTCAGGACTGGCTGCCGGCGGCCGAAGGAATTTTTCAGGCGGATCCAAACCACCAACTGACGTCCCGCGAGAAAAAACACCGGCGGATGATGAAGCTGGAGCAATGGTTTGGTTTTCAGTTCAGCAAACGGCATTATAAGCTGGTGCGCTGAATCAATCACTCGATCCGGTTCACAGTCCCGCAAACGCCTTCGCGCAGGCGGCGTTGACGGCTTCGCTCGAAATGTTCGCCACCGTCTGTCCGGCTTCCGGCGTAACCGTCCAGTCGGCATGTTGGAACGGAACGCAGGTGCCCGGCTGGTTGGAGTGCATGATGACCACGACGCGTTTGCCAAGCGCGAGCGCCAGATGAGGCATGCCGGTATCGCCGCCGAGCACGACGGTGGATAATTTCATCAGCCCGGCGGACACGAGCAGCGGCACGCCCGCCGCCACGACAAAGCCCGCCGTCCGCGCCGGTTCGAGCGCCTCGCGCTCACTTGGGCCGCCGCCGAACAACACCTGCACGCCGCGCTCGCGCCAGTGTTCAGCCACGGCCAGATAGCCGGCCAGCGGCCAGTTCTTGGCGGGCGAGCTGGTGAACGGCTGGATGAACAGCGTGCGCTGATCCGGCCGCAGCCGGTTCGCCGCAAAGAAATCCCGCGCCGACTGGAGGACATCGGCCGGCAAAATCATTTCGTTGCGGATGGCTTTGGTTGCCAGGCCGCACTCGCGCAGAAGAAACAGATTCCAGTCAATCGGATGCAGGCCGTAATCGCGCGTCACGCTGCGGGTATAGGCCCAGCGCCGGCCCTTGTTGTAAACATTGCCCCAGCGTTGCGGCGCGCCGCTGCACCACGTCAACGCCGCTGTTTCGACGAAGCCCTGCAAATCCACCGCCAGCGAAAATTTTTCGCGGCGCAGCCGGCGGATCAACCCGGCGGTGGCGCAGAGGATTTTCCACGGATTGCCCCGCCGGTAAATTCCGCGGTCCACCTCGATGATTTCGTCCACCTCGCTGAATCCCCGCAGCAGGCCGGCGTTTTCGCGCGACGTCAGGAAGATAATTTTCGCCCCGGGAAAGTTTTCCCGCAACTGCCAGACCGCCGGCAGGGTGAAAATCAGGTCGCCGATGGACTTGAAACGGATGAACAAAACGCGGGGCGGCTCCGTCTGGTGCGCGAGGACGAACATTGCGGATAGTATGCGTCACCGGCCACCGGCTGTCGAGGCTCCGGCGCGACGTGGCATGGGTGATGACTGAAAGCAAGGTTGAACGGGAACGGGCCGGTGCCGGTTATTTGCCGGGACTGTTCCTTCTTGCCGGGGCGCGGCTTTCGTCCGGTCAAAAAATGACCAGTAAAGAGCAATGTCCGGTGAGCCGGTTTTTACGATTCCTGCCATTTTACCAGCCATGAGCTTCCGCTGTTGTTCAGGACGATCCGCATTGTCCGGCCTTATTTTGCTGGCGACCTTGTTGGTTTGGGTCGCACCGGGATTTGCCGCCACGAACGACGCACCCAAGCTCGCCAGTGCCGACTGCCTCGACTGTCACACCGATCCCGCCAACAAGCGCATGGTCAACGGTCATGCCGAGGCGATGGCGCTGTTTCCGACGAACGGTTTTGCGAAATCCGTCCACAGCCAGTTGGACTGCATTGACTGTCACGACGGCATCAAGGAGCTGCAACATGACAAGAACGTGCCGCCGCCGAACTGCACCGGTTGTCACGAAAAGGAAGGCAAGGATTACGCGACGAGCATCCATGGCATGAGCCATTCCATGGGCGCGTCCGGCGCGGCGCAATGCTGGGACTGTCACGGCAACCACGAAATTTTACCGGTGAAGGATGTGCATTCGCCCGTCTATAAAATGAATCTGCCGGCGACCTGCGCGAAATGCCACAGCAACACGAATCTCACCAAGGAATACCAGATTGAATTTCCCGAGGCGGCAAACCAATACATGGACAGCATCCACGGCACCGCGCTGCTGAAGATGGGATTGATTGTTGCGCCGTCGTGCAACGACTGCCATGGCGCGCACAAGATCAAGCGCAGCGTGGACCGCGATTCGCCGATCAACCACGCCAACGTCGCCAAGACCTGCGGCAAATGCCACGTCGGCATTGAGGAAACCTACGACCAGAGCGTCCACGGCCAGTTGCTGGCGAAGGGTGATTCGCGCGGGCCGGTGTGCATTGACTGCCACAGCGCACACCAGATCGTCAATCCGACGGGCAAGAATTTCAAATCCCTCAGCGATGACCGCTGCGGCAAATGCCATGCGGATCGGCTGGAACATTACCGCGAAACCTATCACGGCAAGGCGATGATGCTCGGCCAGCCGAACGCCGCGCCGGAAGTCGCCGCCTGCTACGACTGCCACGGGTTCCACGACGTGCTGCCGATCTCCAATCCGGCTTCGCACCTGTCCACGAACAACATTCTCGCGACCTGCCAGAAATGTCATCCAGGCGCGACGCAGAAATTTACAGAATACCGGCCGCACGCCAACCCGCTCGACGCCAAAAATTATCCGCTGCTGCACATCGTGTTTCTCGCGATGACCGGTCTGCTCATCGGCACGTTTGGCTTCTTCGGCGTTCACACGCTGGCGTGGCTGGTGCGCGCGGTGTGGCTGTATCTGCACGATTCCAAAACCTTCCGCGAGGCCAAGATCAAGACGCAGGAAGGCGACGAATGGTTCACGCGGTTCCAGCCGTTCGAGCGGTTCCTGCATTTCCTCGTGGTGACGAGTTTCTTGACGCTGGTCATCACCGGCATGCCGTTGAAATTTTATTACACCGACTGGGCGAAATTCATTTTCAGCGTCATCGGCGGACCGGAGACGGCGCGGATGCTGCACCGCTTTGGCGCGATCATCACGTTCCTGTATTTCGGGCTGCATTTGAGTGCGCTCGTGGGCCGGTCGTGGAAGGGTCGGGGCAAGTTGCGCAATCCCGAAACCGGCAAGATCGAGCTCAAGCGCTTCTTCTCCGTGGTGTTCGGCCCCGACTCGATGGTGCCGACGATGGACGATTTGCGCGACCTGATTGACCACAACAAATGGTTCTTCGGCAAAGGCCCGAAGCCGCAGTTCGACCGCTGGACGTATTGGGAAAAATTCGATTATTTCGCCGTGTTCTGGGGCGTGGCGATCATCGGCGCATCGGGATTGATCATGTGGTTCCCGGAATTTTTCACGCGCTTCCTGCCCGGCTGGGCCATCAACATAGCGCTCATCCTGCATTCGGACGAGGCGCTGCTGGCGGCGGGATTCATTTTCTCGATCCATTTTTTCAACACGCATTTCCGCATCGAGAAATTCCCGATGGACACCGTCATCTTCTCCGGCCGCGTTTCCAAGGCGGAGATGCTGCACGAACGCCGGCGCTGGTATGACCGGCTGGTCAAGGCCGGCAAGCTGGACGATTTCCGCATCAAGGACGAATGGTTCCAGTGGAAAAACATCGCGAAATCGTTCGGCTATTTCTTCTTCGGCCTTGGCCTCGTGCTGCTGGCGCTGATCATCTACGCGATGATCTCGCGGTTGGTGCACTGAGAGAAACCCAGCCGGCCTGATCGCCGCCCCGGATCTTTAACGGGGCGGTTCTTGATATTGTCATATTCCATTCCGCTGGAGATACAAGAGAAGATTAACATAACCGGGCGAACCCATCTGCAATCGCTCCGCGAGCTGGAGGCTCGCCGCTCGCCCCCAGCTCATTTTATCTCGTGCCCAATGCACGGGAAAACAAAACAAAAAACTAAAACAAAAAAACCATTTACACAGTTATCTTTACAAAACCCTCCGCGATCCATTTCACCGTCATCACTGTCTCCGCCCGCAGCCGCATCGCCAATGCCACCTTGACCGCATCCCCTTTGGATCGCCGGCCCAAGTCTTCCTCCCGTCAGTGCCGGCGCTTCAGCTTCTCCCTCACAATCCCTTCGGCCTGCGCCTCCGCCGTCTCCTGCCGCTCCTGCCCATAATGCTCTACACCCAACCGCTCCGTCATCTGCCTCAACAACTCCTTGCGAAATTCCTTACCTCCAAAACACCAACCCCGACGCACTCACTTTCACTGCTCCGGTTGATCTTCCCATCGTCGCAACTCCATTCGTCGCTCGAATTCCTTCCGCCCAGCCGCACTGTCCTTGGAAATTCCCGCTTCACTCAGCACGATCCACTCGCAACCAGTTCACCCGGCGTCCCGGACGTCTCTTCCACCCGGATCAGCACCTTGCTCTCCTTTTCCTGATAATCCATATGCACGACACGCCAGGCTTCGCCCAGCGCCAATATCTGTTGAAACACTTTTTCGGGAATCTCCCCGATTTTCACCCCGTTTCTCCTTGCACTCAATCTTTTACCCATTACAAACGTCGAAGAAACAGACATTATCATTGACTCACACCGTTTCATTGGAAATTCTGCGGCTCCATAATCCACATCCGCAATCATTGTGAAACGCAAGCGGAACACTTCGAAGCAACCAAAGGTCCGGGCCGCGGCGGGCGTTCCCGTCTCATCTCGCGGCGTGCCAAAGCATGGCAATGCGGCGTCGGGTCGCCGCCGCTGGTTTTTTCGACTGTTCGCCATGCTCCTGCCGCTGCTCGCCTTGGGTTTTGTGGAACTGACGCTCCGCCTTTCCGGTTACGGCCATCCCACAGCTTTCTTCCTCCCGATGAACGACCAGGGCAGCGCCATGCTCACGGACAATCCCTGGTTCGGCAGGCGGTTTTTCCCGCCGGCCCTCGCCCGCACGCCGCAACCGTTGTATCTGGCCGCACAAAAGCCGCCGGACACCATCCGCATTTTCGTGCTCGGCGAATCCGCCGCCATGGGTGACCCGGAACCGGCTTATGGCTTCGCGCGCCAGCTTGAGCGGCTGCTCCAAGCGCGGCATCCGGATCAAAAGATCGAAGTCGTCAACGCCGCGATGACAGCCATCAACTCGCACGTCATCCGCCAGATTGCGCGCGATTGCGCGCCGCGCGAGGGCGATTTCTGGCTCGTCTATGCCGGCAACAACGAAGTCATCGGCCCGTTCGGCGCCGGCACGGTCTTTGGCCGCCAGGCGCCAAACCTGACCCTGGTGCGCTTCGTTCTGGCGTTGAAAACCACGCGCCTCGGCCAGTGGCTTGCGCAAAGCTTTCGGGGCGCGAATGAGCCGAAACAGTGGGAAGGGTTGGAGCTTTTCCTTAAATCGCAACTGACGCGCGATGATCCGAGGCTGAAGCGGGTTTATGACAGCTTCGCCTCCAACCTGGGCGACATCGCCGATTTTGGCCGGCGGTCGGGCGCGACGGTGCTGCTGGCCACCATGCCCGTCAACCTGCGCGATTTTCCGCCGCTCGCGTCGGTGCATCGCCCGGATTTGCGCCCGGAACAATTGGCAGAGTGGCAGAAGTTGTTTTCTGCCGGAACGCAGGCGCAGGCGGTGGGGAATTTTGCCGAGGCGCTCGGCGATTTCCGCAAGGCCGCGGAAATAGACGACGGTTTCGCGGAACTCGCGTTCCAGCGCGCCCGCTGCGAAATGGAATTGAAGCAGGACGCGGCGGAAAACGACTTCCGGCTCGCGCGCGATTTGGACACGCTTCGTTTTCGCGCCGACTCGCGCATCAACGAAATCATCCGTCAAACGGGGAAGACGAAAGGAATTCCGATGATTGATGCCGACGAGGAGCTGGCGCGCCATGGCGATGATAATTTGTTTTACGACCACGTTCACTTGAATTTTGCCGGCAACTATCGCGTGGCGCGGCTCTTTGCGGCGGAAGTGGAACGGCATTGGCCCGGCGGACGAACCAACGATTTGCCGTGGCTCACCGAGGCCGAGGTCGCACGGCGGCTGGCCTACACCGGTTTTGACGAAGGGCGTGTCGCCGGGGAAATGCGCACGCGAATGCGGCGGCCGCCGTTCACCGCGCAGAGTAATTTCCATGCGCGGGATGAGCGCCTGGGCGCGAAGATTACCGCGCTGTCCGCGACCCCATTGGTGGATTGCATCTCGAATTATCAGGCGGCGGTGGCGCTGGCGCCCGAAGACTGGGTGTTGCATGCCAATTGCGCCAATTTGCTCGGGACGGCCGGCAACATTTCCGATGCCGCAATGGAGTGGACCGCCGTCACGCGGCTCATGCCGCACTCGGCGGAAGGCTGGGTCAATCTCGCACGGGTCGCCCGCCTTGCCGGGGAAACCACGCGCGCCAAAGAATTCCTCCAAGAGGCGTTGAAGCAGCAACCGGATTCGGTTAATGCGTTCACTGAGTTCGGCATTTTGGAGGCGTCCGTCGGCGAAACCGAAAATGCGCGGCGACAGTTCCGTTCGGCGTTGAGGATTGAACCCGGGGGAACGGAGGCGCGCGTGAATCTCGGTTTGCTGCTGGAGCAGGAAGGCAATGTCGCGGGCGCGGCCGCCGAATACCGCGAGGCGCTTCGTTGGCGAACCAACAGCGTCACGGCGCTCGTCAATCTGGCGAACCTCCTCGCCACGCACGGCCAAAGCCGTGAGGCGCTGACATTGTTTGAGCAGGCCGTCGCGGAGGACCCGGAGAATCCCATTACCCGATTCAATTTTGGCGTGTTGTTGACGGCGGAGAAGCGCCCCGCCGAGGCAGTCACGAATTTCCAGATGGCGCTGCGGGAGCGGCGTGATTTGACGGCGCAGGCGCTGGGCAAAATTCATTTCGAACTGGGCAACGCGCTGGCCGACTTGGGACGGGACGCCGAAGCGCTGGGCGAGCATGCCCAGGCCGCGCGGATGATACCCGACTTTGCCGACGCGCATTTGAACTACGGCGGGGCGCTGGCGCGCAGCGGACGATTTGCGGAAGCGGCGGCGGAATTTCGCGAGACGCTGCGGCTGCGTCCGCAGGACGAGCTTGCGCAACGGATGCTGGATCACGCCATAAGCGATGGAAACCTTACCCGTTAGGGTTAGAGGATTCGACTGCGAACGCGAATGATCAATGAACGTCTTTCAAACGAAAACTACTAAAATCATCCTGGCAGCAATTCTTGGTGTTGTCGCCGTGTCGTCGGGACGAGCACCGGCGGTGTTTATTCCGTCAGTGGCACCATCGGCCAGCCGGATGACAGCAGCGCGATGAGCGGAGTCAACTACTCCGTGACCGACGGTTTTTGGTCGCTAATCCAAGTGGTGCAAACGGCGGGCGGGCCAAATTTACACGTCGTTCCTAACAGGCCAAACAGCGTGAAGATTCTGTGGGCGGACACGGGTAGTTATACGCTGTTGCAAAATTCCACGCCGACCGGTGCCGGCTGGACGCCGACCGGTTACACCGTTACTCACGCCAGCGGCACGAACAGCATCACCATTACGCCGCCGGTGGGGAGTCTTTTTTCCGGCTGAAACAGTGACCTGGGGTGCCACCCGGGTGTTTGGCGCGTAATTTCGTTTCAAAAATTGGCGAGTAGTTGGCAAGAGAAGTGGAGTGTTCTCCGGCCCTAAAGCGGAATATGGGAGCATGAAACGCTGTTCATGCCTGTGGTTTGCCCTGTGGCTGCTCGTGGCGGTTCCCGCCTGCGCCGGCCTGAAGGACGGCGACTGTCTCGACTGTCACGGCGACAATACGCTGTTCAAAACCAATTCGGCCGGCAAAGCCGTTTCGCTGTTCGTGGACGCGGCAAAATTAAAATTGTCCGCGCACGCGACCAATGCCTGCATCAGTTGCCACGCGGACCTCACCACCAAACATCCCGACGACAACCAGCCGGTCGCGCCGGTGAACTGTGCGGCGTGCCATGCGCGGCAGACGGAGAGCTTCAACGCCAGCGTCCACGGCCTCGCACTCAAGGCCGGGCACAACGACGCGGCGACGTGCCAGGACTGCCACGATTCGCATGAGATGGTCTCCGCCGATTCGCCGACGTCGCCGGTTTATTTTTCGCGGCAGGCGCAGACCTGCGGCGCGTGCCACGACAAGGAGGCGCGCGACTGGGCGTTGAGCGTTCACGGCAAGGCCGTCCTGGCCGGTTCGCACGACACGCCGACCTGCACCGGCTGCCACGACGAACATAAAATCCGGTCGCTTAAGAGCAGTTCCGCGATGACGATTTCCGAGGATGTTTGCAGCCGCTGCCACGCCTCGGAACGGTTGAACACGAAATACAATTTGCCCGACGACCGCGTGAAAACTTTTTTTGAAAGCTACCACGGCCTCGCCGGGCAATACGGCTCGACGGTCGCGGCCAACTGCGCGAGCTGCCACGGCTTCCATAAAATCCTGCCGTCGTCGGACACGAACTCGACCATCAGCAAGATCCACCTGGTCGAGACCTGCGGCAAATGTCATCCGGGCGCGAACCAGGAATTTTCCCTGGGCAAAATCCATGTGGCGCCGGACGGCCAGGCCGGCGGGACGGATTTCGGCAGCCGGCTGAACCACTGGGTGCGGCGGATTTACCTCGCGCTGATTTTTCTCACGATCGGCGGGATGCTGGCGCACAACGTGACGATGTTCCTCAAAAAAATGTCCGCGCGGCTCCGCACATCGTTGCGGCCCGTGGTGCGGATGACGGCGTCGCAGCGCTGGCAGCATTTCATTCTGGCCGGCAGTTTCATCGTGCTGGCGCTGACCGGATTTGCGCTGAAATTTCCGGATTCGTTCCTGGCCACGCTGCTCGGCTCCAGCGAACCGTTCCGCCGCTGGACGCATCGCGTTGCCGGCATCGTGATGCTGCTCATCGGCGCATATCATTTGATTTACCTGCTCACAACGCGCGACGGGCGGAAGCTGGTGGCGGATTTGTTCCCGGTGAAAAAAGATCTGGCGGATGTCATCCAGGCCGTGCGCTATCTCACCGGGCTGTCCCCGGACAAGCCAAAAATTGGCCGGTTCGGTTACGCCGAGAAGATGGAATACTGGGCGGTCGTCTGGGGCACGATCATCATGGGTGCGACCGGCGTGGCCATCTGGTTCAAAATTGACGTGACGCAGCATCTGCCGCGCTGGGTGGTGACGGTGGCGACGACGATCCATTACTACGAGGCGGTGCTGGCGTGCCTCGCCATCGTCGTCTGGCATTTCTACGGCGTCATCTTTGATCCCGAGGTTTATCCGCTGAACACGGCGTGCCTCGACGGCCGGATCTCCGAGGAACTCCAGGCGCATGAACATCCGCTCGAGACCGTCACGGAGGATCTGTCCAAAACCAGCAGCGACTCGCCTTAATCACGACTAATTAAAGATATTTGTGTAATTACTCAAAATGTTCAGTGCAATCGGCGCAAAGTGAATGCCAAAAAACGGCAAGCGGGAATTTACCCGTCATTTAGAGTCATCGCAGACAGTCGAAACCAGCATTAAGCCAGATATGCAAATCTTTGTGGCAGGATTGAGTTACCGGACCGCGCCGGTGGAGCTGCGGGAAAAGCTCGCGGTGTCGCGCGCGCGCCTCCAGTGCAGCGGCTGTCGCCTAAAATTGCTTGGCAACCTTTCGGAGGTGGTCCTGCTTTCGACCTGCAACCGCGTGGAGATTTATGGCGTGGCACCCTGGATTCAAGGGACGGTGCTGCGGCTGTTCCGGGACTTGACCAGCTCCGACCTCGATTTCACCCCCTATCTTTATGTCAAGGAAGGCGCGGCGGCGGCGCAGCATCTGTTTGCCGTGGCCAGCGGGCTGGACTCGATGGTAATCGGCGAGACGGAGATCACCGGCCAGGTCAAAAATGCCTACGAAGCGGCCAAGGCGGCGGGCCTGACCGGCAAGAAAATGAACCGGCTGTTTCAGGACGCCTGCCGCGTCGTGAAAAAAATCCGCACGGAGACGGCCATCGGCCGCGGCGCGACCTCGGTCGGCAGCGTGGCGGTGGAGCTGGCGGAAAAAGTTTTCGACCGCGATTTGAGCGCGAAGACGGTGATGATTTTAGGCGCCGGAAAAATGGGCGAAGCCTGCGTGAAGCACCTGGCCAAGCGCGGCGCGAAGACGGTGCTGGTGGCCAACCGTTCGGTGGAGCGCGCGGAAAAGCTCGCGGCGGAATTTGGCGGACGTGCGGTGCGCATCGAGGATTCGGCGGCGGCGCTGACCGAGGCGGATATTTTGGTCAGCTCGACCGGCAGCCCGGACATCGTTTTGCGGCGCGACGACGTGGCGAAGATTTTGCCCGCGCGCCAGAACCGGCCGCTGGTGCTGGTGGACATCGCGGTGCCACGGGACATTGACCCGGCGGTGGCGGAACTGCCGAACGTTTTCCTTTACGACATTGACGACCTCGAAGCGGTTGTCCGCGAGAACACCAAAAACCGCGAGCAGGAGCTTTCGCTCTGCCACGCGATCATTGACCGCCACGCGGCGGAGTTGATGAAACGATTTGACTCCCCGCCGGCAAAACACGCGCGGGAAGCGGTTGAAATCGTGCCGGGCTGGGCGTTGGGCGCGACGGCATGACAAAAATTTACGGCGGCGAAATTAACAGATCAAAACCAAAACAATGAAAATGAAAAATCCATACTGGAAAATGTCGGCCTGCCTGGCGGCGGCGGGACTGACATTACTCGGCAGCCTGACCGCAACCCAAGCAGCGTCGGCGCCGGCCTTAAGCGGCTCGCTCACCCTGCGTCCGTTGACGATGACGGAAATCAGCAAATACGGCCTGACGAATCCGGCCGCGCAGTTTTGCGGCGGCCTCAACACCATCGCCCTCGGCGAACCGGCCTATCTGGATGCCATGGTGAATGCCACCATTGCGCCGTCCAATATCGTCGGCGTCACCTGGTCCATGGTGGCCAGCAACATGCCGTCCGGATCGGCGGCGGCATTGACCAGCTCGCCGCTTGGTGCCAACGTGCCGCTCTTCAACACGTCGGATCGTTACACGGGCGAGAGCAGCACCCCGGCTTATCAACTGGCGGGCCGCACCTTTTTCCGCCCGGATGAAGTCGGACAATACACCGTCAATGCCACCATCACCACGGTGGGCAGCGGCTCGACCAATCTCTCGATCAAGATCACGGCGGCCACCTACCTCGGTCTTGAAACCTGCGCCGCCTGCCACAGCGGACAGTTTTCCGGTGCGCCGAGCATCTATCCGACCTATACCAATACGCCGCACGCCTCCTTCTTCACCCTCGCCATCAACGGCCTTGAAAGCAGCCATTACAGCAAGAACTGCATTCAATGCCATACCGTCGGCTATGACACCAATTCCTTTGCCGTCAACGGCGGCTTTGACGATGTGGCGGCCGAATACGGCTGGACGTTCCCGGCCACTTTGAACACCAACAACTGGGCCAACATGCCGACGGCGGTCCAAAACCTGGGAAACATCCAATGTGAAAACTGCCACGGCCCCGGCAGCCAGCATTTGTTCTCGCAGGGCGTGGTCGGCAACACCAACGCCATTTCCGTCAACTGGGCGGCGGGCGACTGCTCGCAATGCCATGACGACCTGAACAACCATTATTATAGTGCGGAGTGGAACAACTCGCTCCATGGCGCGGCCTCGCGGACACCTTCCGGCATCAGCCGTCCGCAATGCGTCCGCTGCCATACCGCTCCCGGTTTCACGGGCTGGGCCACGGCCGGCGGCATGTCGCTGCAAAACAAGTATCCGAACAATATCATCTGGGCGAACTACGCCTCCACCAATATTGTGACCTACATCAGCAACACCAATTACCCGACCTACACCGTCGAGGGCAATCCCCCGAACACGACCTACTATCCGATTACCTGCCAGGCCTGTCATGACCCGCACAATGCCTCCAATCCGCACCAGTTGCGGATGAACTTAAACGTCACGCTTTCCGATGGCACTACCGTCACCAATGCCGGTGCCGGCGGCTTCTGTATGGAATGCCATAACAGCCGCAACGGTTCAGTCACCAACATGATGGTTCAATATCCGTTAAGCCTGCCGAACTGGGCGGGTGGTTCCGCCTTTGGCACGCATGACAGCCCGCAGGGCGACATGCTCGAAGGCGTGAATGCCATCACCTACGGCCAGCAGATTCCCAGCGCTCCGCACGCCAACGTGATCTCCAACACCTGCGTCGGCTGCCATATGCAGACGATTGCGTCCACCGATCCGGCGTTCACGCTGGCTGGCGGTCATTCCACCAAGATGAGCTACAACGTCACGAACAGCGGCGTGGTGACCAAGGTTCCCGTGACCTATGTCTGCACGCAATGTCACGGCACTGTCACCAGCTTCGACATCCCGGCTCCGGATTATGTCGGCGTGGGTTACAGTCAGGGCATCCAGACCCAGGTCCAGCAGCTCTTGAACAAGCTCTCCACGCTCTATCCGCCGGCGGTCTATCAGGCCAATGCCGCCAACTACGTCGCGGACGGCAAGGTCAAGACCTCGCTCAGCACCTATACCAACATGCCGCAGCAGTTCCTCAACGCGGCCTACAACTACCAGTTCGTCAGCATGGACGGAAGCTTGGGCGTGCACAACGGACCCTTCGCGGTCGGCCTGCTCAAGGCGTCCATCGGCAACCTGTCGGGTGACGCCAACGGCGACGGCCTGCCGGATAACTGGCAGATCGGCTACTTCGGTGCGGGCTTCGCCACGAACGCGGCCGCCGCCCCGAACGCCATCAACAACACGAACGGCCTGCCCAACTGGATGATGTATGCCCTGGGCCTCAGTCCGTTCAGCGGTTCCACCGCCGTCAATGGCGTGGTCTATGTGAACGGTTCCGACATCGTCAATGGCGACACCAACAACATCGCCATCTACACGGCCGCGGAAGTGGCCTTCGATACGCAGGTCGGCACGACCTACACGGTCCAGGGCATCACCGCCCTCACCGGCAACTGGTATAACATCAGCACCAACATTCCCGGCACCGGCACCACCATCAGCTACCTGACGCCGACACGGAACAACACGCAGATGTTCTATCGCGTGGTTCACACCCCGTGATCACGGGCTGAATCCAACTGAAATATCAACACCCCTTCCCGCGCAAGCGGGGAGGGGTTTTTGTTTGCAGCGAGTTGGCGAAACAAATGCGGCAGCTCCGGTGGCCAGTCCGGCCCGGACCCGCCCGTATTTTGTTTTCCATCGGAAATGAAAAAAAGAGGCCGGAACAGTTGCCCGTTCCGGCCTTTGATTTCTGTCAGCCTCTGGCCCTCTGGTAGGGCGGCGGTGCCCCGCCGCCGGGTTTTGATTGCGGAGCAGCAGCTCCGCCCTACCGGTGGCCGACCGCAAGGTCAGTCCACGATGCTGGAGCTGGGGACAGACCAGTCGCTTTCGCCGGTGCTGCCACCCAACGCCCGCGCCCGCACCTGCACCACCGAGTCGGTCGTCAGACCGATCAGGATGATGGTGCGCGCCTGCGGCGAGAACTTGACGGTCGTCCAGTCCGTGCCGTTCGGGCTGGTCTGCACCTCATATGAGTGGATGGCGGACCGGACGCCCATCCGGTTTACCCTGCCGGATAACGGGTAGTTTCCAGAGGGCAAAATGGTGATTTATGTAAAAACATGTTGACTATATTTCCTGAACATTGCCAATTATACCCAATGTTCCCATTTAGGCAGGGCTTTCACTGCGTGAATGCCGCAAAATTTAAACGGAAACAACGGATGAACCACTGAAATATGAATCCCATTGATATCGAACAAAGGCGGAAGCGGATCGAAATGCTCGTTAAAATTGCCGGCCTTTGCGTGGCCGCGTTCTTCGTCGCGCCGTTCATCTTCATCGTGATTAAAGGCCTCATCGGAATGGTGGTCGCCGCCGTGGTGGGAGGCGCCATCATTTTTTTCACCCCGGTCGTCGCCCGCATGGCCGCCAACTGGCGGTTGAAAGCCATCAAGGCCGAGGCGGCGCGAAATCCGATCGAGACTTTGCAGAACGATTACGGCAAGCGCCAGGAAGGTCTCCGGAATTTCGCCGGCCGGATTTCTGATTTTGCGACCGCAGTCGGTTCATTCGAGGACAAGCTGAGCAGTTTCAAACGCGAACATCCGGAAGATGCCCCGAAATTTGACGAGCAGTTTCGCAAGATGAAGCTGATTTTGGTCAATCGAAAGGAGAAGTTCAAGGAGGCGCAAATCGAACTCGCCGCTTACGACAAGGAAATTCAACGCGCGAACGACATCTGGCAGATGGGACAGGCGGCGGCCGCCATGACCTCCGCTGCCGGGATGACCGAGGATGATTTCCTGCAAAAGATTTCAACCGAAACCGCCCTCGACTCCGTCCAAAAGAGCATGAACCGGGCTTTCGCTGATCTGGAAGTGAGCCTGCTCGAAGACCAGACTCCCCCGCAGCAATTGCCGCAAGGGTCGCAATCCCAGACGACCGTCGACGCTGGTCCCCCTCCTGCCCGCTTAAAACGACAAATTTGAATTCCCAATGAAATTTAAAATAATCGGCATCGTGATTGTGATTCTGGTCCTGGTCATCATTTACCTCGTCTCCAATTCATCAGGCAACGACAGTTCGGATTCGCCGGTCATCGTCGAGCAACAATAACCATCCAACGACCCATACCCATGAAAAAACTGACAGTCCTCATCATGCTGGCGGCCATTTGCGCCTCCGCCCAGACCAATCCGCCCACCTTCATCCGCGGGGGCCTGAAAATTCAGTTCAACACCAAGACGCAAACCGATTCCGCCGGGAAGCCGGCCCTCGGCGTGGTTGACAATTACCAGGTCGACATCAACGTCTGCAACAGCACCGTCTTTCGTGGCGACATCACCGCGACACCGCTGGTCATGGGCGGCATGTTCAACTCGGTTCAGCAACCCAGTTCCCTGAAATTCGATGTGCACTGTGCGGTGGTTAATCCCGCAAACACCTCCCAAACCAAGGAGGTCGGGCGCATCTATGGGGTGGTGCCGATTGATCTGAACGGGGCCTACCGGTTTGACGATGGAACCTTGCAAATCGCCATCAATCAAATCGGTGCCGCCCACGATTTCACGACCAAGTTCAAGGGTCTCGCCGCCGGTAAACCGCCGGTAAAGGCGCGCGGACTTCTGGATAGCATTCAAAAGGAGATCATGAACGTGTCAAAACAGGTTCAGGGCAAAACCGTCACGGTGCAGGTCAAAAAATATGACATCATGAAATTCCAAAACTTTGTGCTGGCCGGCGGCCCCGTTCAAATCTATCAGGACGTCACCGTGAATGGTTCCATGATTTATGACTATGACCGCGGGGCCTGGTATTTCAAGGATCTGACCATGAGCTACACCGACAACGGGCGGCAACTGGCGGATCGGATCTCCGGCAGCATTCTTTGGGTGGAAAAGCCGGATCGAAAGACCACGGGAATTGGTGAATACGACTTTGATTTACGCGTGAACGAACCCGCCCCCAGCGAGGCCAGCGTGTTCGCCGCCCCGGCTGATGAAGCGGCTTTCTTCACGTCTGATTCATCCATTCCAGGCCTGACCGGCACCATGAAATACAAGGACATCCTGCGCGGTGACGATACGATTGCTTCTGATGTGGCGATTGATCTGACTGGGAACAAGCTGACGAAACAGCAGGCGATGGGCCTTTGCAAATTGCTGGTTTTCTCGGCCATCGTTCCGATGAATTCCGACTGAAATATCAACACCCCTTCCCGCGCAAGCGGAGAGGGGTTTTTCGTGGGCATCCAACGGACGGCAAAATTGGGACGGATGAAACAAATGCGGGCGGCTCCGGTGGCCAGTCCGTCCCGGCCCCGCCCGTATTTTGTTCACCATCGGAAATGAAAAAAAAGGGCCGGAACAGTTTCCCGTTCCGGCCTTGATATCTGTCAGCCCGATGGCCCTGGTAGGGCGGCGGTGCCCCGCCGCGTTGCCGTTTGGTGGCCGGCCGCAAGGACTGGCGGAGTAGCAGCTCCGCCCTACCGGTGGCCGACCGCAAGGTCAGTCCACGATGCTGGAGCTGGGGACAGACCAGTCGCTTTCGCCGGTGCTGCCACCCAACGCCCGCGCCCGCACCTGCACCACCGTGCCGGTCGTCAGACCGATCAGGATGATGGTGCGCGCCTGCGACGAGAACTTGACCGTCGTCCACACATTCGCGATGAGGATCTGCACCTCGTAACCAATCGCATTGGTTATCGGGGTCAGATGCAACGCCAGTTGCGTGGAGACGTCATTGTCCATGCCGATGATGGACGGCGTGCCGACCGGTGACTGGCCATGATTGTTGCTCGCCGTCTGGTAACCAGAGGTGAGAAACATGGTCAGATCATAGCGGGCAGCTCACGGCGACCTGACGCGGAAGAACTGGTGCGGCAAGTTGGTGACGGGCGTGGTGAACTGGAAAAGTGATCCGTTGCCGATGACGTTCGAATAAAAAGACCAGTTCGCCGTTGCCAGATTGGTGTTCTGCTGGATGGTATAACTCTGGTTGGTGGCGGTGCCAAAAGTGAATTTAAA
>Ga0182016_10001643_pt1 | contig 27180 bp, 21 predicted proteins | sample 712S2MmetaG_FD_120491 | JGI IMG/M metagenome (GOLD analysis project Ga0182016, IMG submission 120491) | Permafrost microbial communities from Stordalen Mire, Sweden - 712S2M metaG | ecosystem: Environmental > Terrestrial > Soil > Wetlands > Permafrost | place: Sweden: Stordalen | collected...
ACGCCGAGCAGCACCATGGCTGCCTCGTCCCCAATGCGCTGGGTGAGCGACGTGGACCCGACGATGTCGGTGAACAGCACGGTCCGAATGCCGGGGTCGCGGTCGTCGTGCGCCCCGCCTGGAACGATGGCGGCACCCGCCGAGTTCACCTCCGTCCCGCCGAGAAAGCCCTCTGCAATTTCCGGAGCCACTTCGATGATCTTGTCCGCAACCTGGCCGTGCGCTTCGTTATGTACCGCTCTCGCAGCCTCGGGATTCGGCGCACTGCACAGGCAGAACACCTTCCCTTGGGCTTCGTTTAGCCAATATTTGTGATACGTAACCCCGTGCTTGCCTTGGACTTCCTCGTCGGCGGCATGGGCCGCTGCCACGCCTTCGGCCGTGATTTCCGGGATCTCGTGGATGTCCATGTACATCGGCATATGGAGGCTCTACTACCCGACGGCGACGCTCGAGACGACGATCTCCGGCGGCTGCCGCAGCGTCTGATAGACGACGCAATAGCGTTCCGTGAGCCGGATCAGAGCGTCGAGCTGTTCTTGCGACGCGTCGGTGTCCAATTCGAAGGCGAGCCGGATGCGCGCGAAGCCCACCGGCGCGTCTTTCGCCACGCCGAGCGTCCCGCGAAAGTCGAGGTCGCCTTCGGCGCGCACGAGGCCGCCTCGAACGTTGAGGCCCATCGCCGTCGAGACCGCGCGCAAGGTCACGCCGGCGCAAGCCACAAGTGCATCGAGCAACATATCGCCCGAGCACGCGCTCAGCCCGTCCCCGCCGGTCGCGGTATGCAAGCCGGCCTCCACCAACGCCGCGCCGGTCTGCACCTTGCACGTGACGCCTTCGCCCAACCGCCCCTCCGCTCTCAGCGTCACGAGCGCCGAGTCGGGCCGTTCTTTGTATCGCTCTTTGATCGGCGCTTGCAGTGCGCGCAGCTCTTCAGGCAGCATGTGACGATACCCCAACCGCGATAAGGGAAGTCCGACGGCCATTCGCCGAGAGAAATCCTCGCCCCGCCGGGCGCCGCTTGCCCGCCTGCCCTCGACGCCGCGAGGTTTCGCAGCATCGCGGTCACTTTTTGACCGGGCACCGTCCGCGGGCCAAGGCAGTACACCCGGGCCGCCCGAAGGGGCAAGCAACGTAACGCACCCCCTAGCCCGCACCCCCCTTTGAGGAGAACAGCCTCTATGCGTCATCCCGCCTTCCTCGCCGCTGCCGGCATGGCCGCAGCGATGCTCTCCCTTGCCGGACCGGCGAGCGCCGGTATGGCCGGCGGCAGCCACCTCTTGCCGCCCGCGAACTTTGCAGCGCCGGTCTCCGTCGGGCGCCCGGTCTTCATGCCTACGATCGAACTGCACAACCGCCTCCATCGGGTGAAGCCTCCGACGGGACTGCTCAGCTACGGCGGCGGACCCGTCCTGACCGTCCCGCATATGTATCTGATCCTGTGGGACTTCGGCGGCCTCGTGCGCCAGGGACATTCCGGCGACCCCGATTTCATCGGTAAACTGATGACCGCGTTCGCGCCGGTCTACGGCGGCACCGGTTATGCGAATATCGCGACGCAGTATTACCAGATCGTGGGCGGCACGACGACCTACATCTCGAATCCGTCCTCGAACGCCTCGCTGTGGGCCGACAATAAGGACAAGATTCCCAGCCATCCGACGGACTCGCAGGTGCAGGCCGAAGCCTGGGAAGGCGTTCAGCACTTCAACGGCGGGACGCCCGACCCGAACGGCGCCTACATCGTCGTGAGCAGCTACCACCACGACCCGCAAGGCTTCCTGTCCTCGGGCTGGTGCGCGTACCACGGCGCGTCCTCCAAGAACGGCAACATCATCTCGTACACGAACATGCCGTACATGCCGGACGGCGGCTCGTCGTGCGGCGCGAACTTCGTTTCGGCTCCCAGCGACGAGTTGGGCGTCGACGAAGGCTTCACGATCGTCCTCGGCCACGAGTACAACGAGTCGGTCACCGACCCGCAGCCCGCCAGCGGGTGGTACAACAACTCATACGGCGAGATCGGCGACGAGTGCGCCTGGACGAACATCCAGAACGACCCGTTTGGGAGCAACTCGTTCACGATGCAGCCCGAATACAGCAACGCCTCGGCGAGCTGCGTCCACAGCTACTAGCCGCTCCGAAATCGATCGGGGTAGCGACGGCAGACGGGCGGGCCGCAAGGCCCGCCCTGTTCGTTTGCACCCTTATCGTGGGCCGTTGAGGATGCTCAAGCCCAGCGCGATGGCGAACGCCGCAACGGCGAAGAAGCCGATCGACGTCTCGGCGCGCAGACCGTCGCGCAGCGAGGCCTGCTGACCGCCGTCGGGCGCGATCTTCCACAACATCGGAAACAGGCGGCCGACGGTGGCCAAGTACGACGCGTAGGCCTCGCCCTGGCGCGCCGCCAGGAAGCGTTCCTCGACCAGGATCAGCGCATAGTCGAACAGGACGATGCCGGCAAGGATCAGCGCGCACACCAGCCACGGCGTAACCATGGCGATGCCCAGCGCTTGCAACACGTTGCCCAAGTACAGCGGATTGCGTGTGAAGCGGTATGGGCCCGAGACGCGTAACTGGACCGCGACGGGGCCCTCGCTCCACATCACAGCCGCCGACAGATAGCTCGACGCCCACACGCGCAGCGCGACGCCCGTGAGGACGAGTAACGTTGCGACGATCCCGAAGGCGACGGGATTGCCGAGCGCGCGATACACCGGGACGGGCGAAAGACCGGCGATTCCCGTAATTGCGAATCCCAGGAAAAACGAAAACCCGTAGATCATGCCGAACACGGCGAACCGCTTGCGATAGAACCACGGAGCGCCGGGCGCAGGCTTCTGCCCGCGCCCGGACGCTCCCGTTGCCGCGTTCACGGCGGGCGCCGTCCTAGTGGACGGTGACGTTCACCGGACTCGAGGCGATGCCGTTGGCGACGACCTGCAGCATGCTAGCGCCCGTCTCCATGCCGGCCGGCACGTCGAAATGCGTCGACACCGTGGCGGAACCGGTTTGCACGCCCATCGTGCTGTGATCGTGGGTCATGGCATAGAACACGTGCCCGGTCGCATGGTTCGTGATGCGCACGAGCGGATAGTTCGTCGCGTTCTGATACTCGTCGCCGAACGCCATCGCTTGCGAGAGACCGTTGAACTGCGTCCCCGCGACCATGTACGTGTGCCCGCGAGTGAGCTTCTTCGAAACCGACGAGACCGTCGGTAGCCATGCGGCCTGCGGCTGGCCGGCCGGGGTGTAGAGCGAGGCCGAATAGCCGAGGATGAGCACCTGGCCCGTCGGCAGCAGGAGCGGCGAGCCATTCCACGAGCCGGTCTGGGTGAACTTCGTTCCGTCGAACTCGTAGAGCGTGCCGGTCACGCCGAACACGAGCACGTTACCGCTCGGCATGAGCGACGCGAACGAGTCGCCCGCGTCATCGCCGTTTGGGAAGTCGGGACCGACCGTCCACGTCCCCGCCTGGCTGCCGAGCGTGTGGTAGATCGCCGTATGGCCCGCGCCGTAGCCGCTCGGGCCCGAGCCGGAGCCGGTCGCGAACACCGTGCCGTCAGGGCGCAACATCGCAGGACCGATCTCGCCCGGCGGCAGGTAGCAATCGCGCTTCTTCGGGCCATACTGCAGACACTTCGTATAGGGACTCGGGGAATGCAGGTCCACGATCGTGTTACCGGCGTTGACCCAACCCTGGCCGGGCACGAAACGCTCGGCGTTCGGCGCGTTCTTCACGTCTTCTGTGAGGATCGATCCATCCGGAAGGAGCACCCAGCCCTCCTCCGAGTTGAAGTCGGACTTGCCGGTGGTGACGAGCTTCGTCCAGCCCAACGACTTCGGATCCAGGTACGCGGCCGACTCGGTCAGCTTCTGCCCGACGACCATCTGCCCGCTCGGCAGCACGGTGTTCGGCGAGTCGCCGATGAAATGCCAGCCGGCCGGATGGCCGAGCGGTGTCCAGGCAGCCGTGTGCGGATTGTAAATGGCGCCGAGATTCGTGAGTTGCAACTGGTACGGCCCCCCGGCGTTATATTCGCCGCCGATGATCGCGAGGCGCCCATCTGCGAGCACGGCCGACGAGAAGGCGCTCGGCGCGTACCCGGACTGCAGCGAACCCACCTGGGTCCACGTTCCGTCGGCGTAGCTGCCGGTGATGTCCGGCGTGTACTTGTACCAGGTATTGCCCGCGTTGCTCTGAGCGAGCACGGAGCCGTCCGTCATGAGCCAAGCCAGTTGCATGCCGACCGGCGGCTGGCGCCGGATGAACTGCTGAATGGCGGCCGATGCCGGGCTTGGCGTAACCGTGGCCGCCAGTGCCACCGCCAGCGACGGCGCGAGCGTCAACGACGCAAGCAGCCTCAACCGGCGAGTCGAAAAGAGTCGCTTCAAGAACCGTACCTCACAAGCAATGGGCGTGGCGTCGGAAGGCCGAGCAAACGGCACGACGCACGGGCTGGGGGGCCTTCCCCGCCTTCGACGGCCTTTGCGAGGCGGCCTCGCAGCGCCGGGAAGACCCTCGGCCTACTGCGGAGGCTGCACCGCCACGCTGATCGGGCCCAACAGCGAGAGCCACGGGGTCACGACGAAGTCCGGCCCGAGCGCCGGCAGCCGGCCCTTCGACTTGAAGACCTGTGCCTTGCCGAAGTCGGCGATGTAGAACGCCTTGTCGCCGTGCGAAAAGCTGAAGTACGTCGGGTCGCTGAAACCCTTCGCAACGAGCGAGCACGACGTCGTTCCCTGGCACTTATAGAGGCCGACGGCTTGATCGACGTACCAGAGGTTGCCCTGGAGGTCGAACTTGATGCCGCCGGCGACGCTGGCCGAGATGCCGAGGTTGACGGGCTGCGCGCCGGAAGCGCAGCCTGTGAACTGGTCGATTTCCCCTGCGCCCTTGGTGCTATCGTAACTCCAGTAGCAGTTGCCCGCGCCGTCGTATGCGACGCCGACGCCCTGGTACGCGTTCGAATCGGCCAGGTTGTACGACGGCGCCGTGACGCCGCCGACGTAGACGCTGACGCTTCCCGGCCCGCTGGAGCGGCCGGTCGAGTACACGTTGGCGACCGCTACTTCGCCGCTCTCGACGGCGACGTCCACCGGATTCTCTCCGGCGTCGGAGAGCGTCTCCACCAGGGTGGCGCCCTTCTGCGCGTACACCGGCACGTTCGAGGCTTCGGTGTTGGCGATGTACCAGTTACCGGACGGGTCCACGGCTTGGCCCTGCGGATCCTTGAGTCCGGTTATCATCCGTAACAGCTTTGCCTGCGGGCTATAAACGCCGCACTGGTTTTTTTGGTTTTGGCAGACGTAGACGGCGCCGCCGGAATCGTGCGACACCGGCCACGACTGCGCCGCCGCCGAGCCGGCGGACGCCGACACCGCCGCGGCGCACGCGAGGGCTTGCGCAAAACCGTGCGCGAGACGTTTCATGCAGGACCTCGACTATTGCGGGGGTTGCGCGCTTGCGCTGATGACGCCGTTCACGGAAAGCCACGGCGTCACGATGAAATCGGGTCCGATCGCCGGCAGTTTACCCTTCGAGCGGTCGATTTGGTTGTTCCCGTAGTCGGCGATGAACAGCGCCTTGTCGGCGTGCGAGAAGTCGAAGAACACGGGATCGCCGAAGCCGGTCGCGACTTGTGCGCACGACGTCGTGCCGCTGCATTCGTACAGGCCGTTATACTGATCGAGGTACCACAGGTTACCGGCCTTGTCGACTGCGATGCCGCCGGCGAAGCCGGTGGCTATGCCGAGGTTCACCGGCGACGAACTCGGGCTGCAGCCCGGGAACTCGTCGATCTGGCCGACGCCGCTGTTGCTGTTGTAGCTCCAGTAGCAATTCCCTGACCCATCGAAGGCGACGCCGATGCCCTGGAACGCATTGGGGTCTGACAGGGCGTACGACGGCGTCGTGGCACCGCCGACGTAAATCGCAAGATTGCCGGCAGTAAAACTCGTCGTGTAAATGTTCGAGACGGCGACCGTGCCGCTGCCGACCGCCGCGTCCACGGGGTACTCTGCCGGATCCGAGAGCGTCTTGCTGAGGACGGCGCCGTTCTTCTTGTAGACCGGGATGCTGCTCCCGGCGGTGTTGGCGATATACCAGTTACCGGAAGCGTCGACCGCGGTACCTTGAGGTTCGGAAAGACCTGTGACCGTACGAAGTAACGCCTTCGTGCCCTGGCGATACACCGTGCACTGATTGTAGTCGGGTTCGCACGCGTAGACGACGGGAGCCAGGCCCGCGTCGAAGCCCGCCGGTTGCGCCGCGGGAGCGACGGCGTGCGGGGATCCGCCTCGCAGCGGCATGTACGCTGCGCTGACCGACCCGCGCGCGCTGCGGACGGGCAACTGCGAGCGCGCGGACGACGCGGCCCCGGCCATTGGCGGGGCAACGGATGGCGCCGTTGCGGAAGAGCAGCCCGCCAGGAGAGCGGCGGCTGTCAACGTGAGAACGAAGCGATGCGAAACGACCATAGCGGTCCTCCCGGGAATAGGCTGCGGAACCTATTGGGTCTCCGGGGCTGTATCCCTGGGCTCTCGTGCTGCTAGGGCGGCGGCGGCGGCCTCCGACGGCGTCAACAGCGACCCGTCGAGCGTCAGGCCGGCGAGTTCACCGTCGTCGAAGTGCCGCCGCAACAGTGCGAGCAAGAGCGAGGCGCCGGCTTGCTCGGTCGGCCCACGATCCATGCGCAAGCGCCGTACGGCGGCATCCGTAAACCCGAACAGCTTCGCAGCCGCTTCGAGCCGTCCCGAGAGCGCTTCGATAACCGCCACGTGTTCGATGGGCCAGACCTGCAAATCGTCCATATCGCGAAGCAGTCCGATCGCTTCGCGGGCACACGACGATGCCGTCTCGAGATCGCCTGCGGCGATCGCGTAGGCCGCCATATTGCTCGCGTTGACGCCGAGCACGCGCGTCTCTTGCACGAGCGGTTTCAGGAGCACGTGCGCCTTACGGGCACGGGCCAGCGCTCCCCGCGGGTCGCCGCGAGCGAACTCGATCTCTGCCAGCACGTAGAGCACGAACGCCCGGTCGGAGGGGGAGCCGACGGCCTCGAGCAGCGAGGCTGCCTCGGCGAAGAGCTCTTGCGCGCGGGCGAGGTCGCCCCGCTGCTGTTCGAGCGCGGCCAAGAGGGCCAGCGAATTCGCGGTGAGCCGCGGCGCGTCGTGGCGCCGCGCGATGGTGAGGGCCTCTTCGATCGCGGCGATGCCGTCTTCGAGTCCGCCGCGCTGGCCGACCAGATGACCGTACGACGAGAGCACGCGCGCGAGCGCGAGTTCGTCGCCGCACGAGCGCAGTTCGGCGACGGCGCGCTCGCCGACGGCGAGCCGGTCGGTGCCGTATGGCATCACCTCGAACAGTACGCCGCGAACCCGCGCCGTCAATTCCGCCTCGCCCGATCCCGCGAGCGCATCGAGCGCGTCGGTCAGCCGGCGGCGTCCTTCCTGCTGCAGCGCCATCGTCCACAGGCGCTCGCACGACACCGCCAGCCGAGCACCCGCCGCCGGGTCGTTGCGCCGCGCGAAACTCCAGTCGAGGGCGGCGCGCAGGTTGTCGAGGTCGTGATGGACGATCTCGAAGCAGCGCGCGGCGTCCGTTTGCGTCAGCCAACTCGCCTCGAAGCGCTCGGCGAGATCCAGGAAATAGGCGAGGTGGCCACGCGCGAGCGCATCCGCTTCGCCGCTCGCCTGGAGCCGCTCGAGCGCGTATTCGCGCGTGGATTCGAGGAAGCGGAAGCGATGCTCCGCCCCCGCGTCCTCGGCAACCACGAGCGACTTCGCGGCCAGCGCGGCGAGGACGTCGACGACGTCGGTTGCGCCCAACTGCTCGTCGGAGCACACCTCGCACGCCGCGTCGAGCGACCACCCGCCCGAGAAGGTCGCGAGCCGCCGGAACAGCGCGCGCTCGCGCTCCGTCAGCAGGTCGTGGCTCCAGTCGATCAGCGCTCGCAGCGACTGCTGGCGCTCGAGCCGCTCGCGACGGCCGGCCGTCAACACGTCGAGGCGCTGATTTAGGCGCTCTGCTATCGAGCGAACGCCGAGCATGCGCACGCGGGCCGCGGCCAGTTCGATCGCAAGCGGCAAGCCGTCGAGGCGCGCGCAGATCTCGCAGACGTCGGCGACGTTTGCTCCGGAGAGACGAAAACGCGCGTCCGAGGCGCGGGCGCGCTCGACAAACAGCGCGACCGCGTCGTACGTCGCAGCGGCCGCGACGTCACGAGCCAATTCCGGCGGCGGGAACGTCAGCGGCGGCACCTCGTAAATCGCCTCACCGTCCACGTTGAGGGCCTCGCGGCTCGTCGCCAGCACGCGCACGCCGGGACAGCCGCGCACGATCGCCGCGGCGACGGCGGCGGCGTCCTCGACCACGTGTTCGCAGTTGTCGAAGACGAGCAGGGCGCAGCGGTGCGCGAGATGCTGCACGACCGTCGTGAGAATCGGCGCCGCCTTCGATTCCGCGACGCCGAGCGCGGCCGCAACGGCATTGGCGACCAGCGCGCCGCCGCGCACGGAAGCGAGGTCGACGAACCACGCTCCGTCCGGCTGATCCCCCAACAGCTCCGATGCGACGCGCAGCGCCGCGCGCGTCTTGCCGACCCCGCCGGTGCCGACCAGCGTGACGACGGGCGCCGCCGCGACCGCCGCGCGCACCGACGCGACCAGTTCGTCCCGGCCGATCAGCCCGCTCGTCTCACGCGGCAGATTGTTCGGTGGTTCGCCGCCAGCCGGCGCAGGAGCGGCTGCAGCCGCGGCCGGCTGCCCGGGCGTCGCGCGGGCGGGCCGTTCGGCGATGCTCGCGGCCAGCGCGACCGTCTCCGGCATCGGCTCGACGCCGAGTTCGTCGCGCACGCGCTCCCCGAATGCGCGATACTCGGCGAGCGCTCCGGCGCCGTCGCCGAGATCGCGGCGCAGCGACATGACGTCGCGCAGAGCGTCCTCGCGCCACGGGTCGAGCCGGTACGTCGTCAACGCGTACTCGAGCGCTGCTCCGCTATCGCCGGCAGCCCTGCAATCCGCGACGAGCGCGACGAGCATCGCAAGCTGGCGGTCGCGCAGGCGGTCGCGATGGGCGACGATCCACTCGTCGTCGGCCAGCGACTCGAGAAAGTCGCCGTGGTAGAACGCGACCGCCGCCGCGTACCCTTCCCGATTCGCGCCGAGCACCTCGAACCGGACCGCATCGACGACGGCGCGTTCGTCTCCGGCCCACTGCAGCGTCAACCGGTCCTTGCGCAGCCACGGCTCGCGACCGGCCGGCGGCAGCGCGGACTCCAGCAGCGCGACGTGCCGGCGAAGGTTCGCCAGCGCGGCCTCTTCGTCGTGGTCGGGCCACAGGGCGAACGCCGCCCTGCGCCTGGGGACCGGTTCGCGCGCGATCGCGACGTAGGCGAGCAGCGCGAAGGCTCGGGCCGGGGCGCGAAACGCTGCCGGCTCGCCGTCGACACAGACTCGGGGGACGCCGAGCAGACGGATATCGAGCGTGGGGGCCGCCTTCCTGAGGGGAGGTCGCCAAGCGGTTCTCCCCGCCCGCGACCCCCTCATCCCCGCGGCTGACCAATCGGACGCTAATCGGACGGTAGGTCAGGCATTGTGGTCTCACCTCACCCACACACCCGATGGAGAGACGCATGTACCGCTGGTTCACGAACCGCACCCTGATCCTCAGCCCCGGCCTCGTCGCCCTCGCGCTGGCCGCGGTGGCCGCCCCAGCGCCGGCGCGCCCGTTGGCCGCGCCCGACGCCGCCGCGTTCCAAAGCGCCGTGCGGGCCGCACTGCCGTTCGCACTCGTGCCGCCCCAGGCCGCGATGCGCCTGCGCCAGGGCCCCCCGCCGCAGCAAAGCCGCCGTTTCCAGCCCAACTATCCGGTCGTCCCGACCGTGTTCGGCTCCGACTACGGCGCCAACGTCGTCAAGGCATATAAGTGGACCGGCGGCCTCCTGGGAACGCTCGTCGATCCGGCCATCAACTCGTGCCAAGCGACGCCGTTTAAGCAGCCCGCCGGCATGTGGGTCGACAAGCCCGGCCGCAACCTGTGGGTCGCGAACTTCGGCTCGCAGGACGTCCGCCGCTTCGCTCCCGGTTCGACGACGAGCAATCTCACGCTGCGCGACATCGACAGTCTCACCGGCGCCGCGTACGAACCGATCGGCGTGTCCTACGATTCCTACGCGAGCGGCAACCTCTACGTCGGCAACTACGTCAACACGGCCGGTAAGCCCGGCGACATCGAAGTCTGGAAGCCCGCGCAGCAGAACTGCAACTCCGCGGCGAGTTACTATCTGTTCGACCAGCGCTTCCAGTACGTGTACTTCGTCGCCAACGACCGCGCCGGCAACCTCTACGTCGATTACGCGGACACCGCAGGCGTCGGCCACGTGTGCTTCATCACCGCGGCCAACGCGACGGCCGGCCCGTCGAACAACATCTGCGGCGCGACCGGCGACTTCGTCAGCACCGTCTCGCTCGGCTATCCGGGCGGATTGATGCCCTTCCGGGCGGCGCCCGCCGACAAGTCGCTCGGCGTCGTCGACCAACTAGGGTCCGCGCCGTCGCTGCTCGGCCTCGACGTCTACCACCCGCTCCCGCTGTTGTCGTCGGGCCCCGCCGAAGTGCCGTGCACGACGATCAACCCGGGCTTCTCGGATCCGGTCACCTGGGCGCCCACCGTCGCCACCGGCATCGGGATGTTCGTCTCCGACGCGACCGCGGTGCCCGGCGGCGAACTGATTCGCGTGAAGACCGGTACGGGCGCCTGTCCGCCCACCGGGCCCGGCGTGGCGATATCGACCATCGCGGGCTTCACGCAACTGTTCGGGACGGCGGTGAGCCCCTCGTACGGCCCGTAAGCAACCGTTGGTGGTGGAGGCAGACCCCGCGGCACGGCGGCGCGGGGTCTGCTGCGTTTGCGGGCGAACGGTCGCCACCGTGGACGCTCGCCCCCGGTCGCTTCCCACCGGCCTCGTCACGTTTCTCTTCACCGACATCGAAGGCAGCACGCGTCGCTGGGAGGAGTATCGCGCCGCGATGCACGACGCACTGGCGCGCCACGACGAGACGTTACGCGCTACGATCGAGGGGCATGGCGGCGCCGTCTTCAAGACCGTCGGCGACGCGTTCTGCGCCGCGTTCGCGGCACCCGCGACGGCCGTCGAGGCCGCGCTCCACGCGCAGCAGCTGCTCGCAGGCGCCGACTTCGCAGCCGTCGGCGGCTTGCGCGTGCGGATGTCGATCCATACCGGGACGGTGCACGAGCGCGACGGCGACTACTTCGGCCCGACGCTGAACCGCGTCGCACGGCTCCTCGGGATCGGACACGGCGGCCAAGTGCTGGTTTCGAAGGCCACGTACGACCTGGTCGCAGACGCCCCGCCGCCGGGCGCGAGCTTCCAAGATCTCGGCCTGCATCGCCTCAAGGACCTGTCGCAGGCGGAACACGTCTATCAGCTGGTCGCAGCCGATCTCGCGCGCGAATTTCCGCCGCTCCACTCGCTGCCCGCCGCGTCGAACAACTTCCCCGTCCAGACGACGTCGCTCGTCGGCAGGGAAGCGGACGTCGCGGAGATCGTCGCGATGCTCGAACGCTGCCGCCTGGTGACGGTGTTGGGATCGGGCGGGATCGGCAAGACGCGCGCCACGCTGGAGGCCGGAGCGCGGCTCGTCGACCGCTATCCCGACGGCGCGTGGTTCGTCGAGCTCGCGCCGCTCGCCGACGGTGCGCTCATCGCGGCGCCGATCGCCGCAGCGGCCGGCGTGCCGATGCAGTGGGAAGGCGACGCGGTGGCCGCGCTGACGGCCTCGCTCGCAGCCAAGCACATGCTGCTGGTCCTCGACAATGCCGAGCACCTGAGCGAAGCTGCCGGCGGCGTCGTGGCGGCGATCCTGCGCCACTGTCCGCACGTCGCCGTGCTCGTTTCGAGCCGCCAGCCGCTCGGCGTCGCCGGCGAGAACCTCTATCGCCTCCCGCCCCTGGCGGCAAGCAGCGCGGCCGCTCTCTTCGCCGATCGCGCGACCGCCGCCAACCACACGTTCGCGCCGACCGGCGACAACGCGCCGGCCGTCGCCGAGATCGTCGCACGGCTCGACGGCATTCCGCTCGCAATCGAACTCGCCGCGGCGCGAATGCGGACGCTCTCGCCCCAGCGACTGCGCGCGATGCTCGACGAGCGCTTCAGGGTCCTGACCGGCGGGCATCGCGACGCCCTCCCCCGTCAGCAGACGCTGCACGCGACGATCGACTGGTCCTACGAACTGCTGACCGAGGCCGAACGCGCCGTCTTTCGCCGCTGCGGCATCTTCGTCGACGGCTTCACCTTCGAGGCGGCGGCCGACGTCTGCGGCGACGACGGACCGCTCGACGAGTTCGCGACGATCGACCTCGTGTCGTCGCTGGTCGACAAGTCGCTCGTCGCCGCTTCCCCCGACGCGGGTACGACGCGTTTTCGCCTGCTCGAGTCCACCCGCGCGTACGCATTGGAAGTGATGCGCGCAACGGGCGAGGCGGGCGCCGTGGCGTCGCGGCACCTGGCCTATTTCCGGCGGTTCGTCGAAGAGGCGCACGAACGTTACGAACGATCGGGGAGCGAAGGCGAGTTCGTCGCGGCGCTCGCAGACGATCTCGACAACCTGCGCGCCGCGATGGACTTCGCGCTGCGCGGCGGCGACGGCGGCGACGGGGCGACGATCGCCGCGGCGCTCGGCAGGCCGTGGCTGCGCATGGGGCTCTCGGGCGAAGGCGCCGGCCGCATCGAGGCCTTCATCGCGGCCGGCGAAAACGGCGAAGCACCGATCCTGGCGCCGCTTTGGATCGCCCTGACGTTTCTCTTCAACAGCACCTACCAGGCGGGGCGCGCCCTCGCCGCTGGCCGACGCGCCGTCGAGGTCGCGAGAGCGGGAGCGGACGTGACGACGCTGGGGTCCGCTTTACGCCATTTCGCCGCGGCCGCGGCGACGTCGAACCTCTGCTCGGAGGCCCGCGCCGCGCTCGCAGAGGAGGCGACGTTTCCGGTGGACGCCGGCCGGCGCGCGCAGCGCCTCAGCACGCTCAACACCCGCGCCGACGTCGCGCTGCTGTGCGGCGAACTGCCCGCTGCGGCGGATGCATTCTCGCAACTGCGAACGCTAACGAGGGAACTGCAGGACGCTTATCGCTACGCCAACGCCACCGTCGGGCTTGCCGAAACCGAGCACGCTCGGGGACAAACCAAACGCGCGATCGAGCTGGTCCGCGAGATCCTGCCGGAGTCGGAGCGGCTGCTGGGCCGCGAGCAGCACGCGAACGTCCTTGCAAACCTCGCCGGCTACTCCATCGCGCTCGGCGACATCGCAGGCGCCCGGCAGGCGGCGAGCACGGCGGTCGCCGCCTTAGCCGAGGCGGACGCGGGCTCGGTGTTCGTCGCCAACGCGCTCGAGCACTACGCGCTCACGCTCGCGCTCGGCGGAGACCCCGCACCGGCGGCGCGGCTCTTCGCGTATTGCGATGCCGCGGTCCAAGCCGCCGGGTACCCGCGCGAGCATACCGAGCAAACGACGCACGATCGACTCGCGGCACTCCTGCGTGAGAGCATAGAGCCGATCGCGCTCGACGAACTCTTCGCGGACGGCGCGGGGCTCGAACCGCGCCGGGCCATCGCGCTGGCCGGCCTCGACTAGAGGCCCGTCATCGGGTTCGACGCGTGCCGGACCGGACTGCCGTTGCAACTCGCCGTCGCCGACAAGAACGCCGTGCCCGTACTTACCGTCGCCGGGCCGTTCGGCGTCACTTGAACGACGCCCGCCGACGTCTCGGACGCGCCGGTGGACGCTCCGCCCGCGGCCGAGATGAGGTCGCCGACGTCGTAGGTGGCGTACGTAACGCCGCTCGCCGTATAGCTCCCGTGCCAAGCGAAGTGCTCGCCCTTCACGACGTACTGGCCCTTCCAGCCTGAGATCGACGGCGACGACCACGTGCCCGTAATCACGCCGCTCGCGTCCTTGCCCTTTCCGAAATTCACGCACACCGTGTTGCCGGTGGTCGAGCTCGGATCGAGGTAATACGTAACAAGCCAGGACTCGGAAAGCCCGCGGCCGGCAACGGCGGGCAAGGTCGTTGCCGACAGCGAGCCGGTGAAGGCGATGGCGGCGGCGGCGGCGATGGCAGAGAGACGCACGATAGTCGGTTACTCCTGTAGTCGGCGTGAGCGGTGAGGTGCGCGAACGGATTAGGTCGTCGCGGTGCTGGTCTGCGTTCCGCTCGTGCCGATGACGCGAACCTTCGGCGCGGGCGCCTTGCCCTCGGGCGGCACGAGTTGGAACTCGATGACCTTCACGCCGGACTCGGGGAGCGCGACGCTGACCTTGAACGGCGCGCAGACGCGGTCGGAGCAGAACGAGGCGACCCAGCCCTTCGGCACGTCCGCGGTGTGCAGCGCAACGCTGCTGCCCGCCGGTCCGGCGACGACGAGCCGGTACTTGATCGTGTTGGGGATGCTGCCCGGCAAGTCCGCGCCGGTCCACGGCGCGAGCGAGACGGAGGTCGTCGCGTGCGGGCCGCCGAGATCCAGCGCCGCGATCGCTTCCTGCGCTTCCTCGAGATACATCGCGTAGCGCTCGCTGGTCTTCGGCAGCTTCAGCGTCCACGTCACCAGTTGGTTGAACTGATCGCGCGCCTTGTCGACGTCGCCGGCCTTGGCGAAGTTGCGGCCGGCGGCAAGGTGGGTCGCGGCGACGCGGCGGATGAGTTTCGGGTCGCCCGGCTTGGCGGCGAGCTGCTCCATCGCGAGCGAGGTAGCCCGCGCGCCGGTCGCTTCGGCCATGTTGAAGCGCTTCTCGGCGGCGTAGGCGTCGGACAGTTCCAGCAGCGCGTCGACGCTGTCGGGATTGAGCGAGACGACCTTCTCCAGCGCGGAGGCTTGGTCCGCATACTGCTTGAGCGGGCCGGTGACGAACGCCACGCCTTCGAGCGCGTCTTCATTCTTCGGTTCGATGGCGAGAGCGGCTTGGTACTGCGCCAGCGCGTCGCTCCACTGCTCGCGGTCGCGGGCGGCGTCGCCTCGCATCACGGCGAGCAGTGCGGTCTGCGCGGGCGTCGTCGCGATCGGCGCGAGGGCGGCGATGGCGCGGTCGCGCAGCGCCGCCTCTTCCGTGCGCGTCCGCAGGAAGTCGACCGCGTTCCCCTTCTCGGCGTCGGAGTCGCCGACGTACTCCTCGGCCTTGTCGACGATGTCGTTGGCCTGTTTCACTTGTTTCTGGATGGCCGCGTCGTCGCCGGTGAACGTCAGCCCGGCGTCGTTCGCGAACAGCGCGTCGATCTTGGCCTGCTGCGGCGAAACGAGCACGACGTTGCGGCCGGCCTTCGCATCGTTGACGAACGACGCGAGCAGGGCCGGCGTCACCTGGTCCACGTGACGGGCGCGCACGATGCCTTGCGGGTCGATGACGAACGTCGTCGGGAAGTACCGGATGTCGTAGGCGTCCGAGAACGACTTGTCGGTGTCGATCGCCTGCGGGTACGGCATGTTCTTGTCCGCGACGAACGCGCGCACGATCGGCGCTTGCTCGGTGTCGTCGACGCCGAGGAACTCGACGCCCTGCGCGTGCAGGCGCGCGTACGCCGTCAACATGTCGGGCGTCTCGAGGCGGCACGGCGGGCACCACGTCGCCCAGACGTTCAGCACGAGCGTCTTGCCGCGATACGAATCGAGCGTGACGGTCTTTCCGTCGATCGTCGTCAGCTTGAACGGCGGGGCGGGCTGACCGACCTGTGGGCCGGTTAGGGCTCCGGCGGGCAACTGGGGCCGGGGCGTCGGCGCCGGCTGGGCCTGCGCGGCCACGGTACAGGCGGCGACGGCCGCCGCGAAAGCAATCAAGCGGGTGGTCATGGCACGAAAACGTTCTACACGCGGAGTTTGTGCCCCCGCGCCACCATCGCGAGCGCCGTCCCCAGCGACAGCACCGCAAGACCCGACACGATGCCGAGCGAGAGGCCGAGCGGCACGTCCCCGCGCCCGGTGAACGAGTATCGAAACGCGTCGATCATGTAAAACATCGGGTTCGCGAACGACGCGGCCCGGAACGCCGGCGGCAGGAACTGCACCGACGTGAAGACACCGCCGACGAACACCAGCGGCGTGATGACGAACGTCGTCAGGATGGCGATGTGGTCGAACTTCTCCGCCATCAGCCCGAAGATGATGCCGAGCGCGGCGAACAGCACGGCGACGATCGTCGTGACGCCGAAGTAGAGCGGCCAGTTCGACGGGATCGTGTGCACGAACAACGCGCCGACGAGCAGGATGAGATTGGCGATGAGATACGCGCGCAGGATCGCCGCCACGACGTAGCCCGAGACGATCTCGGCGGCGGAGAGCGGCGAGATGAGCAGTTCCTGGATCGAACTCATGAAGCGGCCCTGAAAGACCGAACTGCTCGTCTCGGCATAGGTGCCGTCGATCACCTGCAGCATGATGAGCCCGGGGATCAGGAACTCGGCGTAGGAGACGCCCTGTACGGTTTTGATGCGGCTGCCGAGGGCGAGCCCGAAGACGAAGACGTATAACAGCGTCGTGATGATCGGCGGCCAGATCGTCTGGTTGATGATCTTGACCGTGCGGACGAGTTCGCGCTTGGTCAGCGTCCACAGGCCGACCGGATTGCCGAACGAGAGCGACTCCATCACCGGCGCGTCATCTCCAAAAAGACGTCCTGCAGCGAGGCGCGACCGAAGTCCGCGTCGAGCACGCGCAGGCCCGCGCCCTGGATCGCGGCCAGCGCTCCGGCGATGCCGTCCGCCGTCAGGCCGTCCACGCGGACGACGTGCGCGGCCGTATCCACGACGGCCCCGGCCGGGAGCGAGCCGTTCACCTTGTCGAGCGGCCCCTCGACGCGTACGGAGAGCGTCGTCGTGCCGTGGCGCTGTAGCAAATTCTCCGTCGGCTCGAGCGCGATCAGCTTGCCGTCGAAGATGATGCCGATGTTGCGGCACAGCGTCTCGGCCTCTTCGAGGTAGTGGGTCGTCAGGAAGATCGTCGTGCCGGCCGCGTTGAGTTCGCGTAGCAGCTCCCAAAGCTCCAGCCGCAGTTCGACGTCGACGCCTGCCGTCGGCTCGTCGAGGATCAACAGTTGCGGCGAGTGGATCAGTGCGCGCGCCAGCGAGAGCCGGCGTTTCATGCCGCCGGAGAGCCGCGTGAACACCTCTTTCGCTTTGGAGGTGAGGCCGAAGCGCTCGAGCAGTTCGTCCGCGCGAGCCTTTACTTCGCGAGCCGGCAGACCGTAGTAGCCGGCCTGGTAGATCAGGACGTCACGGATCGACAGGTAGCGGTCGAAGTTGTATTCCTGCGGCGCCAGGCCGACGAGGCGGCGGGCGGCCCGCCAATCGTGGACGGTATCGTGGCCGAAAATCCGGATCGCTCCGGCCGTCGGCGTCGCGAGGCCGACGACGGCGTTGATCGTGGTCGTCTTGCCGGCGCCGTTGGGGCCGAGAAAGCCGAAAAAGTCGCCCGCTTCGACCCGCAGCGAAACGCCGTCGACCGCGTTGAACCAGCCGTCGCTGGTGCGATAGCGCTTGACGAGCCCGTCGATTCGGACGGCGTCCACGCCGATTGCCCCCATCCTACGGGACGACCCGGACCGGCCGCCCGCCGTTGCAGGCGCCCGGGAACCCTATGGGATGTAGGCGCCGAACTGCGGGTAGCGGTGCCGCAACAGGATCGCGACGCGCTCCTCCGCGCGCGGCATGCCGCTCGAGACGATGGCGCTCGCGACCTCGTCGACGTCGAAGGGAACCCGCCGGTGCTTGACCTCCCAGCCGCCTGAGCGCTGCGTCAGGATGGCGTAGCTCGCGCGCGGATCGCCGTCTTTGGGCAACCCGGCGGAGGCGACGTTCACGAGCAGCCGGTCGCGCCACAGGCGCGCGTAGGGCAGATGGAGATGACCGAACGCGATCGTGCGCTGGACGACGCCCGCGAGCGCGCGCTCGAGTTGGTCGTCCGCCGCGTCGGGCCACAGGTGCTCGTCGTCGCCGCGCGGCGTCGCGTGCACGATCAGCAGCCCGTCCTCGCCGTCGCCGAGAGCGATCGAAAACGGCAGGGCGGCCAGCCACCGTACCCAATCGTCCCCGAGCCGCTCGCGCAGCCAGCGCAGCGACTCGACGTCGCCGTCGTCGGCGGCGTTTTCGACGATGTAGCGATCGGTGTTCCCCGTAATGCACGCGGCGCCCACCTCGCGCAGCCGTTCCAGCACCTCGCGCGGCCACGGCCCCTGCGCGACGAGATCGCCGGCGGCGACGACGCGGTCGGCGCCGCCCTGCGCCTCGAGGTCGTTCAGGCAGGCGTCGAGGCCGCGCACGTTTCCGTGAATGTCGGAAACGACGGCGACCCGCATACTACGCGCGTTTGAGCGCCAGCGCCAGCATCGACGGCGTCGCGCCGAACTTGCCGAACTCCCAGAGGTCGATCGCGTCCGCGTTCACGCGCGCGCGTTTAAGCACGGAGAATAACTCGCGAAAGCGCACGTTGGCAAGCACGCGGCGGCCGCCGAGCGCGAGCACGCCGGCGCCGTACTCTTCGCCGGCGGGCGTCTCGACGATCTCTGCGTCTCCGAAAACGGTGCGATCGACGCGATCCGACGCGACGAGGACCGTCTTCGTATCGACGAACGATGCGACCGCGCGGAGCCGGCGTACGTCGCTCGCGACGGGCGTCTCGCGGACGCGCACGCCCGCTTCGGAGGCGATCGCGGCGAACTGACGGCGGCCGAACTCGTTGCCGCGACGCGCGCGCGGTAAGCCGATGGTGTCCTTCCGGTCGTACGTCACGCCCACATATGCGACGCCGTCGCCGAGCAATACGTCGCCGCCGTCGAGCAGTCCGGGCGGTTCTATGCGGCCGATCAAGGGAACGCCGGCGGCAGTCAAAGCACGCTCGACGCGCTCGAGTTCGGGCCAACGGCGCGCGTCGGTCGGTCGCATCAAAATCGCGCCGCCCGCGAGCACCACCGCCAAGTCGGCGATCATGACGCCGGCGCCGCGCGACGGATCGGGATCGAGCACGGTCGAGCGCACGCCGCGTAACGCGAGCGTGGAGACGAGCCCGTCGAACTGTTCCGCCGCGCGCTCGTAGATGGCGCCGGGCTCGCTCTGCAGCGGCGCGATCGCCTCGACGGCTTGCGACGGCCGCACGGCCAATACGTCGGAGAGGCGGGCGCCGTCGTTCTGCACGAACGGCGCCTTGAGGCGGGAAACGTCGGATGTCACGAGCGCTCTATTCGCCGCCCATGGCCGTGGACCGCCCGCCTGCTGCGACGACCGAGTAGGGCTCCGGATCGGGCTCGGCCACGAAGAAGTCGCGCATGTCGCTCGCGAGGGCATCCCCGAGCGAGAGCGCCGGCAGGCCCAGCAACTCTTCTTCCGTCTTGAGCATGCTCGCCGTCGACAGGTGACGCATGCCGACGTACCCACGGCGCGCGTACGGCGAGACGACCAGCGCGTAGCTGCGTCGCGAATCAATGTGATCGCCCGAGCGCTCCGTGCCGTCCGGCGTCACAAACACCGCCGTGGAGGCCCAATCCGCGCCGTGCGCGACAGCGTCGATCACCGTTCCCAGGGCGCGGTCCTGGTCCGCCATGGCCTTCGCCTCGTCGCCGCCTTCGGGACTCGGCAACCAAACGACGGCAAACGCGGGAGCCGTCGAGGCGTAGTCGCGCGCGAACTCCTGCGCCCGCGTTACGTCCGAGATGCGCGGGTCGTAGCCCGGGTAGCGCTCGTCCACGTTTCCGGCGAGCGCGGCCAGCGCGGGCACGTCGAGCGCGTAGGTGCCGCCCGCGCCCGACCCCGAGACCCGCAGCAAGGCTCCGTAGTCGCGGTAGGTGGCGTGCCGCATGGCGAGGGCGTCGAAGACGTACCCCAAGCGCGGATAGTCCTCCGGGTCCTTGCCGGCGACGCCGAGGTCCCTGCGCGCGTCGCCGGCCGCGTCGAGCTTCATCGTATACGCGCTTTCGATGCCGGCCGTGGCGACCGCGTCGCCTGCACCCGGCTGGTCGGCGTCGCTGTAGAAATTGGCGGCCAGCGCGAACCGCTTCGCGAGCGCGTGCAGATTGGGCGTGACGGCCTGCCCGAACAGCACCAGCGACGGATCCGCAGCCGCGGCGCCGACGTCGCCGAGCATCGCGTCGAACGTGCGGTTGCCGGCCAGCACCAGCACGACGTGTTTGACGACGGGGCTCGGCAACGCGCCGAGCATCTGCGGCACGACGGGATGCGCCTTCACCGGCGCGACGACGCGCTGGTACGACAGCGCCTTGCGCGTGGCGGACAGCAAATCGACCTGCGTGAGGTCGACGCGCTGCAGCGTCGACTGCGCGCCCTGCGGCCACAGCGCGCCACGCGCGTTGACGACGTACAGCGCGTGCCCGTTGCGCGAGAGCGCGAGCGCCGTCGGCTGCCAGCCGGTGGGAATCAGCCCGAGGCGATGCAGGTGGACCGGATCGCGCGCGTCGAGCACGGCGACGGCGTCTATCCCCTCGAGAGCGACGTACAGCCGGGAGCCGTCGCGGTTCATGGCGAGCGCCGCAGGCTGGGTGCCGTATGGTCCCTTATTGTAGAGGCGCAGTTCCGTGCCGCCGACGACGGCCGGAGCTTCGCCGAGCGCGACGGTCGCGATGCGGTCCACGCCGGTCATCGCGACGAACGCGTACTTGCCGTTGGGCGTCGCGACGACGGCGGACGGATGCGCGCCGCCGACGGCGCGCATGCCGTCTGGCACGGGATCCATCTGCACGCTGGCGGGCGCCGAGAGCGCGGCGCCCGCGCCGAGCGGCAGCACGCTGAGCGACGACGAGCGTCCCGGCTCGAACCCCAGCGGCGCGAACAACGGAGCCTTGGCTTTGGTCGCGAGCAGGCCGTACGGGATGAGACCCTCGTCGGCGACGAGCAGCGACGTCCTGGTCGCGGCGGCGCCGAACGGTTGAAAGCCGACCGCAACCGGCGGTCCGGCGAGCGTGCGCGACGCGACGTCGACGGTCGCCGCCGTGTTGCCAAGGTTTCCTATGACGAAAGCGTGAGCGCCGTCGCGCGCCGGCACGATCGTCGCGACGAAGGTCCGGCCGTCGTTGGCGAAGCGCGCGTCGCGCGGCGGCGGAACGGCGATCGACGCGACGGCGTCGGGCGTCAGGCTGCCGTCCGCGCCGAGATCGAAGACCGAGACGCCGTTGGCTGCCCCGGCCGAGGCAAGCACGACGGTAGCCGCGGGGTCGGCGGGATCGTGCATGGCTGCGACGCCTGCGAACGGCGCAGAACCGGCAGGCGCATCGCGCCGGCCGACGACCTGGAGCGTCGCCGTATCGACCACGACGAGCGAGCCCGTCGCCCCGGCCGTCGCAACGATCGCATAGCGGTCGTCCGGCGAGAGGGCGACCCCGAGCGAGGTGCCGCCGATGACGGCGCTGCGCCCGACGGGCTTCATGATCCGCCCCGAGGGGAGGATGCCGTCGAACGGGTCGCCCGGGCGCAACTGCCCGGCCGGCTTATTGCCGGCGGGCGCGCCGAAGGTCACGTGGGCGGCACCCGCGGCCGGGTGCTGCGGCTTCGCCGCGGCGGCCGGAGCCGTCAGGAGGGCCGCTGTGGCCAGCGCGAGGGCGAGGCGCCGGCGGCGCCCGTTCGTCATGATCGAGTCGTTCAAATGCGTCCTGTCTCTAGAGGTCGGCCTGGGGTTACGGGCGCCGGACGGCCCCACCCTCTCGACCCAATCGGGGGGTAGCCCCTTTAGAAGCGCTCGAGCGCCCGGGCCAGACGCTCGATCCCCTCGGCGGCCGTGGCCTCGTCGAGGTCGCCGAACGACAGCCGCAGCGCGGCGGGGCCGGAGCGGGTTGGATACGACGCGTCGGCAGGCATGACCAGGACGCCCTCGCGGGCGCACTCGTCGAACGCCGCCGCCGTCGAGATGCGGGGCGGCAGCCGCAGCCAGAGGGAGACACCCGCCGCGGGCGGGCTCACGTCGGCCCAAGGCAGCCGCGTCTGAAGGCGGTCGACGAAGGCGTCGCGGCGCTTGCGGTAGAGCGCACGTGCCGCCCGCAGATGGCGCGCGTGGGCGGGCGAGGCGAGAAAGCGCCAGAGCGCGCGCTGGACGAGCGTCGAGGTGAACGAGTCGGCGCGGATCTTCGCCGACTCGAACGGCGCGCGCAGGCCGCCCTTCGCGTACAGATAGCCGATCCGCAGCGCCGGGAAGATCGACTTCGAGAGGCTCTCCATCACCACGACGCGCCCGTCCACGTCGTGCGCGGCGAGCGGCGCCGGCGGCGCGCCGTCATAGGTGAACACCCAGCCGCTCTGATCCTCGAGCACCACGACGTCGTAGCGGCGCGCGAGGGCGACGATCTGCCGCGCCCGCCGCTCCGGCAGAATGCCGCCGGTCGGATTCTGCGCGAACGGGTTGACGTAGAGCAGGCGCGGACGATACTCCGCAAAGACGCGCTCGACGTCGTCGATGCGGATGCCGCCTTCGTCGGCGGCGAGTTCGACATAGGTGACGCCGCGCGCGTCGAAGACGCCGAGCGTCGGGGCGTAACTCGGGCTCTCCGCGGCGACGACCGAACGCGGCTCGAGCAGCGTGGAGGCCACGATACCGGCGGCCTGCTGCGCGCCCGAACACACGATGATGTCGGCCGGGTCGGCGCCGACGCCGCGGCGGCGCAGGGTCCGCGCGAGCGCCGCGCGCAGGTCCGCATCGCCGCTGCCGAGCGAGTATTGCATCAGTTCGGGCGGATCTTCGAGCAGCGTCCGGTGCACGCAGCGGCCGAACTCGGCCAGCGGGAACGTCTCGGGCGCGGGATTTCCCGTGGCGAGCGAGATCGTCGCCGGCGTGGTCGCGCGCGCGAACTGCTCGGAGACGCTCTCCATGCGGGCCCGCGAGAAGCCGCCGATGTCCGGCTCCCAGCGGCGCTCGACCGGCGTCTCGCCCGCGCGCGCCGGCGCGACGAACGTGCCCTTGCCGACGCGCGAAACGACGCGGCCGCGCGCGCCGAGGGCGTCGTACGCCTGCGACACGGTGATCAGCGCGCAGCCGAGGTCGGCGGCGAGCCGTCGCATGGCCGGGAGACGCTCGTCGGGCTGCAACTCGCCGCGCTCGATCTTGGAGACGATGCCGTCGGCGATCTGCACGTACAGCGGGCGTTTGTCGCCCGCGTCGAGCTTCAGGAACGGCGGCTTCACACCGCGGCGGCTTCCTCGTTCTCCGACGCCGACGAGATGCGGCGCGCGACGCCGTCCTCGATCGCGGCGGCGATAACGGCTTTGGCGACGGCGTCGACGACGCGCGGATCGAAGACGCTGGGCACGACGTACTCCGGCGACCGCTCGTCCGGCTTGATGATCCCGGCGATCGCATAGGCGGCGGCCAGTTTCATGCCGGCCGTGATGCGCGACGCGCGGCAGTCGAGCGCGCCGCGAAAGATGCCGGGAAACGCGAGCAGGTTGTTGACCTGGTTCGGGAAGTCGGAGCGTCCCGTCGCCATCACCGCGACGTAGGGCGCGGCGACGTCCGGCATGATCTCGGGCGTCGGGTTCGCCATCGCGAACACGATCGGGGACGAAGCCATCCGCTGGATGTCTTCCGGCTGCAATATCCCCGGCGCGGACACACCGATGAAGACGTCGGCGCCGCGCAGCACCTCGGCCAGCGAGCCTCGGCGATTCTCCTTATTCGTGTGCTCGGCGAGCCACGTCCAGTACGGGTTGTCGTACGTCTCGGAGCGGTTGATCGCGCCGCCGCGATCCACCGCGATGACGTCGCGGACGCCGGCGTCGAGCAGCATCTTGATCGTCGCCGTTCCGGCGGCGCCGCTTCCGGCGACGACGATCGTCAGGTCTTCCATCGACTTGCCGACGACGTCGGCCGCGTTGATGAGCCCGGCGAGGATGACGACGGCGGTGCCGTATTGGTCGTCGTGCATGACCGGGATGTCGAGCCGCTCCTGCAGTTTGCTCTCCACCTCGAAGCAGTGCGGGGCGGCGATGTCCTCGAGATTGATCGCGCCGAAAATCGGCGCGATGCGCACGACCGTCTCGACGATCTCGTCGGGGTCCGTCGTAGCGAGGCAGATCGGAAACGCGTCGATGTCGGCGAACTGGCGGAAGAGCATGCACTTGCCTTCCATCACCGGAGCCGCCGCGAGCGGCCCGATGTCGCCGAGCCCGAGCACGGCCGTGCCGTCCGTGACGACGGCGACGGTGTTGCGCTTGATCGTCAAGGTGAACGCCTTGCTCGGGTCGGCGGCGATCGCCATGGAGACGCGCGCTACGCCGGGCGTGTAGATCGTCGAGAGATCCTGGCGGGTCTTGACCGGGATCTTCGGCGAGATGCGGATCTTGCCGCCGATGTGGGCGAGGAAGGTGCTGTCCGACACGAACAGGATGCGCACGCCGTCCAGCGCCTCGACGGCGGCCCGGACCTGCTGGCCCACCGCGTCGGAGGCGACCGTCACGGTCACGTCGCGGGTCACGCGGGCCCGGGTTGCCAGTTGCATGTCGACGGCGCCGACGACGCCACCCGCGTCGCCGATCGCAGACGCCAGCGCCCCGAAGGCCCCGGGACTGCTCGGCATCTCCAGCCGCAAAACGATGGTGAAGCCGATAGGGGGCGTAGCCATGGCCCGACAGTTGGCCAGCGCACGGGGCGGTCCTCGCACACGAAGGCTTCAGCGCCCGGCATACGAAGCAAGGCATCCAATCAACCGGCCGCGCGTCCGTTTCCCTACCGCGCCGGACCGTCGACGGGGGACTCTCCTTGAACACACCGGATCTGCGCTGGCTCTATGTATCGCTCGTCGTCGGGACGGCCGCCGTCGCCTTCGGCTGCACCTCGTCCGGCTCGTCGAACTCGGTCGCGCCGATCGGCCACGCTACCCCGACGCCGTCGCCGACGCCCAAGGTGACCCCGACGCCGCTTCCGACCGTGACGCCCAAGCCGACGCCGACCCCGACGACCGGCCCGACGACGACGCCCACGCCGATCCCGACCGGCCCGACGCCAACGCCGAGCCCGACCTCGGCCTCGACCACGGAGCCGTTGCTCGATTCCGGCGGCAGCGGTTCGACGACGCTGACCCTGCCGACGGTGGGCGGGTTTACCGGCAACGTCGACTACGCTTCGAATAACGCGCCGGCCGGCGAAGTGATGTACTTCGAGACGAGCGTGCTCAACATCAACAGCGTGCCGCCGCCGCCGAGCGGGACGCCGATCTTCTACACGCGCGTCTGCGCCTATAGCGGCAGCGCCTGCACCGGCGGCGGCGGCACGCCGATCACGTTTGCCGCGGGCAGCCAGACGGCCACGGTGACGAGCAGCACGTTGAACTCCTCGACGACCTACACGCTGTGCGCCTTCCTCGGAGCGTTCGCATTCCCGGCCGTGATCGAAGGCAGCCCGTCGCCGTCCAATCCGCACACGCTCGTCTACCCCTCGCCGCTCACGCAGGCCGGCCTCAAGAACAGCGGCGGCCAATTGCCGACGAACGTCTTCATCGACCTCGAGTTCATCGCGAACTACGCCGGCGGCCCGAGCGGCTCGTGTAAGTAACCGGCGCTAGCCGCCGGTGGGTTGACAAGGGTTTCCGCCTATGGAGCGCAGGGCGGAAACCTTCTTGCGTCCAATTTCGTTTGTCCCCCGTGGCGCTGCGACGCGGCGCTTTCAGAACTTGCCTTTAGCAGAAAAGGGATTTTTATGCGCTTCGACCTCTCCCGCTTCGTGGCGTTGAGCGGCGTGCTGGCCATCGCCGCCGTTACGGCGCCCGCGAACGCCGGCGTCGTTCGCCCGATGACGATCACCCCCCAGGCCTACACCCACCAGGTCCAGCCGACGCAGCCCATCGAGGAGCTCGGCTACGACGCCGTCTGCCCGAAGTCGGGCGTTAGCTCCATCGTCGCCAAGGGCGGCGTCATCAAGCTCCCGGCCTGCGACGGCTGGAGCGGCACCGTCGCCTACCCGAAGAACAACGCGACGCCCGGCACCACCTCGACGTTGACGACCTACAGCGTCGCGCACCCGCCGGCGCCGTCCAGCGGCCAGGGCACGCCGGCCACGGGCACGGTCATCGCTTGGATCTCGTCGATCGGCACCGGCAGCTCGGCGTCGATCACGTTTTGCAACTTCCCGTCCTGCCCGGTGAAGTACGCCCACATCTCGTCGACCACGCAGCTCAACCAGACGCACACGTACGAACTGTACGTGTACGCGTTCGGCGTGCAGCAGGGCTCCGAGTACGTCGGCTCGCCGGTCTGCGCGAAGGGCACCACGAAGGCGTGCAAGCTGACGTTCGCGTCGCCGCTCACCGGCCAGACGCTCCCGAACGGCATCCTGTTCTGGTTCGAACTCGACGACATGGGCTAACGCCCGCCCAGATGCCCCCGAAGGGGCCTCGCCGTCAGGCGGGGTCCTTTTCGTTTGCCCAGGCTGGAGGAGTCGCCGTGACCGGGGCCAATCGCGCCGGTGGCGAGGCCGCCGCTATGGCCGCGCTCCCGACCCCATTTCCTGCGAAAGGCCCTCACCGTGAACCATCGCATCCTCCGCGCCGCAGCGCCGCTTTCGATCGCCGCCTTCGCCGTCGCGGCCGCCGGCTGTTCCGTTCAGCCGCAAGCCGGCGCGCCCACCCTGCCGCCGGTGCAGACGCCGGCGAGCGTCGCGTCGCAGCAGCAGCCGCAGACGCTGGATGCCGAGCAGCTCTCGTTCGACGCGAAGTCGGCGTCCAAGACCGAGACCATCAACAAGGCGGGCGGGACGTTCACGCTGCCCGCGTTCGGCGGTTTCTCCGGAACGCTCGGCTACCCGTCGAACAACGCGCCCGCGAATTCGAAGATCAGCCTGCAGACGAGCACGACGAACATCCACCACGCGCCGACGCCGCACAAAAAGACGGTACTGATGTTCGAGCAGGCGACGCTCAAGAGCGGTGCCAGCGCGATCACGTTCAACGGCGGCACCGCGAGCGGGACGTTCTCGAGCTCGCAGATCGTCACGTCACACACGTACGCGCTCTACGCCTACGCGCTCGGCATCCTCGCCCCGGGCTTCCCGATTCAGTTGGGCTCGCCGACGAGCGACGGCTCGCTGACGTTCAGCTCGCCGCTATCGGGCGAGAGCCTCCCGACCGGCATCGCCGTGACGTTCGAGTTCGTCCAGAACTAGGAACCTAGGGAAGCTCTGAAAAAGA
>Ga0182016_10001649_pt1 | contig 27129 bp, 23 predicted proteins | sample 712S2MmetaG_FD_120491 | JGI IMG/M metagenome (GOLD analysis project Ga0182016, IMG submission 120491) | Permafrost microbial communities from Stordalen Mire, Sweden - 712S2M metaG | ecosystem: Environmental > Terrestrial > Soil > Wetlands > Permafrost | place: Sweden: Stordalen | collected...
CAGGTTGGGGTTCTGTCAGGCAGCGCCGATCCAGTTCCCTTCCCCATCGGGTCGATCCTGCATAAGCTGGTGAACATTCAGGGCATCTATGTCGGCTCGCGCAAGGACTTCGAAGACTTAAATCGAGCGGTTTCGCTGGTGGGGCTGCGGCCCGTGGGCGAGAACTTCCACTGGTCACAGGCACGCGAAGTGTTGATCCGCATGGAAGAAGGCAGCCACTTCGGCAAGCTGGTGCTCACCATCGAATGAACTGCTGGTCCAACAATGGATTCATTGCCAACTACATTTTTCGCCCGACGGTGCGCAATTCACTTACTCAACAAGCTTCAATCCACGCCACGTGGCAAACATTTCCGGTCGCGCATGGTTGCAGCAGTTCTGACCGTCGTCGCGATTGCCGCACCTGAGCGAAGTCGCGCGGTTGAGCCAACGGCCGCCGCTGTTGCTGGATTCAACGCATACATGGCTGCGCTTGAGTTGCGGGTCAGCCGCCAGCACCAATCGCAAGACAATTTCGTTGCCTCTGTTCTGTCTGACCCAAATAATCGCGCCAGGCTTAAGCGCGGTGAGCCGATACTTGAAAAGCTCACGCCAGCCGATGGCCCTGAACTACCAGGGGCGATGCTGCATCACTGGCGCGGTACGGCCTTTGTGCCCGGCGCTAAGGTGGCTGACTTTGAGCGGCTGATGGAGGATTTTCCCGGCTACACAAAAAGTTTTGCCCCGCAGATCGTTCGGTCAAAGGTGCTGGGGCGCAGGGACGACCCCGGCCGAACCACGATCCAGACCGAAATGCGCGTGAAGCAGCACCACGTGATTACCGTGGTCATGGACATAGCCTACGATGTGGAATTCGCTCGGCTCGATCCGCAGCATGGGTACAGCATTTCGCACGGGATGCAGATCAAGGAGATTGCCGACGCCGGAACGAAGGACGAACATGCGCTGAGCGGCAGCGAAGAGCATGGGTACCTGTGGCGGCTCGACACTTACTGGAGCTACGAAGAACGGGAGGGAGGGCTCTATATGCAGATTGAGTCAGTGTCGCTCACGCGCGCGATTCCAGCTGGGCTGGGTTGGGCCCTCAAGCCGTTTATCGAGAGCGTTCCGCGCGAGTCGCTGGAGTTCACGCTGCAATCCGCAAGCAACGCACTGAAAAAATAGCAGCGGTGCGGGCCGAAGCAAGGCCGAAAGAACAAATTGAATTGATGCTGGACCATGGTCAATTACCGTTCCCAACATCAGTTCCTGGTTGGTTGCTTGCCTTAAGTTCCAGAATGGACCCGCTGGTAAGTTCCTTGGCTAAGAGAGTTGAAATCGTCGCATGGCCCATTGCATTGGGATGGCCATCAACCAGAAAGTACCCGCGCTCAGGATTGGGAATGTTGCGAAAGTCCGGCAAAATGCCGGCATAGATTCCGCCATGGCTCTCGATGATGGGGCGCATTTCTTCGTCCCACTTATATGGATCGTAGCCGTCCGGCCACCCGCCTTTAGAGATCAACGCCGCCTGCTCGCCGATGGGCAGAAATGTGGCGACGAGGGGTACGCCAGCAGCCTTTGCCCGTGCCTCAATATCCGCGGCATAGCCGTCAAACTCTTTGAGGTGAAGTTGCAGCACCGAATCCGTTGCGGCCTCTTCATCTCCTGCTTTACCTCCGTCGCCCAGCAAGTAGGACCTGACATACAGGCTCTGGCTCCGATACAAAAAGTGCCGCAACAAGAACGCGGAGCGACTGTGGTCAAGACTTGCGACGATCGCCTTATTAAGAGAATTCCTGGAGAATGCGGATTTGATGAATTGCCAGACCCTCACCCTGAGGCTGAGCGAACTCCGCGGCTTATAGCCGCCTGGAGGCAACAACTCACCTACTCTGATTATGTCGCCTGGGCTCAAGACCCAGAGAATCAAGTCGGGCTGAACCGCCAAAGCCTTATTGAACCGCAGCGCAATATTGTGTGGCGTTCCCCCCCAGCCCTCGATAGCTTCGTTGTAGAGTTCCACCTTTCGCCCCGTCCGCTTTGAGAGCTCGGCGGGCAACAGCACGGCGAAGGAGTTTTCTACTTGCACCTCCGCTCCCATCGCGGTCGATGAGCCGATCATCACTATCCTGTAGGTCCCCGGTTGCTTCGGCCCGAATTCGATATCCGTGCGATAGCCGCTGCTGTTGAATCGGTACTCCACCGGCCGATTCTCGTATTTCTTTTCCCAGCACACACAATTCGGAATCGCTCGTACGCCGGTCGAAGCATCACTGAACACCAAGCACCGCTCCGCTCCAGTCTTCGAGTCGGTAAACATCCTCCGCGCAATCAACTCCGTAGAAACTAAGAGTAGGGAAACAGTCAGCAGGGCGATCACGGGCAGCAGTATCTTGTCCCGCAGCGGGAGCTTCGCATCCTTCATGGTTTCCTTCTTTGCGGCATTCGACTCGTTCAAAAAAGCAGAGCCGCCGCCAGGGCGTAAAGAACAAATTGGACTGCGTCTGCGTCCACATTCATATTACCTGCGCCTCTTACACAATCCAGTAAGGCGACGCGGGCCGGGATTGATGATCACAGTACAATCAGCGAACTTATAGCTAGTGTGGTGTCCACGAAGTTCCTAACGATAATTCGGATGTCATTCTGAGCGAAAGGGGCCCCAAACGCACTTCAGTTTGGGGGTGGTGAGTCGAAGAATCTGCTTTTCGTCTTTCAGTATTCTTGATAACAACTTCAAGGACAAGACGCTAAAATGCTTTGTACACCAATCCAGGCGCTGGCTGATTGAGCAGAATGGTCATCACAAAGGCGATAAAGCATAACGCCGATGCATAGGCCGTGCGCGCATAGCGGCTGGTAAGCACAGGACCTTCGATGGTTCGAATGGACAAGAGCAGGGCGCGAACATACTCCCAAAGAGCGAGCACCACCGTGGCGATGAGGAAGACCGCGGCCCAGACCTCAAGCCAATGAACCGCGGTGAGCGAGTTTGCGGCAGTCTTGATCTCAGCCCATCCAGCCCAAAACCAGAACAGCGTAAACGCAAACCAAGTGAAGGTGAGCCCACGACCGGCAGCGATATATGCGGGATTCGCAGCAAGAGCCTTGTAGCCTTTGCGGCCCAATGCGCGGGAGAGCGACAACTGCCAGATTTTGTTGATAGCTACGCCGCCGCCTTGCAGGATGCCAAAGGTGATGAACTCCGAAGTTCGTCCATGCCATAGGCCAACGAGGAAGAAAGTAACAAAGAAGCTGAACACGCCAAGGACCGGCTCAATGCGTGGAGAAGTAAAGCGCCGCATCAATGCTATGAGCAGTGGGTTATAGACATACGTCTTGAGCCAGGTAGAGAGCGTGATGTGCCAGCGATTCCAGAAATCAATAAACGAGGACGCTGAGAATGGGCGGTTAAAGTTTTCGGGCAGCCGCACGCGCATGAGGCGGGCAATCGCAATCACGATGTCAATGTACCCGGAGAAGTTGGCGTAGAGAAAGATGGGGTAGATGACAATGAGCTTTACCGCCGCGTAGAGCTTGAGCGGCATCGGCATGGGGTGAGTGAGTTGGATGAACGCGTCTTCGCGCGCAAAGTTCAGCAGCATTGCGAGAACGTTGACCTTGAAGAACCCGCGGATGATGCGTTCGAGTTGCAGGCCGATGACGCGGACACCAAGCGGAATGGGCTGTTCAGCAAACTGGTCGCGCGCAAACTCGTCGTAACGCTGAATCGGACCGGATACAAGTGTGGTGAAGTTGAGCGTGTAGAGCAGGTAGGCGCCGAGACCGATCCGTGGCTTTTCGTGGTCATCCCCTGCCTCAATGAGCAGATGAAGCACGCGAAAGAAGATATAGGAAAGCCCAACTGTGAAGTAGAACGAGTGAAGGAAGAACGCTCCGGGCAGGACTGTGTACTTTTTAAGCCAGATGTAAACAAGAATCACGCCAAGAATGCTCAGCACCGTGGCCTTGGACAATCCACGTTGAATAAGAAACAGCCCAACATAGCCAACCAAAAGGAAGCCAACGAGCGGAATAAAATCGACAGGATTGCGATCGAGCAGCGCGAGAAACACCACAGAAGCCACGGAGAGCACAATCGAGCGCCACACCCGCGAGCGGCTCAGATTTGAGAGCAGAGCCGCGGCAAGGCCGTACATCACAAATTGAAAGGATGCAGTATCTAAACTCATTTCTTTTGCATTCTCTCAGACTGAGCCTGCTCGCCGGTAGCAAGCACGGGAATTGTGCCGGTGAGGGCTTTGGCTAGGATTTCTGTCAACGCTGCATGGCCTTCGGCATTCAGATGATAGCCGAGTTGATCGTAGAGACCATCCAGATTCGGAGTTCTCTCGATGTCCGGGAGGGCATCTACATAGGTCGCACCATTTTCGACAAGAATTGAGCGAACAGCATTGCTCCGGCGGCCAGGATCAATGCTGGCTGGAATCGAACTCATCGAGAGTAAGTCTGCTTCAGCACGATTCGGCAAGAAAGTCGCCACCAAGGGAACGCCAGCGGCCCTTGCCTGGTCGGCAATCGCGGTAACATCGGAGCTGAACAGACGCATTCGCCCATCGTCGTCGCCGCTCGGAGTTCCTTGCGCCCGAGCACCCTCTCGAATATTTCGCAGATAGGCTGCCAGGTATACGCTCTGACTGCGAAAGAGATATTCGGTCAGAATGTTTGCGACTTTGAATCTTCCAAATACACGGCCCAGTATGCGCGATCCTCGCATGCCGCCTTGCGGAGCTTTGTCCTGCGCTCGCAGCTTGTCAGGGTCGATATCCCATGAACTGATTACCCATAGGATCAGGTCGGGCCGCAGCGCCACTGTATGCGGCATCCGGTTAGCCAGAGTATCAGGAGAACCACCGGATCCTTCCATCGCCGAGTTATAGACCTCAACCCTTCGATGTGTCGCCCACGATAAGTTAGCCAATAGCCGCTCAGACAGTGAATCTGATTCCAAAACGTCCCATCCCATCGGAATGGATGAACCTATAAGAACGATTCGAAAAACGCCTTCAGGTTTCTGCGCACAATCAAAAGGACTGCGATCGCCACAAGAGTTGAATTTGTACTCCACCAGTTGGCCGGATGAGTTTCTTTCAATGCACACCGAGTTAGGCACTCCATGACGTGGACCCGTACCATCTTGCTGGATGCAGGTGCCGACCACCTGCTTTGATTGGGCGGTGTCTCGATCGGCGATGAGCCTTGAACAGCCCCCAAGGATCGCAATGGTGACGACACCGATCAGCGGGAGCAGAATCCAGTCCCACAGCGGAAGAGCGCGATGTTCGCGGTCGCCAATCGACCAATCGCTCCGGAACGCAACAGAGCCGGCGGCTGCATTCAGGGCGACTTCTGGCTTGTGACTGGAGCTTTTCTCAGGCATGACGGGCTACTGTCCTTGGGCCAATGTACCACGCTGTGCAGGCGCGACGGGCCGACGGATTTTCTGGCCGAATCATTCCTGAGTATTGCATTGGCAAGTACATTCGAGCGGACTAGCTAAGTTAAACAAGCGCTCGCTTCTCGACGCTCGGAAAGCCCGTTGAAACCACCTTCATCGGCGCAGGTTCAGGCATTGCGCCATCCGCGCAAAACTCCCAGCGCGTAAGTTCGGAACCCTCCTCGCCTACTTTTACGAAGCCAAGCTTTTCGTAGTGATCGACGACGAGCTTATTACGGTCGGTGGGGCGGTAAGTACCAAATATCTTCTTGATACCTGCAGCATGCGCGTGTTCCAGCAGTTCGCGAAGTACCATATGCTCAACGCGGCGACCCAACACGCGGCAGCTCATGAGCCAGGTGTCGATCTCCCAAGTAGCGGCTTCGCCGGGCCGGCAGATCACCACGCTGATCATGCCGTTGTCACCAAAGATGTCGGCAAGTCGCACCTGTAGCGTGAACACGTTGGGCGCATTCTCCGCCTCAATAACCTCGGGCTCTGTATAACGGCGCGTGGTCAGGTTGTACTGGTTCGACTTGTTGATAAGTTGCACGATGCGTGCGCGGCCGGTCGCATCAAACGGCTGGAACGTGATGGTCATGTCCAGCGATGCGAGATATGCATCGACGCCGCCTGCCTGCTTTTGCAGTGTTGCGCGACGAGCGTTGTCCTGGTAGAAGCCTGCGCGCTTCAGGTCTTCACCGGCAAAAGCCACAGCCTCAAAATAGCCAGCGGCAGCGAGCGTGCGCGCGTAGTAGGCTGCCTCCTCGGGCAATTCTGGAACGGCAACCTGCGGAAGCAGCTTGCGCACCAGTCCACGCTCCGCAGGGTTGTCGTCGAGAAACACCATGGCGTCGAGGCCAAGCGACAACTCGTCGGCAATGGCCTGGATGTTCGTCGCCTTGTCGTTCCAGTTGGCCTGAAATACCGCGATGTGGTCGAGCTTGAGCAGCATCTCTGGATGCTTGAGGAAAGGCTCGCGTGCGACCTCGTCGGTGTTCTTTGAGCTCACCGCAAGCACGATGCCGCGCTGGCGCAGATCGAGCGCGAGACGTTGCACAGCGAGATGTGCTTCCCCACGCGCATCGCCCTGAGCAAGCGAAATGCCTTCCAAACCATCATCGCCAATCACGCCGCCCCACACCGTGTTGTCGAGATCGAGAATGAGCGCCTTGCGGCTCTTGCCACGCAGCGCCGCAATGATCCGCGCAACGTGATCGGCATAGAGCGGAATGAATTCGTCAGAAAACGCAAACTTGCCCAGGTTCCACAGCTGCGGATTGTGCCAGTCGGCAAGGCCGACGGTCTCAGCCAGCGCAGCCACGTCAAGCAGCACATCGCCCGTGCCCGGAATCGAGTCCGCCAGCTCGCGATTGATGCTATCGAGAACATGGCGCAGCGTTCCGGGAAGCGCGCGATCGAGGCTGCCGAAGAGCGCTTCCGCAGGGGGCGCGAAGCTTTGAAAGATGCACACCGCAGTGCTGTTTGAGCGGATGCCGTCGCGCAACGCACCCAGATATCCAAAAGCACCATCCACCATTGCGGCAGAAGCCTCGGCATCGCCCGGCACAAGCTTGAACGGAAGAGCGCGATAGTCGAGCGCAAAGAGCACCGCGTCCGGCTTTGCCCGATTGACCGTCGAGTCGGGGGTAAGCGCTTCCTGCGCAACCTGGTCGTAGGAGGGCTGAATCACTTCGAGTGCAATGCCATGGCGCGCAGCGCTCGCCACGAGCGCAGGCACAATCATGTCGATCGTCGAGTTGCTGAGAACCGCGAGGCGAAACGGGACAAGCGGTTCCAGCGATTTGCCCTCATCGCGAGCCTTCGCAATTGCCTTGGCCAGGCGCGTGAGTTGGTTGAGGTCGAGGCCGTGCTGGGCGAGCGATTCAAGCTCGCTCCCGACCGGACCGGCAGAATTGGCCAGCGCTTTAACACGCGCGGAAAAATCCTGCGGCGCCCGCGGCAGCCATTGCAGATCTCGGTAAAGAGCGTTCATCGGCGGGATCCCCGTCCTCGATTGATCCTGTCTAACTAAGGCTTTCCCGCAAGCTTTGTCTTGATCAGCGCAACCAGGCTGCCAACGTTTTCCAGCTTGCCAATCTCAGTGGTTGAAAACTTCACCTTGAAGGAGCGCTCCACCGTAAGCAGCAGTCGGATGTGAGTAAGGCTGTCCCAACCATCGACATCCTTTGCGGTAAGAGCGGGAGTCAACTGGATGGAATCGTCGTCGAAGACGCTCTCAAAGACTTCAGATAATTGGGCGTAAATCTTTGTGTCATCCATAATAAAAAAATCCCATCAAAATGCGGGAGCCTGGTCAAAGTCTAGCATGTTGCCAACCTCTCTCCTCCGCGCAGAATACTGGTTTCGTGAGGCTTTTATGCGACCGTAAGCGTTGGTCAACGCGCCCATCGGCTGCGCTATTCTAGACGTACTGGAAACTTCCCCGATCGTGCGGTGTTCCCCTTGATTGTTGAAATTCAATCGTTGACCAAAGTCTACGAGTCGAAGAATCGCGTAGTGGCGCTGGATGGGATCGACCTGGAGCTGAAACAGGGCGAAATCTTCGGCCTGCTCGGTCCGAACGGCGCTGGCAAGACGACCACCATCAGCATTGCGACGACGCGTTCACTGCCCACTGCGGGAACCGTGCATATCGCCGGCATCGATGTGGTCAAGCATCCAGCGCAGGCTCGGCGGCACATTGGCGTGGTGCCGCAGTTCAACACACTTGACCGCTCACTGACCGTCTACGAAAACATCTACTTCCATTGTCTCTACTTCGGCTTCTCGCCCGCGCAGGCAAAGGCGAGAACACTCGCGCTCCTCGAGCAGTTCCTTCTGATAGAGCGCAAGACGGCCAATGTGAATCAGCTCTCGGGCGGCCTCGCGCAGCGGGTGCAGATTGCTCGCGCCATCGCACATCGGCCAACCGTGCTGTTCCTCGATGAGCCTTCCGCCGGTCTCGATCCGCAGAGCCGCATGGCGATGTGGAAGGCTGTGGAAGGGCTGCGCAAGGAAGGCATTACGGTGCTGCTGACGACGCACTACATGGAAGAGGCCGACCAACTGAGCGACCGTGTTGCGATCATCGATCATGGCCGCGTGCTTGCGCTGGGCTCGCCAGAAAAACTGAAGACGACCTTTGGGGCGCATACGGTATTCGATCTGAAGCTGAAGACGCACGATGACCTGGAGGCGGTTGTCGAAACTCTGAATGCGCGCGAGGATGTGGCTTCTGCTGAAAGCACTCCCGAGGGCCTGCGCGTGATAGCGGCTAGTTCCGAAGGACTGCTGCCGGAGATCGTGCAGATGGCTACGCGATTCGGAATCCGCGATCTACAGATTGCCGAGCCCAGCCTTGAAACGGTCTTCATCGAACTGACGGGGAGGGATTTGCGTGAGTAGCCATCAAGATTCTGCAATCCGCCAGGCCGGGCCGTCGCTTTATCTAAAGTCGTTTCTCGGTTTGTTTGCACGCGACCTGAGCGTGCTGCGGCGCGAGATCATACCCTTTCTTCTCCGCGTAGGCATGCAGCCGCTGTTGTTTCTGTTTGTGTTCACATTCATTCTGCCCCGCATGGGCAGCGGCAACCCAATGGCCACCGGCGGCACGGACTTTGGCACCGTAATTCTGCCGGGATTGATGGCCGTGGCCATAATGTTCTCAGGCATCGCTGCTGTGGCGCTGCCGCTCTCTTCCGAGTTTGGAATTACACGCGAGATCGACGACCGCGTGATGTGCCCACTGCCGCTTTGGGCTGTTGCCCTCGAGAAGGTTTGCTTCAGCGCTATGCAGAGCATCGTCGCCGCGCTGCTGGTCATCCCCATGGCCTACTTCATTCCGGCTCACCCGGTGAAGGCCGATTGGCATCTGTGGCCGCTGCTGGCCCTGGTGCTGGTGCTGTCAAGCCTGCTGGCGGGGTCGCTCGGCCTCGTCATCGGGTCAAAGGTGAATTCAAGGCACATTGGGCTGGTCTTCTCCATCATCGTCGTGCCAATTACCTTTTTGGGATGCGTCTACTATCCGTGGGCCATGCTCGACAAGATTCGCTGGCTGCAAATAGCCGTTCTGTTCAATCCCATCGTCTACATGAGCGAGGGGCTGCGCGCGGCGGTCACACCCGGAATTCCCCACATGCCGTGGTGGGCCATTTTGGTGGCGCTGGTCTTCTTTACCGCTGCTCTCGGACGCCTGGGGCTGCGCGGGTTCTTGAATAGGGTTGTATCGTAGAGGTGGGCCTCAAAGCCAGACGGTACAACGTTGAGATGGCTGGAATGAAACACAAAATGCGCGGTAAACCGGCTGCTTCAACGAAGCGGTTGATGCGGATTCCTGCCTTGTTGCTAGGCCCGGCGTTGCTCGTACTGGCCGGATGCGCCGGAGGCGGAGTGAGCGCAATCTCCAGCAACCCGACATTCTCAATTGCGCCAGATACATCCTCCATCGACACCAACTGCACCGGCTGCAATGGAACCAGTGCGCAAGGTACAGCGGCTGAACAGTTCACGGCGACACTGGCCGGCGGAGGAGCAGCAGCGGTCACCTGGTCGGTCTCTGGCGGCGATTCAAACAGCGGGCCAGGAACGATTACCGCGTCAGGCCTCTACACTCCGCCGAGCTACCTCACGGCGGACCGCGTGCAGGTGCTGGTAACCGCGACCATGAACAAGACGGTCACCGCATCGGTCGTGGTCGCGGTTACGCCTGGCTTCCTGCAGCCGCTCACGCCAGAGAATGCAGCCGTCCCTGCCGGCGGACAGATCACAATCTCCGGAACGCTCGCTGAGGCAGGCGGCTACGACGGCATCTCGTTCGCGCTGGCCAACTCGGCAACGGGTTCGACAGGAGGACAAGGCACTCTCGGCGAAATCAACTGCCAACGCAGCCTGCAGGCCTTCACCACCTGTTCGGTTCCATATACTGCGCCCTCCACCGTCACTTCCACCACGCCAACATGGGTTGTCGCCACGGTGGGCCGCTCGGCCTCAATCGTCTCTTCTCAACTGCTGCTGAACAGTGCGGGCATCGCCAGCAATCCAGCCAGCCATGAAGCAGCACAGACAACACCGGTGCTGCTAGGCAGCTCCGGTGGCAACAACAACGACTTCGACGCAAATGGGAACCAGGTTGCGGACTGCTGCGGCGGGACGCTTGGCTCGCTGATTGAGGACTCGAGCGGACGGCAGTATGTGCTGAGCAACAATCACGTGCTGGCGCGCAGTGACCACGCAAGCGTGGGCGACGCGATCATTCAGCCGGGCCTGATCGACAACAGTTGCACTCCGAATGGAGATGGCCCGGGAACAACGCCAGTAGCTTCCCTCACCACGTGGCTGCCTCTGAGCGCGCCGGCAACCAACGCCGATGCGGCGATTGCACTGGTGGGCTCGCATGCGGTCGGCGCGACCGGCAGCATTCTGGAATTGGGAGCGCGGCAGGCGGATGGTTCGCTGGCCGCTGCGCCGCCGGGAGTGAGCTCGACAGGCGGCAAAGGCGAGGCTGGCACGCTGGCCCTCACAATAGCCAAGAGCGGCCGTACCACTGGGCTAACCTGCGGTGCAATCACTGCTGTAGACGTCGACGTTACGGTGGACTACTTCGACGACTGCGCTGAGACGAAGCCCTACCTGACCAAGACATTCACCAACCAGATTGGGCTCACGGGAAGCGCATTCTCAGATGCAGGCGACTCCGGCGCGCTGGTGGTTGACGCATCGAATGCCGAGCCGGTGGGGCTTTATTTCACCGGCGGAATCGATGCTGGCGGCACCAGCCAGGCCGTGGCCAGCCCCGCGGGCGACGTGTTGAACGAGTTGGCAACGCTGGCCGGCAATGGCGTGACGTTCTCGTTTGTCGGAGGCGCCGATCACGCAGTGAGCTGCCTGAACTACGGCGCAGGAACTGTGGCACAGGCGCAGGTCAAGCCACTTGCTGCATCAGAAATCTCACGCGGCAAGCGAGCCCTGGCGCTGGCGCGGCTGCTGGTCGATCCCAAGGCCGGAATTCTTGGCGTCGCCAATGGAAGCAGCAGCGATCATCCCGGCAAAGCGGCAGTGGTGGTCTACGTGGACGAAGCGATGAGTGCCAATGTGCCGGCAACGATCGGCGGCGTGCGGACAATTGTGATTCCAACCAACCCACGAGCAGTGGCTCAAGGCACAGCGCCGAAGACTCCATTTGAGGCTGGGCCGGCGACGCTCTCGCAGTCTGCCGTCAGCGCAGGCATCAGCGCTAAGCAGCAGGTCGCGCATCGGCTTATGAAGGACCATCCGGCGTTCTTTGGCGTTGGCGTAGGCCAGAGCCTCGACAATCCACGCGAAGCAGCACTCGTCGTTTTCGTGGATCGCAAAGCTGCCCCGGCCGATATGCCCGCCACCATCAACGGCGTGCGCGCCCGCTACATCCTGATGGACCGGATGCACGTGACGCGCTCCTATACGCCGATTCATCCGCGCGTCCATTGCCTTACCCGCCCACCAAGAAACGCGCCATACAGCTTCAGCCTCGATGATCTGCTAAGACCCCAGAGCCTGAAGCTGGATTAGTCCCTATTCGACTGGCTTCGCTTTACCACTCTTCAGGCTCTCTTCAATAATCGACCGGACTTTCTGTTCGGCCTCACGACCCATCGTACCCTGTTCTGCACCTAGCTTTCCCTGCTCCGCACCGAGCTTGCCCTGCTCTTCACCCAGCTTGCCCATCTTGGCGCCGAGTTCGTCCTCTGAGACGCCGGACCGGCCATACATTGCACCCAGCCGGCCCTGGAGTTGAGCAAGCTTGCCCTGCACCTCGGCAAGTTGCTCCCGCGTTATCTCCTTGCCCATCTCGGCCTGCAGCTTGCTCATCGCAGCTGTCAGATCGGCCATCTCCTTCGAAAGATCTGGCGCCGTAAACTTCGCCTGCCCCATCTGACGGCCAAGTTCTCCCTGGAGTTTGCCGAGCTCTGCCTGCTTGTGGCCCAGTTCCGCTTGTTGGCGGCCGAGTTCTTGCATGGGCTTGTACATCTCCTCTATCTGGGCAACAACCGCGGGGTCGTCGACAAGATACGACTTGCCGTTCTTTGTGAACCACAGGAACTGTCCGTGGGCAACCTTGCGCGCCTTCTCAATCGCCTCGGCATTTAAGCCATTCCAGTCGCCGGAGAATCGAGTCTTATCGCCGGGGCCGGAAACAATGCCCCAGGACTCGCCATCCTTTGAATAACCGTAGGAATACCCTGAATGGTCACCATACGCTTCCTCGAACTGATAGGCCCGTGCGTCTTTGAGCATCTTCATGGCCGCAACCTGCTCCTGAACCTGCTTGCGGATGAGCTCATGGTCGATCCGGACGTCCACGTCGGGGATTACAAGGGCATCGGAGTTCACATGCACATCGGGTTGGACATGCACGTCGGGGATTATCCGCAGGTCGGAGCTTATGTGCACGTCTGGCCGAGCAAGCACCTCGGGAGGACCAGGCGGCTGAGGCGGAACGGGCGCGAGAACCGAGTCGGCTCCGAAAGCAGCATCGGCGCCAGGAGCGGCTAGAGGAGGCTGTGGCACGGCCGTCGGAGCGGCCAGCTGGCCCGGAGCCGGCGCTGGGTCCGGACTCGAAGGTGGTGCCGGCGAAGTTGGCGATGCTGGCGAGGCGGGCGCCGGAGATTGGGCGACACTCCCCGCTTCAACACGTAGCATCGCGGTCGCGGCGAAGATCGCTACCGGTACGATGAGAACCGCCAGCAAGGCGCGGCTCTTGCTGCCGGCAAAGGCCTGGCGGAAGGTGGAGTCGTTGAGCAGGCGCTCAACGCGTTGCGAGATGGTGCTGGGACGGGCCATGGCTACTCCAATCAGGGTTGGGCGCGGCATGGCCGCGAATTCAAGCAGGAGCTGGGCATAAGAGGCGGGACTTGCTGCCTGGTTGAGGGCGGCGTGGTCGCCGATGGCCTCGCCCAGGTTGCTGAGCTTGGCTTTCAGCCACCATCCAAGCGGGCTGAACCAGAAAAGTGCGGAATAGAGCGCGGCAACAAGTTGCAGGTAGAAGTCGCCCTGGTGAATGTGCGAGCGCTCATGGGCGAGCACAATGCGCAGCTTCTCGGCATCCCACTCGATGTAGTCTGCGGGCAGCAGGACGCCCGAGCCGATGGTGACCGGAGAAGCAATAGCAGAAGTGGAACGGACATGCGAGCGGGCAAAAGGCCCGCTGTCGTAATCAAGTAAAACCTGCTCTGCGCCGAGCCACAACCGGAGTGCTGCGGCAAGGCCGAGCATCATGCGAAAAATCAAAACGGCAGCGATCGCGAAGTAAACAAATCCAACGACCAATTGCCGATGAATGACGCTCGCCACTGGATGTGGAACGATCGATTCCCGAGCAGCAACGGGCTCGACTTTAGACTGGCTCAACGGCGCCGCAGACGATGCTCCGTACTTTGATTTGGAGATCACGGGCGCGGGAAATCGGTCCCCGCTCGCATCTGTCGATTCGAACGCAGCGCTCGGCTTGTTCAAGGTTGGTGTTGGCGGTGCGCTCGCAGGCGCAACGATCATGCCGGGCTCTGCATGCGGTGAATTCGGCATCACGCTGCCAAGGTAACTTTGCGGCACTCGAAGCGTGGCAAATGCCGGCAACCCTTGCCACCGCATCATCAATGGCATGGCCACGGAGGCAGCCAGAACCATTGTCCACGCTGCCTTTTGCGCCATCACATTGCCAACACGAAACAGCCGGAGACCAGCCCAAACCACCAGCGCCACCAATAGCGCCCTGAGTGCGGCCTCAATCAGCAGAATGAATGGGACCATAATCATTTCTTCGCTCCCTTCTTTTCTTCCCCACCCTTGGCGCGTCGCGGGGACTCTTTCAAGCCAGCCGCGCCGTTCTGTGCCGTGGAAATAATGTTCTGAGCGGTGGCAATATTGTTCTGAGCAATATTGTTCTGAGCTGCGGCAATGCGCTCCGCGAGCCGCTGCAATTCTGCGCGGTCCAGAACTTTCGAGTCCACCATGCCCACCAGCAGAGCCTCTACCGAGCCCTCGCAGAACCAATCGACAATGCGTTTTACTGCGCGCCCCGCAACCTTGTTCCGCGACTCGGCGGGACGATAAATGAACGTGCGGTTTTCGAGGGTATGCTCCAGGTAGCCCTTCTCTTCAAGGCGCCTGAGCACCGTTCGAATTGTGGAGTCCTTGAGCGGACGGCCCAGTTCCTCGCGAACCTGCTCGGCTGTGATCTGCGACTTGCGCCACACAACCGAAAGGATGCTTCGTTCCAGTTCCCCCAACTCCGATGGATCGTGACCTGTTCGAGTGTTACTCGTCATAGTGTTACTGACTGTAGCACACAAGAAAGGTGAGCGCGCAAGTGTTTTTTTGAGGATACTTTGGAGGTTGGGGCTCTCCCGACCGAGAGGCTGACCCGAGCGGCGTTGCGCGTTTATCAAGGTCAAGGGTGCTGAGGGTCGGCCCACAGACGCGAGGTCAGCCCTGGATCCCGGTTTAGGACTCTGCTGCTTCAGCCAGAGACGGTTCAGACCACTGGAACCATTCAAGGCTCAAGTTGGAAAAGGATATAGCTTCCGGATCGCTGGTCAACCGCCCCTGATCTTCGAGACCGCGCCATAGTGGCTTTTTAGGCGGGCTGGGTATCCGATTCGCATTACTTTTCGCTCGGATCAAAGCCGGGCAGCACATGAACTTCGGATCGAAATACATGGTACCGATCGAAGCCGACGTCATTCAGCATTGTTACGTACGGTCCGTAGGCCGCGAATGACAAATTTGAGTCGGCGAGAACCCGCACTGAACGGGCCCGGAGGATCGTGATGCTTCTTATCGGGCAGACATAGGTCTCTTCACCAATCTCGACCGGACCGTATTCGATCATGATGTCAGACCGCGCCATCGGAGTGGTGGATTTCAGGTCGGCCTGGAGTTCAAAGCGCAGGATGGCTCCGCTCTTGGGATCGATGGCAACTTCCTCGTGGTAACCCGCATAACGTCGAAAGGTTCCCTTACCATCTCCGTCAGGAAGACAGCAGAGCCAGAGTTGGTGAGTAGACTTGTCCGTTGGAACGACGGTGCGGAATACGGCAACTGTGCCGGCGGCACCTCGTTCCCAGCGGCTCCACGTCACCCCGCCTTTTTTTTCGATAGCATCGAGCACTCCGATGAGCACGGGACCGAAAATGCCATATGTGATCAATTCCGGCGTATTTGGTTTTCGTCTGGGAGGATTTGTCTCGGCGATTTCAAAGCCGTCACGGTAGCGCACGGTAGTCGTCCAGTTGTCGGTGACATGGAGCGGCCGATAGCCGATACTGGTTCCAGCTTCCATGTACATCGGCGTGTCCTGGTAGCGCACAGTCGTTCGCCTTGCGAAGAGGTCGGGCAGCTTGCGAATTGCCGTGCTCAGGTAGCCGGACGTGAGGGAGAGTATTTGCATCTGCGTTTTCAGATCTGGTGGCGGATCGGCGAGAGCCTCATCGGCCGGAGGGTCCAGAAAGGCCGACGAATCCGCGAGAATGCGGAGTTCCTCCCGGCTCCGTTTGCCGGTCGCAGCTACACTGAGCAGCGAAAGCCTGCGCTCGCTAAGCCGCTCAGTTAGCGCAAGACCCGAGAGCTCCTTCCCCAGATCTGCGTCTGACTTCCCGCGCGAGACGGCCAGCAACTGTTCGAGTTGCTCGATCGATACGAGCCTGGGTTGAGGAATCGGATCGACCGAGTAATACGGCTGATCGTAGTAGCCGGTATTAGAGTGCGCAACCAGTCCCGGCCGGTCAACCACGACCTTCAAATCGTGATATTCGTTGGGATGGTCGGCGGAAAATGGGTTGAAAGAAATCCTGTAAAAGGAGCCAGCATCTCGAACGCAGCTCTCGATTTGCCGCACCAAGTCCAGGCTATCGTCCATGACTCGGCCACCACTCTGGACCGCGAGCACCTTTCTATACAGGTTCATGAAGCTCGCCTTCTTCGGGACGCTCACCCCGTCCAGGTAGTCTTTGTAAAGCCCTCCGCGCGGATCGGTTTCTCCCACTGTAAAGCTATAGAGGACGAGATGCGCCTCGCGTAACAGGGCGGAGAACCACCAGACCACGTCGAAGGTCGACGTCGACCCCTGTGCTGCATCTGCGTACGCGCCACTTCCCATGCCCCATCCGGGGCCAACCCACAGCAGCAGTTTTCTGCCCGGTCTCCTGCGTTCCTCGGTGGCAATCTGGCCGAGCGCCTTCAATGCAGAATCCGAGGCGGTGTCCTTCGCCCCCGGTGATGTTGGCCCTAATTGCCAGCCCAGGTTATGGCGAACCAATGTAAAGTCGTTATGCTCGATCTCCCGTGCCAGCAAGGTTCCATCACCGGAGTTAGCAACGGTCCACAGGCCCGTATCGGCAAGCAGGAATACGGACACTGGGCGCTCAAGTCGTCCTCCGGCATTATGCAGATACGCCAATACTGCGAGGCGTTCGTCACGTGCCAGATCGGGAGAAAGTGCGATCTCGTCGATCAGCAGAATGATTTTGACAGGAGGCTCGGATGATGTTCCCCGGCCGTCGAAGGCCTGGAATGAAAGAATGCTTTGCGCTCGGCCATTCTCGAGCAGGCTGAGATCAGTTCCGCCAAGTCCGGATATCGGATTTCCGGTCGAGTCCTTGACCGCGACATCGAGCTGAATGAGTCCTTGCGCAGTGTCTCTGGGCACCGAAGAGGTTGCAGCAATACGGTCCAACAGCGGCGCATCTTGCGCTTCCCGATGCGCACAAGCCAGATTTGACGCGCCAAGAAACATTGCAACGCAGGCGCAAACATATCTATTCATTCGGGTTGACTCGATTTCGCCATTTTCCGTTAAGGCAGTATATACGCTTCGGGTACATTCAACGGCGTATCAAGGCGCCGCTCTTGTGACTCTGCATCAAGGCCAGAAGAGCAGGGTCGACTCAGCGCGGTCCCTGATGAGCGTTCCTGGCGAATTGTCGCTAGCCGGAAGTTACACCCACAGGCAAATCACGTTAAGGTCGATACGGGCCGACGGTTTCGACCGCAAATCATTGAAAGAACAACACCCAGAAAGTTGGTCGCGCCAGCTGCATTTGAACGCTTCGTTCGGAGTAGGTCCCTTTAGCCCATAATCGGCGCGTGGCCCAGCCAGCGGCCTATATAAGCAGCCTGCCCAAAATGGTAGGTCTCGTGATATGCCATGAAACCGACAATTCCCCCCACCGTCCCGTCGACCGAAGGCGGCGCCTGAGCGGGTGGGGGAGCCGAGAGCATCTCGACAGATGCAGATTCCAGCGCCGTTTTGAACACCGCAGATAGCTCGTTCCAGGCTGCCATCAGTTCTTCGGGTGATGGATACTTTGAGGTGTCCGCGCTGCCTTTGCCGCGCGCGAATTCGTTCAGCGACGGCGTGCTCCGATCCACGCCAATAAAGTGAAGCGTGCGTTCGCGAGCCCATGCCATGTGGCCCACCTCCCAAAGCAGCGAGTTTGTGGTCTCGTTGGGTCGGCGATTCCACTCTTCGGCCGTCGTGGCCGCGAACAACTTGGGCATAAGGGCGTCATTCTGTCGATACATGGCAGCGGCAGCAACAATTTGTTCGGGTACACTCATTGGCGAACTCTCCTTGATTTAACCGAATCCGATGTGACCAAATCCGATGTGAGCGAATCCGATGTGAACGAATCCGGCGTGCCACCCATTCTATTGGGTGCCGAATGAACTCGAAAAGGCGCTCTGATGAATCTTTGATTGCATTCAGGAGTCGATCGACATCGGTTTGCTCGGTCCGTCCCGGTTTATTGCACCGAGGCTGCAGCCATCTGCTTTGCCGGAGCGGCCAGGTTCGGGTCGTCGGGAATAAATATCTGGAAGACCGTTCCGGAAGGCCCGCCAGCGGCGACGGTACGACTGCGCACGTGGATCAGCCCGTGATGTTTCTCAACTATCTCCTGGCTTACCCAAAGGCCAAGGCCCGTTCCGGTGATCTCCTTCGTGGTGAAGAAGGCTTCAAAGATGCGCTTTCGCACGGCTGGCTCCATGCCGGAACCAGTGTCGGCCACCACAAACCGAACTCCCCGCTGCAACGGGTCTTTCCAACTGCGCGATGGATGCGCACGCAGCAGGAGCCGGCCACCGGCGCTGCTTGCGTCGATTGCGTTCCCCACCAGGTTGGCAAACACCTGGCGCAGCTCGCCGGCATAGCAGAAGATGTCCACCTCAGGGTCATAGCGCCGCTCCACCTGCAGCTTCAACGAATTGATGCGCGCCGGATAAAGGCTGAGCACGGAGTCGAGCAATTCTCCCATCCGCACGCGTCCGGGCAGAGTGGATTGGCGATAGAAGCGCAATGTCTGCTGTGTGATCTCGGAGATGCGTTTGGCTTCGTGTTCGGCCATCACCACGTAGTTGAGCGCTGGGTCCTGCAGGCCGCAATAGCTTCGCAGCAGGAAGAGCAGGTTGGTGATCGCTTCGAGTGGGTTGTTGATCTCGTGCGCGATGGATGCGGCGAGGCGGCCTGTGGCGGCGAGCTTCTCAGTCTTGCGCAGAGCCTCTTCGTTACGCTTGCGCTCGCTGGCATCGAGAACGATCACACCCACCCAGCGCATCTGGTGCGCGGTGGTGCGAACCGGATAAGCGCTGGCCAGCCAGGTCCACGGATGATCCTGTTTGCCGGCTGCATCGGATTGAGGCGGCCCGCTGAATTCAAGGTTCCGAATTGGCTCCTCTTCGGCAAAGACACGCTGCACCGCATCTTCCAACTGTTGAGCAACAGGCTGGCCAAGCAATTCCGGCAACGTGCGGCCCAGGTGGCTCGAAACCGGGACGCCCGTCATGCCGGCGAACACTTGATTGACACGCACAAAGCGGCAGTTGCGATCGAAGAAGGCGAGTCCGATAGGCGCATTGGCCAGCATCGAATCAAGCAGCGACAGAGTGTCGTTCAGCCCGGCACGCTGCTCAGCAATGGAGGCAACCATGCGGTTGAAAGCTTCGATCAGGTCGCCTATCTCGTTGTGAACGGCGACAGGCAGCGGAAACTTCCCACCACTCTCAGGCAGGCTCATCAGAGCACGCGTGCCGCGATGCAGCACCGCAAGCGGGCCCGAAATGGAGCGCGAGATGAGAAACACCAGGAGCGCTGACGCAACGATCCAGATGATGCCAAAAAGGATTGTGTCGTTCAGGATTGAGCCCAGCAGTTCGCTCGCCGAAGTATGGTTGTACTCAATCCAGGCATAGCCAAACAGATTGGTGCCAACATAAATAGCCCCTACACTTTCCCATGTATTGCCGCCATTGCTGAACACCAGGGTTTGATCGCCCTTTATCTGCGAAATCTGTCCTTGCTCTTTCGGTGTCAGCGCAATCTCCGCCGGGTTTCCCTTGCTGACACAGATCACCTTGCCCGCGCCGTCCGTCACCTTTGCGCTCAAGACCGTTGGATCCTGCCCCATCATCTTCACCGAGAGCTTGATCCAGCCAGGCTGATTCTGCGTGAGGGCTTCGCTCGACTGAGCGGCCAGCGCCCGCGCATCATATGCCAGACGGCGCTGTGCACGCAGGTAGATGTCGTGCGTCTGCTGGCGGATCATGAAGAACGCAAAAAGAGTGATGGACAGGATTTCAAGCAACAGTAACGCAGCCAGCATCTGCGATCGTATCGATCGCGGCCAGAAACGCATCAGCTTCCTCTTCGGCTCATGTGGCTGAGGGGCCAGAAACTGCGGAAATCCTTCGCGAAAGGGCATTGGACCTCACAAAGCCACGGCCCGATTTACGGCTAGGGCGCGAGCTATCTGGCGGCCATGGAAGCGGCCGTTCTCGATGAATATCTCGTTGGTACGCGAGCCGGCAACAATCACGCCGGCCAGATAGATTCCATGGATGTTGCTTTCGAGTGTCTCCGGATCGCAGGCGGGCTGGCGATCGGGCCCGTCGAAGCGCACCCCCAGGCGCTCAAGAAAATCGAAGTCAGGGTGGTAGCCGGTCATGGCAAAGACAAAGTCGTTCTTCAGAGTTAGCGGACCGTTCGGAGTTTCAAGGTCAACTGAATCCTGCGCAATTGTCACCACACGCGTGTTGAAGTACGCCTTGATCTCGCCATTCTTGATGCGGTTTTCAATATCGGGCTTAATCCAGTACTTCACATGGCGATGCATTCCGGAGTCGCGATGAACCAGCGTTACGCGCGCACCGCTGCGCCAGAGTTCGAGTGCGGCAATAGCGGCTGAGTTCTTGCCGCCGATCACCACCACGTCCATGCCAAAGTAAGGGTGAGGATCGTTGTAGTAGTGGTGCAGCTTGCTCAGGTTCTCTCCCGGGATGTGCATGTAGTTGGGCAGGTCGTAGTAGCCCGTTGCCAGAACCAGCTTGCGCGCGCGCAGGGCGCTTGGCCGGCCAAAGCGATCTTCCAGCTTGACTGTGAATCCGCCATCAACTCCCGTAACGTCCTCAACGCGGTGGTACTGCCGCACATCGAGCTTGTAGTGATTCGCAACCAGCCGGTAGTACTGTAGGGCCTCGTTGCGCGTGGGCTTCGGGTTGGGGCTGGGAAAGGGGATGTCGCCAATCTCCAGCAGCTCTGGCGTAGTGAAAAACGTCATGTGCGCGGGATAGTGGAACAGCGAGTTGCAAATGCAGCCTTTGTCCACCAGAACCACACGCAGTCCGGCCTTCTGAGCCTCAATGGCACAGGCCAGCCCGGTGGGCCCGGCGCCGACGACGAGCAGATCGAATACGTCGGCTGCGGCTGTCGCCGTTAGCGCCACTTCCAGAACAGAATCGGACATGGGAATAGATTAGGCCAATTGAGGGGACTTAGGGGTGAAAGAGCATATCGGAACGTGTTCGGGTTGAAAATGGTAGAATGGTAGAAAGTAATGGTAGAAAGGTAGAAAACATGGGAATCAGTATTAAGAGCCCGGTCGCTGAAGATCGCATCCGTGAGTTGGCCGCGCTGCGAGGCGTGAGTCTCGTCGCAGCCGTGACCGAGGCAGTAGAACGGGAGATTGAGCGAGAGAAGCAGAGTCAGCGCAGAAAGAAGCTCATGGCCGACTGGCTGATGGAGATCGCCCAAGAGACAGGGCCGAGGATGAATGATGGCAAAACATCGAAGGAACTTATGGACGAGCTTTACGACCCGGAAACGGGGCTGCCTATATGATCGTGGACACGTCGGCGGTCATCGCAATTATCAAGAATGAGCCGGAAGCGCGGGAGTTTTCTGAAGCAATTGAGGCAGCCAAGGTTGTGCGCATTTCGGCCGCCTCTTACTTTGAATCGAACATCGTTGTCGGGAAGTACAAGGACCCCATTCTCACTGCCAGATTGGAGGAAATCCTGGAGAATCCCGGAATGCAGATCGAACCGGTAACCGCAGCTCAGGCAAAGATCGCATGGGAAGCCTACAGGAATTTTGGTAAAGGCAGCGGACATCCGTCGAACCTGAACTTTGGCGACTGCTTCAGCTATGCGCTTGCACGGGAGAAGCGCGAACCGATTCTCTTCAAGGGCGATGACTTCGTGCACACGAATTTAAGGGCGGCGGTGTAGCGGCCGTAGGCAGACTTGAGATGGCCGGACGGACGCTCAAATTCCGGATGGCACTAGCTCCAAACCCGCGCCATCTTCAGCTTGAAACCTGCCACAGGGCCGGAACCTTCAACCACATCGGGCTTCTCGAGCTCCGCTGTCGGCAAGCCGGCTTCATACACAAGCACGGTCCCACCAAATGGATCGATGCGCCACGCCAGACGAACTCCATTTGCAATCCACTGGCGCATCTTCGCGTCCCACTCCGGCAGTGAGTCCGACGGCGACAGGATCTCAATCAGGAAATCCGGCGCAAAAGGAAGAAACCGCTCGCGCTGGCTCTCGCTTAGTCTTGCTACACGGCTTGACTCAACCCATCCCGCGTCCGGGCTCAGCGTAGAGCCGTCGGGCAGATTGAAGCCCGCATTCGAGCTGACCACCTCGCCGCGCCCATCTACCTCAGCCCACGAGTAAAGTTCATGCACAACAAATGCCTCGCGCCGATTGTTCTCAAAACCACTCGGAGTCATCACCAGTATCTCTCCCGTCGCCAGCCGCTCGACCTTGCATGGCTCGTTAGCCTGGGAGAAAGCAATCAACTCGTCGTCCGAAAGTGGAGCAGGCAGACGGAGACGAGCTGGCAGAGCCACGTTTTGAAGCGCCACATTCATCGCTTCGTCCTCCTGTCTGATCAATCTGATCCGGAACGCCGCATCTTGTGGCGAATCTCGTGAATATGCGGCTAAGAACAGTGTAGACCGGGAGCTATCTGGATGCCACCGAATGAGATGATGCTGCATCCGTTACTCTAGTTAGTTGGACTTCGAGGAACCCTAACCATGACCATCATCCGCCAGGAAGATTTCATTCGCAGCGTGGCCGGCGCGCTGCAATACATCAGCTACTACCACCCGGTGGACTACATCACCAGCCTCGCCAAGGCCTACGAACGCGAGGAATCGCACGCTGCCAAGGATGCCATCGCCCAGATCCTCATCAACAGCCGCATGTGCGCCGAGGGCCACCGCCCCATCTGCCAGGACACTGGCATCGTGAACGCGTTTGTCAAAGTCGGCTTGGACGTGCGTTTTGAGCCAGGCCCCGGTGAGGCGATCAAGGACATGCAGGAAATGGTCGACGAGGGTGTGCGCCGCGCCTATCTTGACCCGGACAACAAGCTGCGCGCTTCGCTGCTTACCGACCCGGCTGGCGCGCGCAAGAACACCAAAGACAACACACCAGCGGTAGTGAACGTTGAGCTGGTGAAGGGCGACAAGGTCGACCTGACCGTTGCGGCAAAGGGCGGAGGCTCTGAGGCAAAATCGAAGTTTGCCATGCTCAACCCATCCGACTCAGTAGTTGAATGGGTGCTGAAGACCGTTCCAACCATGGGCGCCGGATGGTGCCCGCCAGGAATGTTGGGCATCGGCATTGGCGGCACCGCCGAGAAGGCGATGCTGCTGGCCAAGGAGTCGCTCATGGACCCCATCGACATCCAGGACCTCATCGCTCGTGGCCCGCAATCCACAGCCGAGAAGCTTCGCGTCGAACTCTACGACAAGGTCAACCGCCTCGGCATTGGCGCGCAGGGCCTCGGCGGCCTTACCACCGTGCTCGACGTGAAGGTGCGCGACTATCCAGCCCACGCCGCCAATCTGCCCATTGCCATGATTCCCAACTGCGCGGCCACACGCCACGCGCACCTGGTGCTCGACGGCTCGGGACCGGTCTATCTCGATCCGCCATCGCTCGATGACTGGCCCAAGCTCAGCTATGACCCATCTGGCGCGCGCCGCGTGAACCTCGATACGGTGACGCGCGCGGAAGCAGCAACCTGGAAGCCGGGCGAAGTGCTGCTGCTCAGCGGAAAGCTGCTCACCGGCCGTGACGCTGCCCACAAGCGCATGACCGACATGCTCAGCCGTGGCGAAAAGCTGCCCGTCGACTTCAAAGACCGCTTCATCTACTACGTAGGCCCAGTGGACCCTGTGCGCGAAGAGGTGATTGGGCCGGCTGGACCAACAACTGCCACCCGCATGGACAAGTTCACGCGGCAGATGCTGGCCGAGACCGGTCTGCTGGGCATGGTTGGCAAGGCCGAGCGTGGCCCGGTGGCGATTGAAGCCATCAAGGAGTTTGGCGCGGTCTATTTAATGGCCGTTGGCGGCGCTGCCTACCTGGTGTCAAAAGCGATTGTCAGCTCGAAACAGTTAGCGTTTCAGGATCTGGGCATGGAAGGCATCTACGAATTCGAGGTACGCGATATGCCGGTGACAGTGGCCGTTGACTCGAAAGGCACCAGCGTCCACCAGACCGGCCCAGCCGAGTGGCAGCAGCGCATCGCGGGGATTCCGATACTGCAATAGCATGGGTCAGCGGTCAGCGATATCGGACCGCTGACTTTCAAATCCTGAAAGCTATCCGAGCCGACGGGGAGGTTCGCATGTACGACGTGATTCTCAAACGATTCGAGGTGCCGGACGATGTCCGCACATTCGAAAAGGGCAAGTTCGAACTGGTTCACATCGGCGGGATGACGATTGGCCGTGCGACCTATGAGCCCGGCTGGAAGTGGTCAGAGCACATTGGCCGCGCCATCGGCAAGACAAGCTGCAATGTGGAGCATGTGGGCATTGTGGTCGCCGGTTGTGCGACGGCTGCGATGGACGACGGCCGGATCTTCGAACTGCGTGCCGGCGACCTGTTTTTCATTGAGCCGGGCCACGATAGTTGGGTAGTTGGCGACGAACCTTACGTCTCAATCCACCTGATGGGTGCGAGCAACTACGCCGCGAACAAGTAACGCCATTCGTGAAAGAAAACGGGCCAAATCGGCACATCGATTTGCAGTAGTTTCCTGCTCCCTATTCCCTGTTCCCTTTTCCCTGCTTTTTACTGTTTCCCAAACCGATAAACAATCCCACCCGTAAATCCCAGCCCATTCTGTAGGGTCGAGCCAAAGCCGGTGAGCGTGTATTCGGGGGCAACCCGGACGCCGAGGTTTGGCGCCACGTTGTACTCCACAATTGCGCTGACATTCGCGGCAAAGGTTGCTCCATCCTTCCACAAGGCACAAGTGCCAGTCGAAGTGCAAAGGCTTCCAAATCCATTGGTGTCGCCGGTGAAATTGCCCTGCATATATCCCGCCATCGCGCGGCCTGAGACTGAATACTTGGGCTGGATGTAGAAACGGTACGTAGGCCCTCCCATCGCGGAGTAAAGGCTGATGGCCGGCTTGATGATGCCTGTACCGGCATCCTGAATGGGCTCGATGAACGGCGTGCCGTAGTTCCCGCGACCGTCAACCGTGACGCCTAGCCGCTCGCTGAAGTATCGGGTACCGCCGACATTCCAGTCGTACATATTTACCCGTTGAAGCGTTGCGCCGGGAATGAAGCGGAGATACCCCGCGCCAATGTAGAACTCATAAAGGTGGTCGTATACCTCGTGGATAGCCTGTGCACGGCGCTGCTCGCGGCGCGCCCTGATGCGGGCCTGAACGCTGAGTTGCCCCTGATTCTGACCTGCCTGACTCGACGATTCGGTCGGAGCCGGCGCCTGCGGCTGAGTTGTCGGCTGGGGCTGGACGCCGGGCTGTTGCTGAGCTGCCGGCGGCGTTTGCGAGTCGGCCGGCGGATTCGTAGGGAGGGGAGTGTGTGCCTGGGCAGGATCAACAGCTACAGAACTGCTACTCGAACTCGGCTCTTCGGCCTGGACGACGCAAAATGCGGTAAAACTTATTGCAAGCAGAAGGGCAAGACGGCGGAATAGATACATCGGGCTAGGGTTACCTCCACGGGAGTACGGAAGCTCAACCTGACATTGAGGCAGCGCTCCCCCCTTAGGTATTAAACCATCCCAAGGGAGTGTTGTGGGTGAGCCCGTACTGCTTTGGACGCGCGCGCAGGCGATTCGCCGCTGAAATGGGCCATCCGGAGCGAAGATGCTCCCAGGATGGTCTACGATTGGAGACAGGAAGACTGAGAGCCACCAGCTTGGCTCCAGAGAGGCACACAGGTAATGGGAAAGATCCTTCTGGGCATCATTCTTGGGTTCATTCTGGCTCCGTTCGTCGTACTCGCCTACCTTGAGTTTGGCAAGGTTCCGGTAGCCGTGGCCGATCCTCCGTTTCCGCATGAAAAGCTGATCACGCAAGTACCGCTCAATGCGCGAATCGAGCGCGAAAAGATCGGGACCCCGCCAATCCCCGTCAACGAGGCCAATCTGATCGCTGGCGCGCAGGTGTATCGCGATGAATGCGCAACCTGCCATGGGTACCATGGCACACCTTCAAAGATTGGCCCGCACATCTATCCCAACGCGCCGCCGCTCTGGGAGAAGCATCACGACGGCGACGTGGTGGGCGTAAGCGACGACCCTCCGGGCGAAACCTACTGGAAGGTTTCTGAAGGCATTCGCCTCACCGGCATGCCGGAATACAAACATATCCTGTCCGATACGCAGATGTGGCAGGTGAGCCTGCTGCTGGCCAACGCCAACAAACCGCTCCCGCCCGCCGCGCTCGAAATTCTGCGTGGCAAGGCTGCCGCCGCCCCTGCGGCGCCCGTTGCACCAGCGGCACCTGCTCCAGCGGCACCGGCTCCAGCAACAAAAAAGCAAAAGGGCGAAGGATCAACAGCTTAGAAAGGCTGGAAAACGATGAGCGTGCTGGATTCAATACGCAAGGGTCTGGGATTTGTTCTGATGAGCATGGGCGTTTCCTCACCCAAGAAGAAGCCCCGGCCGGCCGCGAAGCCGGCGCCCAAGCCCTAGCGGCGGAGTCAGGCCGTTCGTTCCTCAACCAATCGGATGATTGCCTTTGAAGATCCTGCAACCGGAGCTCTGCTCTGCACCTCCAATGGAAGTGAGCACGACGAACTGAATATTGCCGGTGAGTACCGTGGTTGAAGCAGCAAAGAAAAGCCGATGGCGCGCCTTCTGGGACTTCTTCATCCTGTTCAGCGGCGTCTCCACGGCGTCAAACCTCTCACGCACGCAAGGACGAAAGGTCCGCGGGCGGGGACTGTTCCTGTTCCGCAAAACGCCGGAAGAACAGCAACCGCGCCCCAATATTCCAAGCTGAGAAACGCCCTAACCTCCAAGTTGGTAGAATCTCAATATGGCTTTGACGCGCCAAGACGCGCTCGACTACTTCCACTCTCCTGACCTGATCG
>Ga0182016_10001650_pt1 | contig 27119 bp, 26 predicted proteins | sample 712S2MmetaG_FD_120491 | JGI IMG/M metagenome (GOLD analysis project Ga0182016, IMG submission 120491) | Permafrost microbial communities from Stordalen Mire, Sweden - 712S2M metaG | ecosystem: Environmental > Terrestrial > Soil > Wetlands > Permafrost | place: Sweden: Stordalen | collected...
CGCCGCCGAGCCAACGCCCGCACCCAAGCCCGCCGCGCACGAACCGGTTTTTGAGAAGATTAACCAGGAGCCGCTGCAATCGCGCGCCGACGCCGAATCCGCCGACCATTACAACGACCTCGGCGTGCGCAAATACGATCTGCCGGCCTTGTGGAACCGCCTCCGCAACCACCTGCGCGGCCCGACCACCACGAATCCGCGCCTTGTGAACTATCTCGCCGCCGGCGGCGTCCACGGCCTGCGCCCGATGCGCTACGAGAAACGCGTCGCCCGCAACCGGTTCCTCGCGCTGGTCGGTTTTTTATTTTTGGTTCTGCTCTGTGTTATTTCGATGTTTCTGAAAAATCATTGAATGAAGGCGAAGCGACAATTTGTTGAGTTGCCAATCTCCACGCGCGACGGCAAATTCATTGCGCGCTACTCGGAAAAGGGATTGGCGGAATTGGATTTTCCGAAGGCAGGGCGAGCGTCCTCGCGAGCCGCGAAAAAGGAAGTCGTCTCCGCCAAAATCCGCGCTTGGCATCGCATAACTGAAACTGCGCTCAAAAAAATTCTCACCGGATGCGAGCCTGAAAAATTTCCGCCGCTGGATTTGACGGGAACGGCATTTCAGAAAAGCGTCTGGAACGCGCTGCGGAAAATTTCCTGCGGCAAAACGAAAAGCTACGGCGAAATCGCAGCGGCAATTGGCCGTCCCAAGGCTGTCCGCGCCGTGGGCGGCGCGTGCGGTGCGAATCCGGTTCCGGTTTTGGTTCCGTGCCATCGCGTGCTGGCCGCGAACAAAAAACTCGGCGGCTTCTCCGGTGGATTGGATTGGAAACGCAGTTTGCTCGAGCGTGAAGGGATAAAGTTCAGCAGTTGAAATTTCCGCTGCCATGCTTATCAGAAATGCAACGGTTGATGACCTTGAAGCTTTACTCGCGTTGAACACATTCGTTCAGCAGCGACATGCAGATGAATTGCCTCGACTTTTCAATTCTCCGATGAAGTCCCAACAGACAGCCGAAACGTTCCGGCATTTTATTGCCGATTCAACCAGTCTTGTGCTTTTGGCAGTGGAAAAAGAGCCCGTAGGTTATCTATGGGCGCAGTTTCAAAATCGTCCAGCAAATTGGGCGCTTCGAGAATTGCAGTTGCTTTACATTCAGCACATGGTCGTTGCGCCGAAATTTAGACGTCAGAGCGTGGGCACCTTGTTGATGTCCGCCGCATTAAACTCTGCCAAGAGCAAAGGAATTGAACGCGTGGAGTTAGACGTGTGGTCGTTCAATCTCGAAGCAAAACATTTCTATGCAAAGCATGGGTTTAAAGTATTCAACGAAAAAATGGTGCATGCGACAGACGCAACTTAATAGGCGCTGGTTAAAATTCTATTCCGCCGTCAGCCGGATGATTTCGCGCAGCGGCGTCTGCGGTTTGAACTTCACGAAGCGTTCCAGTTTTTCCACGAGCGGCTTGCGGCGGCGCATGTCGTCAAAGCCTGGCGCATACGCCTGGTCGTAGGGAATCAGTTCAATCCGGGATTTTGAACCGAGCGTTTTTACCACGAGCCGCGCGAGTTCCAACATCGAAACTTCCTCGGTGCCGCCGATGTTGAAAATCTCCCCGCGCGCCTTTTCACAATTTTGCAAACGCACCAGCGCCTCCACGACATCGTGGACAAAACCGAAGCACCGCGATTGCTTGCCATCGCCAAATACTTTCAGCGGCTCGTTCTTTTTCGCCGCCGCGATGAAGCGCGGCAGCACCATGCCGTAGCGGCCGGTCTGGCGCGGGCCGACGGTGTTGAACAGCCGCGCGATGGTAACGGGCAGATTTTTCTCGCGCGAGTAGGCGAGCGCGAGAAATTCATCCGTGAGCTTGGCGCTGGCGTAGCTCCAGCGCGAGTGTCCGGGCGGGCCGATGAGCAGGTCGTCGTCCTCACTGAACTCCGGCTTGGCGCTCTTGCCATAAACTTCCGAGGTGGAGGTCAGCAGCAGCGGCGTGGATTTTTTGGCGGCAGCTTTCAACAAAATTTCCATCTCGTGAAAGCTGGTTTCGAGAACATGCAGCGCCGATTTCACCACCAGATCCACGCCAACCGTCGCCGCGAGGTGAAAAATAAATTCCGCGTTTGCGGCGAGCTGCGGCAATTCTTTGCATTTGGAAATTTTGGCGCGGACAATTTTCAACCGTGGATTTTTTTTGACCGCCCGCAGATTTTCCAAACTGCCGGTCGAGAAATCATCAATGATGACAATGTTTTTACCGTCGTTCAACAGGCGTTCAACGAGATGCGAGCCGATGAAACCTGCGCCGCCGGTCACCAAAATGTGCTTTGATTTTTTCATTTCAGCGCGGTCGCGACGGCTTCCGCGAGCTTTTGCCGATACGCCGCGCTTTCAATTTTTCCCGCCTCCGCCGCACTCGATAAAAAGCCACCTTCAATCAATACCGCCGGACATTTTTGCCCGCGTAGAACCTCGATGTATCGCACATGGCGCACGCCCCGGTCTTCCATGCCGGCGGCGTGCAGCAAGGCGCTCTGCACCTTTACGGCAAGTTGTAAATTCTGGGAATCAAAGTCGTTGCTCGACAGTTTTTCATCCCAAGGATCGGCATATCCTCGCGTGACGGTTGAGGGCATTCTGGTGGGCGTGAAACAATAGGTTTCCAGGCCGCAGGCTTTTTCATCGCGGTCTGGAGTCGAATTGAAATGCAGGCTGATGAACAAATCGGCGTGATGCGCCGTGGCGAACACAACCCGATTTGCGTTGGTCACATACACGTCGCTCGTCCGGGTCAGGAACACCGTCCAGCCGTTGGCTTCAAGCAGCGGCTTGAGCCGCTCCGCCCAGTCGAGCGTGAATTCCTTTTCAAACCGGCCATCGAGCACGCTGTGCGTGCCGATGTTGAACCCGCCGTGACCGGGGTCAATGACGACGACACGGTTCGTGCCAAACGCCAGCGGCGGGCCGCAGAGCAGCGGCGCAAGATTTTTCTGCAAATCAAGTCCGTGCAGGAAAACCTCGCCGTCAATGAGCTGCGGCTCGAAGCCGAGGTTGATTTCCGTTCCGTTCCACGTCGCCTCATGACTGCCGATGGCCAGGATCATGGTGCCGTTGATCGAGCTGACGGCGTAAGTCGTCAGCGGCGTGCTGGACAGGAAATGCGGCGCGCCGGTCTTGTTTTCGACTGTCCAGCGCTTGAGCGAGGTCCAGGTCAGGACGGGTGCGGGCTTCGGCGGGATCACCTGCGGAAGGTTGGAACGAACGACGGGCGGCGCATTCGTTTTCGCCGCATGCGCAGGAGGGTTTTTCACGAAGCCGGCCGCCGACCAGTCCAGCGCGGGATTCCCGTTGGTGGCGGGCGGCGGCGAGATGGTTTCTTCCGGCATTTTCGGCGTGGTGGCGCAGCCCGCCAGAAACAAAGCCAGGGCGGCACAAAAAAGGATTCCCGCAGATTTGAACACGCGCCAATTGTGCGGAAGGCGGATGCGGACTCAAGCAGTTTTGCGCGCGACTTGTTTGCGGCGGCTCGTTGCGGCATAATTTCCCGGCGAACCATCGCATCATTTTGAAAATTCTCGTTGCCATCACCGGAGCCACCGGCGCGCTTTACGCGCAACGGCTGCTCGACAATTTGAACCCGCGCGAACATGAGGTCCACGTCGTGTTGAGCAACTACGCGCAGCAGGTCATCGCGGTGGAATTGCCGGACGGCTTGAAGCTGCCGGCAGGAGCGCAGTTGCATAATGTAAAAAGCATGAACGCGCCGTTCGCCAGTGGCTCGAATCCGCCGGACGCGATGGTCGTGATTCCCTGCACGATGGGCACAATGGGCCGCATCGCGCACGGTTACAGCGAGGACGTGCTGCTGCGCGCGGCGGATGTGACGCTGAAGGAAAAAAGAAAACTGATTTTAGTGCCGCGCGAAACGCCGTTGAGCCTGATCCACGTCAAAAACATGGAACTGCTGCTGCTCGCCGGCGCAGTCATTCTGCCGGCGAATCCGAGCTTTTATTCCGGCGCGGACTCCGTGGTGCAAATTGTGGATACCGTCGTGGCGCGCGTGCTCGACCACATCGGCATCCCGAACAAACTCGCGCCGCGCTGGGCGGAAGAAAAGGAATGAGAATTCAACGCAAAGAAGCAAAGGTGCAAGGGCGCAAAGCCTTCTTGTTTTCTTCTCCACGTCTTTGTGTCTTTGCTTCTTTGCGTTAAAAAATGTTTTCGATCATTCAAAAGTGGGCCTCGTTTGTGCGCTTCTCGCACACGGTTTTCGCGCTGCCGTTTGCGCTGGCGGCGATGCTGGTGGCGGCGCGGGATAATCGCGGCTGGCCGGGTTGGCGCGTGTTTGGGCTGATTCTCGTCGCAATGGTTTGCGCGCGAACGTGTGCGATGGCGTTCAATCGCATCGTGGACCGCAAGTTCGACGCGCTTAATCCGCGCACGGCGAACCGTCATCTGCCCGCCGGAGCCATTTCCCTGGCCAGCGCCGTTTCACTTTGCTTTTTGTCGGCGGCGGGTTTGATCGCCGCCACTTTTTTTCTGAATCCGCTCTGCTTTTATCTTTCACCGATGGCGCTGGTGCTGGTTTGCTTTTATTCGCTGACCAAGCGGTTCACGGATTACACGCATGTTTTTCTTGGCCTCGCGCTCGCGCTGGCACCCGTCGGCGCGTGGCTGGCGGTGAAGGGCGCGGACATTTCCGCCGGCGAAATACTGCAAGTCTCCGTGCTTTCGCTGGCCGTCGTCCTCTGGCTCGTCGGCTTCGACATCATTTACGCGCTGCAGGATTACGAGTTCGACAAGTCGCACGGGTTGCGCTCGCTCGTCGTCGCGTGGGGGCCACAGAACGCGCTCGCCGCCGCGTTTCTCGCGCACATGGTCATGTGCGGGCTGCTGCTGGGATTCGGGCTGTTGTGCCGGTTCCACATCGCGTATCTCATCGGCTGGCTGCTCATCGTCGGCTGTCTGGTGCTGGAACACTGGATTGCGCGGCGGCGCAGCTTGAACTGGATCAACCTCGCCTTCTTCCGGCTGAACGCGCTCGTCGGCGCGATTTTTCTGGTCGTGGTGGCGGCGGAAGTGATTTTCCGAGGCGGCTTCCGGATGCGGTAAATGCCGGCCACATGGAATTAGACTTGTCGAAAGCCGTCAGCTTTGATTGTCTGCGCTAATGGAAACCCCACCGCCTATCAGCGCGCCGCCGCCGGCCGCCAAGCCGGACAACTCGGACAAATTGCTCATCATCCTCTGCCATCTCTCGTTGTTTCTGGGCGTGGGCTTGATTTTTCCGCTCATCATTTACCTGGTGAAAAAGGGCGAATCGGAAAAAATCGCCGACCATGCCCGCGAGGCGTTGAACTTCCACATTTCACTGTTCATCTATGGGTTTGTTTCGGTGTTGCTCTCCGCGCTGTTGGTCGGCATTCCAATGCTGATGGCGGTGGCGGTGATGGCACTCGTGCTGCCCATCGTTGCGGCCGTCAAAGCCTCGGAAGGCGGTTTCTACCGGTATCCACTGTGCATTCGGCTGGTGAGCTAAAAATCCGCGCCGCCAGAATTCTTGTAACGCGCCGCCAGTTTTGCTTCTGAAGTGGGCATGGACACGGTAAAACTGAATCAGCCAATGCCCGACGGAAACAAATGCCCGCAGTGCGGCACGCCGCTCCCCGCCGGCGCGCTGGCCGGACTTTGCCCCGCCTGCCTGCTCAAAATGGGCGCGGCGGCGGACACCGTCACCGACGCGAAACAATCGGCGTTTCAACCGCCAACCGTCGCCGATCTGGCGCCGCTGTTTCCGCAGTTAGAAATCCTCGAACTCGTCGGCAAGGGCGGCATGGGCGCGGTTTACAAGGCGCGACAGAAACAGCTCGACCGCGTCGTGGCGCTGAAAATTCTGCCGCCCGGCATCGGCGACGATCCGGCATTCGCGGAGCGGTTCACCCGCGAGGCCAAGGCGCTGGCGAAGCTCAATCATCCCGGCATCGTCACACTGTATGAGTTTGGTGTGGCGACAGGCATCCTGCCTGCCGTAAAGCCGGGATTCCAGCCTGGCGGAAAGAGTATTGGCGGCAAGAAGGGCATGGAAAACTTGGGAGACGCCGCCGGTTCCGACGCCAATCCGGGCGGCAAGATGCCCGCCGCCACATCGCTTTACTTCTTCCTCATGGAATTTGTGGACGGCGTGAATTTGCGGCAATTGCTCCACGCCGGCCGAATTTCCGCCCGCGAGGCGCTGGCCATCGTGCCGCAGATTTGCGATGCGCTGCAATTTGCCCACGACCAGGGCATCGTCCACCGCGACATCAAGCCGGAAAACATTCTGCTCGATCGCCGGGGCCGCGTGAAAGTGGCGGATTTCGGGCTGGCGAAGATTGTGGGATCCGAGCGGAGCGCCGAGCATTGCTCGGCACGAGAACAGGGTGATGTCCCGCCTGCCGAGCAATGCTCGGCGCTCCTGACCGACGCGGGCCTCATCATGGGCACGCCGCAATACATGTCGCCGGAGCAGATTCAGGCACCGGGCGAAGTGGACAACCGCGCAGACATTTACGCGCTGGGCGTGGTGTTTTACCAGATGCTCACCGGTGAATTGCCGGGCAAAAAAATCGAGCCGCCGTCACACAGGGTTCAGATTGACGTGCGGCTGGATGAAGTTGTTTTGCGCGCGCTGGAAAAGAGACCTGAACTCCGCTACCAGCAGGCCAGCGTGTTGAAAACAGAAGTGGAAACCATCGTCAGCACGCCGCCGGTAAATCCGGAATTGTATTACAAAGAGATTCTGGCCCGCGATTATGAACTAAATGTCCGCAGTTGCCTGAGCCGGGCGCTGGCCTTGTTCAAACGCGACTTCTGGCCCGTTTTGGGCGTCACGGCATTGATTTTCTGGCTGATGGGAGCGGTTGGCATTGTCGGCGGCCCGCTGGTGGGCGGCTTGTGCCTGTATTTTCTCAAAAAAATCCGCGGCGAAACAGCGCGCGTGGAAACGGCCTTTTCCGGATTCCACCTCGCCTTGCTGCAACTCTTCCTCGCGGGTCTGGTCGGCGGAATCTTTACGCTGCTGGGCCTGGTTTGTTTGTATCTTCCCGGCATCTTCCTTGCCGGTGTGACGATTTTTGCGATGGCCCTGGTGATTGACAAGCAGCTCGATTTCTGGCCGGCAATCAAATTGAGCGCAAAGACCATGTCCAAACATTGGGGCAAATTTCTCGGTTTCATGGTGGTCTTGACACTCATCAGCCTGGCAGGAGCGCTGGTGTTTGGATTTGGTTTGTTTCTTGCAATGCCCATCGTTTTTGGCGCGATGATGTATGCCTATGAAGACATTTTCGGTCGGGTCACGCCGAGCCAGCCTGCAACCAACACGAATGCCCCGCCGCAGTCCCACAGCGGGTGGAAAGTCGTTGCTGGAGTCGCGATTGGCGCGGCGGCGACGGTCATCTTAATCGCCTTGGTCGGACTGCTCGCAGTCGTGGCAATTCCGAATTTTGTCAAGGCCCGCGCGCTGGCGCAGGAAAATGCGCGGCACGCCGCCGAGATTTTGGCTGCGCAAAACGCATCCTTCGGCGCAACAACCAATTTTTATATTGGCCAGACAAATTTTCCGCGCGGCGATGCCATTGAAATCACCTCCGTCGAACGGAGCGAAAACCAGATGACAGTCAAGGGCCATTACAATCTTGTCAGCGCCGACGAAGCCTCATTATGGCTTAACATCACGGCGACAAATAATGACGAGGTTCCAAACCAAGCTGATCCACCGCAAAGCCTCCACATTTCCAAAGGCCGGGGTGATTTTGATCTGTCCCGCTTCCATCTGATGCCCGGACTGCCCCATGTTTCGATGTATAACAATCATTATTCCTTTGCCGATATTTATTTCGGAACCAAGGCCGAAGCGCGGGAAGAAAAGAAGGCGGATTGGATTGCGAATACTCTCGTTTCAACGCCCGCGACAAAAGGCGGCCATTCGGAAATCGTCAATACGAATCGTGCAGAAATCATAGCGGTATCGCCCACCGACGGTGCAGCCAATGTGGACTTGGTTCAAGAATTGCGGATTCGTTTTGATCAGCCAATGAATCCAAATGACATCTGGCTCAACTTTCAGAGCGGCGGCTTTTTGCCCAACGGCCAACCGCGATATGATTCAAAGCTAAATGAGTTTGTCATTCCGGTTCGTTTAATGCCGGGCCAAACAAACCGGGTGGAAATCAACTGGGCTGCGCATGGATTTCGAAATACCAACTCAATTTCGGCGGATGAATTTAAATGGCAGTTCACCACCAAGCCGTTTGCGGCAAAACCAGACGCGGTCAAACCCAAAGTGATTCAAATTTTGCCCAAGCCCGGCGAGTCGCTGTCGGTTTTAACCCGCTTTGAAATCACTTTTGACCAGCCAATGATGCCGCCAGACCAAAGCCGTCCATATTTGCGAAACGTAGGCCGGTCATTCGATAGCTTGCCGACGCTGATTCCAGCTTTTGACTATAATGATGCGTCTCACCAATTCACAATTTCCGTCCTGTTGCCGCCGGACAACGAAACCAAATTGACTCTGGAAGGATTTCAAAGCGCCGTTGACGTGGCTAGCGATCCGGTGGTAATTCCGTGCGACATTGGAACGAATGATTATTCCATGTTGCAGTCGAAGGAAATTGCCGATGCCGCAAAAGATTCGCGTCTGGAAAGATTGTTGTCTTCAATGAAATCCGCGCGGGAACGATTATCGTCCGGCATTGAAAACATTCAGCAGATTTCTCTGTTCGGTTCCGAAAAATCATTTTATCAAAACCTGACAGTTAATCCGGCCACGTTCAAATGGCAGGGAACGAATCAAAACTATGCCGACATTTCGGAGATTATGAATTGCAGGCCATTCATTTTGGGCAGCGACGGCACCAATTGCTGGTTATACGCCAATGACCAAGACAACAAACGCCGGATTGACAGTTTTTTGATCACATCCAACGCGGACATTTACACAACCGTTGCTGATCCGTTCAATTTGACCAAGCATACCGTGGCATTTGTGATGGAACATGACCGTTTGATTTACAAAGGACAGGAAACGCTAGCCGGACGTCCATGCTATCGCGTGGAATGCTGGTTCGTCCAACAACCAAAAGAAAAATATGACTTTACCTTCGCTGCGAAATCGGCATGGTGGATTGACGCGGAAACATTTTTGCCTGTGCGCCTGGTTCAATACTCACAGAACGGATGCGAAATTTATAATTTCTATTTTGAAAAACTCAATGAGCCGATGCCCGTTGCCGATTTTCAGCCGCCCATTGAAAATGGAATCAATGTAAAAGCTGACGATTGGTTTAAACTCGGCCCCGATGACAATTATTTTTTCAGGATTAAAGATGGTGGCGATGGCCGGATGAGCGGAAGGATTGGGCGGCAGGGGCCAAACGGCTCAACCAATTCAGGGTTAAATTAGTCGTTCCATTATTTACAGCCAAAAACAAATCAAAACACAAATCATGAAAACAAACACATTGCTCACACTCGTTGCCGCCAGTGCGCTGTGCGGCTTAGCCACGCCAGCCGGTCGCGCGCAGGACATTGACTCCTTCGCGCCGGTCGTCGTCAAAACTATTCCCGAAGCGGGCAGCAAGGATGTTCCGCCCGGCGAATACGAAGTCAGAATCACGTTCAGCAAGGAGATGGCCGGCCAGTCGTGGAGCTGGAGTTCGGCGTGGCAGAATTCCGATCCGGAATCGCTGGGCAAGCCGCATTACGAGGCCGACCATAAAACGTGCGTGATGAAAGTGAAACTTGAGCCGGGCAAGACCTACGGCTGGTGGATCAACAGCCCGAAGTTTCACGGCTTCCAGGACACCAAAAATCATCCTGCGATTCCGTATCTGCTCACTTTCAAAACCAAAGATAATTGACGCCGCTTTGACCTCCGAACATTCCACGCCGGCCTCGAGCGCGCCGGGCGACATCTTCGCCACGACGCATTGGACGGTTGTGCTCGCGGCGGGCCGGCGGCACACGCCGCAGTTCGACCGCGCGCTGGAGGAGCTTTGCCGCACCTACTGGTTTCCACTTTACGCCTACGTCCGCCGGCGCGGCCACAGCAAGGAGGATGCGGAAGATTCGGTGCAGGCGTTTTTCGCGCGGTTTCTGGAGAAGAATTATCTCGCCGGCTTGAGCGCGGAGCGCGGACGGTTCCGTGCGTTCCTGCTGGCGGCGCTGAAACATTTTCTCATCAATGAATGGAAGAAGTCGCAGCGGATCAAACGCGGCGGCGGCGAAAAAAATCTCTCGCTCGACTGGCAGACGGCGGACACGAAATTCCAGGTCGCCGCCACGAGCGAGCCGAGTCCGGACAAGGCGTTCGACCGCGAGTGGGCGCTGGCCTTGCTGGCGAAAGTCATCGAGCGGTTGCAAAACGAATGCGCGGCGGACGGCAAGGCCAAGTTGTTCGAGCAATTGAAAATCTTTCTCACAGCCGGCAACGGTGAAACAGCGCAACGCGAAACGGCGAAGGCGTTGGGCTTGGAAGAAGGTGCCGTGCGTGTGGCGATTCACCGGTTGCGGAAGCGCTACCGCATCCTGCTGCGCGAAGAAATTTCCCAGACGCTCACCGACCCGACGCAGGTGGACGAGGAAATGCGCGCCTTGTTCGGCGCGTTTTCGGCGTGATGGATTTTAACGCCAAGGCGCAAAACCCCAGGGAATGTCAGGCGTAAAATCCTTTGCGTCTTTGCGTCTTTGCGTTAAATGTAAGGCGTGGATTTTGTCATTCAACGCAGCGAGTTGCGCGACCTCTACGACAAGGTGGTCGCCGGCGAACGCATTTCCGAGGCCGACGCGCTGCGGCTGTTTGAATCGAAGGATTTGAACGCACTCGGTGCCATCGCCGATTTCGTGCGGCAGCGCAAAGTCGGCAACCGCGCCAGCTTCATCATCAACCGCTACATCAACTACTCGAACTACTGCATCCTGTCGTGCCAGTTCTGCTCGTTCGCGCGCAAGCAGCGCGACGCGGACGGCTTTCAGCTTTCGGTCGAGGAAATTGTGCAGAAAGCGCGCGATGCGCTGAAAATTGGCATCACGGAACTGCACATCGTCGGCGGCTTGCATCCGTCGCTGCCGTTCAGCTATTACACCGATATGCTGAAGGCATTGAAAAATCTCGATGCACGGCTGCAACTCAAGTGTTTTACCGCGATTGAGATTTTGCACCTCGCCTGGCTCGCCAAGAAATCCGTTTTGGAAACGCTCACCGAATTAAAAGCGGCCGGCCTCGATTCGCTCACCGGCGGCGGCGCGGAAATTTTTCGCAAGGAAGTCCGTTCGCAAATCGCCAAGGGCAAGGAATCCGCCGAGGAATACTTGGACGTCCACCGCACCTGGCACAAGCTCGGCCAGCGCAGCACCTGCACGATGCTTTACGGCCACGTCGAGAGCCTCGCCGACCGAGTGGATCATCTGCGCCAGCTCCGCGCGTTGCAGGACGAGACGCACGGCTTCACCGCGCTGGTTCCGCTCGCGTATCAGCCGGAAGACAACGACATTCCCGTCGCGCATCCGCCGACCGGTTTTGATTCGCTGCGCACCATCGCCGTCAGCCGCATCTATCTCGACAATTTTCCGCACCTCACGGCGTATTGGGTCGGCCTTGGACTGAAGCTGGCGCAAGTCGCGTTGAGCTACGGCGCAGACGACCTCCACGGCACGATTATTGAAGAGCACATCTTCCACATGGCCGGCGCGACCTCGCCGCAGTTGCAGACCGAGGCGGAAATGATCAAGGCCATCCGCGAAACCGGTTTGACTCCGGTGCAACGAAACACGTTTTACGAGCCGATCAGAATTTTGGAAAACGCACCAGTCGCCGAACCTGCGGAAAATTCCGCGCACTCGAAAGTGATGGAGGATAATCTGGCGACGGCGTGAATGTTTTGGCGGTAAACCGGATTGGCCGTGCCCGAAGCGCTTAAAGCCGCGGCGGGTTTCTGCCGATAAGAGACAAAATGAAAATTGGCATTGTCACCGGCGGCGGCGACTGTCCCGGCTTGAATGCCGTGATTCGCGCGGTCGCCAAAACCGCCGCCAAACGCGGCTGGGAAACCCTCGGCATTCTCGGCGGCCATGACGGCCTGCTGTCGCCGCAAAGTTATCGCGTGCTGGATTACAAGGCGCTCGACGGCCTGCTCGTGCGAGGCGGCACGATTCTCGGCACGGCCAATCGCGGCCAGTTTTCTGCCAAGACCGGTCACGGCGAGACGCGCCAGCTTCCCAAGGAATTGCTCGACGCCACCAAGCACGGCATGGCGGAACTGGGCATCTCCGCGCTGGTGTCCGTCGGCGGCGACGGCTCGCTGACCATCGCCCAGCAGATGCACGAGGCCGGGATTCCCATCGTCGGCGTGCCCAAGACGATTGACAACGATCTCGCCGCGACCACGACCACTTTCGGCTTCGATTCCGCCGTGGCCTGCGCGACGGACGCGCTGGACCGTCTGCATACGACGGCGGAAAGCCACAACCGCGTGATGGTGCTCGAAGTGATGGGCCGTTACGCCGGGTGGATCGCGCTTTACGCAGGATTGGCGGGCGGCGCGGACGTGATTTTGATTCCTGAAATTCCGTTTCATTATGAAACCATTTGCGACGCGGTTCAGGAACGGGAAAAGAAAGGGAAACATTTCACGATCATCATCGCCGCCGAAGGCGCGAAACCGGCGGGCGGCGATTTTGTCACGGCCAGCGGCCAGCAGCAGAATCGCGAGGCCCGGCTTGGTGGCATCGGCGCGGTCGTGGCGGCGGAAGTGGAAAAGCGCACCGGCAAGGAAACCCGCGTGATGGTGCTCGGCCATCTCCAGCGCGGCGGCAGCCCGACGTTCATGGACCGCGTGCTGTGCACGCTGTTCGGCGCGAAAGCCGTCGAGCTGATCACCGAAGGCCGCTTTGGCCGGATGGTCGCGCACAACGGACGGTTCGTTGACAGCGTGCCGCTCGCCGAGGCCACCGGACGGCTGCGAACGGTGCCACCGGACGAAGGGTTCGTGCACGCCACGCGCTCGCTGGGCATCTGCCTCGGCGACTGACAATTTATTTCGCAGGCTGGTTTCCCGCGCCGGGATTTTGTAGGCTGCGCGCGATTGAAAATCGCGATTGCCAGAACAATTCAGAACCGTCCGGCGGTCTCCCGCAACCCCGCGCTGCTGTTCGCCGCCGCGCTTTTGCTGCTGGCCGGCTGTAGCACGACCAAGACCTACAAGCCGAACACCGCCGCCGGGCCGGCCAGGCCACCGGATTATCCCATTCTCATTTACAACGAAGACCAACGGATTCCCCGACCCTGCCAGTTAATCGGTGAGTTTTCCATCGGCGACACGCAGTTGACGATGTTTGACGGCTCCATGAAGGGCGTGATGAAAACGCTCATGGACACGGCACACGAAAAAGGCGCGGACGTGGTGGAGCTGACTTCCATCAAACAGCCGGATTTTGAAAGCGCGCATTACCGCGTTGAGGCCAACCTGCTGCGTTATGCGGACAAATGGGAAATGGTCGCCCTTTCGGAAAATGATTTTCTGATCTATCTCCAAAAAAATCAGCGAACCCTGGACCCCATCGAAGGCATCTGGTCGGACGGCTCGCCGGACCGGATCGGCATCATGCGGGACAAATCCAAACCGGGCCGGGATTTCATCGCCTTCATGCTGAACGTGCAGTTGCCGACGTGGCAAAAAGGCTACAAGATCATGGACATCGCGCACACCGACCGAGCGGACGGCTACAGCGTAAAATTTTACCTTCCTGATTTCGCCGTGGCGAAAACAACTTTTCTGCTGGATCACGGCCACGCATTCAGCTTCATCGTCAACACCGAGTCAGGCGCCAACGAGGTTGCCTACATGAAAATCGGCGCGCCGATGCCGGTGCAGTGAAGTCGTTCCGCAAAATATTTTATTTCGTGTGCAAATTTTCATCCAGGCGTCAAAGTAACCGCCCATGATTTCTTCCATTGAACAACTGCCCGCTGGAACGGGTGCCGACTTGGTTTCCCAGGTGGAGGAAATTTTCTCGCCCAGCGGCATTCTTTCCAAGGCGAGTAACTTCGAGTTCCGGCCGCAGCAGCAGGAAATGGCCGTGGCCGTGGCGCGGGCGTTGCAGAACCGCGAGCACCTCGCGGTCGAGGCCGGCACCGGCGTCGGCAAATCGCTGGCGTATCTGATTCCGGCCATTTTGTTCGCCGTGGCGCAGAAGAAAAAAGCCGTAGTCTCCACGCACACGATCAATCTTCAGGAGCAGCTTACGGAAAAAGATCTGCCGATGCTGACGGTGGTTTTGGGTTCACTGCCGGAACCGGTGAAGTTCAGCTACGCGATGCTGAAAGGCCGCGCAAATTATCTCTGCACGCGCCGGCTGCAAAAGGCGATGCAGCAATCGGGAAATTTATTTACGTCGTCGGAAGCAGAAGAATTGCAGCGCATTTACGAGTGGTCGAAGGAAACCAAGGACGGCAGCCTGTCGGATTTTTCCATCGAGCCGGACCCGAAAGTCTGGGCGCAGGTTTGTTCCGAGCGCGGATTGTGCTCGCCGAAAACCTGCGGGCATCAGTCCGATTTTGCGCGCGACCACGATGCCTGTTTTTTTCAGCGTGTCCGCAACCGGATTTTGTCCGCCGACGTGGTGATCTTGAACCACACGCTATTTTTCACGCTGCTCGGCGGCGTGGATGAGGAGATGGAAGGCGGCATTTTGTTCAAGAACGACTTCGTGATTTTTGACGAGGCGCACACGATGGAAAGCGTGGCGTCGCGGCACATCGGCTTGAGCGTGTCGAGCGGTCAGGTGCGCTATTCGCTGAACCGGCTGTGGAATCCGAAAACGGAAAAGGGTCTGCTGGCCACCCTGCGCCAGGGCAAGGCCGTGAAGCTCGTCGCGGACATCTTGAGCGAATCGGACAAGTTTTTTGAGAACGTCGAATCGGCGTGCGAGGAAATTCAGGCGACCGCAAAACCAAAATTTTCCGGCGGTGAAAATTCTTCCGCCCGGCGGCGCGAATGGAAGGAACTGCGCATCCGCCGCGCCGAAATCGTGAAGGACAATGTCACGCTGCCGATCCAGCGTTTGCGCGAGGCCGTCAGCGAGTTGGTCAAGACGAGCGACGACAAGGACATCGGCCAGGAGCTGATCGAGTGCAACCGGCGGCTCGGCGAGTTGAAAATCGAGGTCGCGGAATTTTTAAGCCAGCAGGCAGACGACCATGTTTATTGGGTGGAACGCGGCGGGAAATCGCAGCGGAATCTCTCGCTCAACGCTGCGCCGGTGGATGTGGCGGAATTTCTCCGGCAGCGGCTGTTTGAAACGGACACGAGCGTCATCATGACCAGCGCGACCTTGGGAGTTTCAAGTTTCAAGAGTCAAGTTTCAAGGCCAGCAACCGAACGCAAGCCTGCTTCCAACTTGAAACTTGAAACTTCCAACTCGTCACTCGCCTATTTTTTAAAACGGGTGGGTTGCGAGGCGGCAACCAAACTCGTGGTCGGCACGCCGTTCGATTACGAGCGGCAAATGAAACTATTTGTCGCCAAAAAAATGCCCGACCCGCGCGAGCATGGCTACGCCGAGGCGCTCGAACATTGGATCGCTCATTTTGTGAAGCAGACGCACGGCAAGGCGTTCGTGCTGTTCACCAGCTACAAGCTCATGCAGGAAGTCGCGGAGCGGATGCAGCCGTTCTTCGCCAAGCTGAAGCTGGAGCTGTTCGTGCAGGGCACCGGCACGCCGCGCTCGACCATGCTGGAAAAATTCAAGGACGACGTGGACTCGGTGCTGTTCGGCACAGACAGCTTCTGGCAGGGCGTGGACGTGCCGGGCGAGGCGCTCTCGAACGTCATCATCACGCGGCTGCCGTTTGCCGTGCCGGATCATCCGCTCATCGAGGCGCGGCTGGAAGCGATCGAGGCGCGCGGCGGCAATTCCTTCGGCGAATTTTCCCTGCCGGAAGCGATCCTGAAATTCCGCCAGGGCGTCGGCCGGCTGATCCGCACGAAGACCGACACCGGCATCGTGGTGATTTTGGACAACCGCGTTTTGACCAAGCAATACGGCCAGGCGTTTCTCGACGCGCTGCCGAAATGTCCGGTGGAAATCGTCGCATGATGAACGGCCACGACCTGCTCAAACTCGCCGGCGGCATTCTGGCCTTTGCGATGTATCTGCCGATGATCGTGGAAATCATCCGGTCGCGCGGCGCGGGCCAGAGCTTCGCCACCTGGGGCTTGTGGGCCGTGCTAGACGCCATCCTGACCCTCACGCTCTGGCAGCAGCACGGCAACTACCTGCTCTCGCTCGGCTTCGCCGTGGGCGGAGTGGTGCTGACGGCGGTGCTGCTGGCGCAGGGCAGTTGGAAATGGGGCCGGTTCGAGACCACCATCGCGCTGATGGTGCTGGCGAGCCTGGCGGTGTGGCACTTCAGCGGCCCGCGCAACGCCACCCTTGCCGTGACGACGGCCGTGTGCATCGCGGGCGTGCCGGGCTTCGTGGAGATGCTGCGCCAGCCACAGCCGGCGGCGGGCAAACTCTGGGCGGGCTTCACCGTGGCCAACCTGCTCGCCTTCTTCGGCGGCACGGCGATGACCGTGGAGGAACGCCTCGTGCCGGCGGCCTTAACCGTCCTGTGCGCGCTGATGGTCGGGGCGTGTTATTGGAAACGCGGCGTGAAGGAACGGGATTAAATTGCCGTGCGAATAATAACTCTTTTACTGCTTTGGCGCTATTGTTACAACTCGTGCGCCTTTGCAAAGTGGATAAGTCGCCACATAATCAGCGATCAGCTTTTTCATCAATTCGGCATCGTCTCCATAAATGTAAAGTGCGGTTTCAGTCTGACCTTGCCAATGACTTTGGACACTCCCGTGTTGCTTGAGCAATTTATTGAATTCTTCTATAACCAAATTTACGTCACTATTCTTGTAAACTTCATCAGGAAGATTTACTCCATCGAGGCAAACACCGATACCCTCTGTTTTTTCGAATGGGATTTCGCTTTTTTTCTCACCTTCTAGAATAATTAATTTTGAGCCTTTCGGCGCTCCATAAAATTCAAGACGTTCAATCACAAAAGGGATGCTCTTATCCGGTTGAGTTAAGAACATTTCAACATCGATGTATTCAATCTCTTTCGATTTTAGCAACATTGTGCCGCCACCATCCGTTTCGCCATATTTTTGCTTTGCGAGTTCAACGTTAAGTGGATCCTCATACCGCTCGCCACGATCAAGTGGCATCAACTTGTGATTTAGTTGTGCCGTAACAACTATTTGATTCGTCGGCGAAGGCGGAGGTGAAGAACGACCGCCTCCAAACAAATTGCGGAAGGAACTCATAAAGTTAAGGTTTATTTCATCACATTTCTCATCAATTGGTTTTACCATGTCCAAGCAGAAATCTCATGTCGAGAACAAATTGGCAACGCACCTTTGCCTGTAACCTACTGTCCCGCACCCAGCCAGAGCAGGCGATGGCCGTAATTCACGACGGGCTGGCCGGACGTTGGGGGGGATGGATAACTGGCTATTTTTATACACCCGGCGGCTTGGGAAGCTGATTTTGACCGTTTTTGGCACTTTTTGAGGTTTTACAGCACATTCCGGCAATTCGACGGCGTGGCAGAATATCTCTGCCAATTGGTAGAGCTTCTCGGCGGTCTGGCAGAACGGTTCTGCCAACTGGCAGAGTTCCCCGGCGGTCTGGCGGAGGAGTTCCGCCAACCCTATTCTCGACACTTACGCGGCGGCCATTAAACTGTCCGCATGTCGCGCACGGAAAAACTTCTGGCCGAACTCATCGCGCTGCCCAGCGTGAACCCCGCCTTTCTGCCGCCGCGCCATCCGCACGCCAGTGAAAAATGCGTCGCGGATTTTCTCGCCACCGTCGCCGCCCGCGCCGGCCTGGAAATCGAATTTCAAAATGTTTTTCCCGGACGCGCCAATCTCATCGCGCGCCTGCGGCCGGCCGGCAACATCCGCCGCACCATTTTGCTCGCACCGCACCTCGACACCGTGGTCGCGGAGGAATCGCAGTTCATCCCGCGCCGGAAAAACGGCCGCCTGCACGGTCGCGGCGCATGCGACACCAAAGGTTCCGTCGCAGCCATGCTCACCGCGCTCTGCGAACTGGCGGAATCAAAAAACCGGCCGCGCGAGACGGAAATTATTTTCGCCGGGCTGATTGACGAGGAACACGCGCAGGCCGGTTCGCGCGCATTAGTGACACAGGCGTCCCGCCTGTGCGTTGCGGAAAAACGAACTCACCGGCGGGACGCCTGTGCCACTATCACGGCTTTGGCCATCGTCGGCGAGCCGACGCGGTTGCAGGTCGTCACCGCGCACAAGGGCAGTTTGTGGCTGCAACTCGCCACGCGAGGACGCGCGGCGCACGGCGCGACGCCGCACCTCGGCCAAAACGCCGTCCACGAAATGGCCCGCATCGTGGATGTTTTGGAAACGGATTACGCGGCGCAGTTGCGGCGGCGGAAACACAAACTGCTCGGCACAGCGACGATCAACGTCGGCACCATTTGCGGCGGCACGCAGCCAAACATCGTGCCGGACGGCTGCACCATTTCAATTGACCGCCGCACGCTGCCGGGTGAAACGGAGGTTTCCGTCCACCGCGAAATCGCCGCGCTGCTGAAGTCGAAAAAATTGTCCGCCACCATTTCCAGCGCGAAGCTCGCGCCCGCATTGGCGCTGGAAACCGATGACAAATTGCCGCTCGTCCGTGAGTTTTTGCGCAGCATTGGCCAGAAGCGGCCGGCGGGCGTGGATTATTTTTGCGACGCGGCGGTGCTGTCGGCGGGCGGGATTCCGAGCGTGGTGTTCGGTCCGGGCGACATCGCGCAGGCGCACACGGCGGACGAATGGATTGCGCTGGCCGAACTGGAGCGCGGGAAAAACCTGCTGCTGAAGTTCCTGAAATCGCTTTCCTGAACGCGCCGGCTTGCGTATTGTCCAACGCTCAATGTCCGAAGAGAAAATTACAACGCAGCCCGCAACCGCCGAGAAGCATCACGTCACGTTTTTCCGGCAGAGCGGCTGGATGATGTTCGCGTCAACGGCGAGCGGCGCGTTGATGTGGACGGTGCATCCGATTGTCACGCGTGGCATGCCAAAGGAAGAATACGGCGTCTTTACGACGCTGTTGATGGTGGTGACGATGATGACCATTCCAGCGGGCGGTTTGCAGCCGGTCATCGCGCAGCAGCAGGCGGCGGCCGTCACGGAAACTCAACAGCGCGTGGTCGCCAGCGAATTTCGCGCGGTGATGAAGGCGATTTTTTTCATCTGGCTGGCCATGGCCGCGGTGGCCGGCGTGTTTTGGAAGCCGGCGGTGGCCGGATTGAAAATCAGCAACCCGGCGGCGCTGGCGATGACCGTGTTCATCGGATTGGCGGCGATGTGGATGCCGCTGGTGATGGGAATGCTGCAAGGACGGCAGAATTTTTTATGGCTGGGCTGGACCAGCATCCTCAACGGCGCCGGCCGCTTCGGATTGATTTGCGTCATTGTCTGGTTTTTTCACGGCTGGGCGGCGGGCGCGATGAGCGCGGTGCTTTTGGGCATGGCGTCGATCATTGTCATTGGCGGCTGGCAGGTGCGCGACGTCTGGAACATTGAACGCACGCCAGTGCAATGGAAAAACTGGCTGGCCCGCGTCATTCCGCTGACGCTCGGATTGGGCGCGGCGCAATTCATGTTGAGCGCCGACCTGATATTCACGCAGAATTTTTTCCCGGGTGATCAGACCCCCTATTATGCGGTGGCAGGAACGATCGGCCGCGCCTTGATTTTCTTCACGCAGCCGCTGACGCTGGTCATGTTCCCGAAGCTGGCACGCAGCGCGGCGACCGGCGAGAAATCAAACGCCCTGGCGCTGGCTTTGGGGGCGACCTTGCTGGCGAGCGGCTGCGCGGCCATCGCCTGCACGCTGCTGCCATCGCTGCCGGTGTTGATTATGGGCGGCAAAAAATATCTGGTCGCCGCGCCGCTCGTGCCGTGGTTCGCCTGGTGCATGTTGCCACTGACGCTTTCTTTCGTCCTCGTGAACAGCTTGATGGCGCGCTCAAAATTTTCGGCGGTGCCGTGGCTGGTGCTGGTGGCGGTGGGCTATGCAGTCGCGCTGGCGGTCGTCGGGCGGCATGCCGGAAGTTTGAGTGATTCAATCTCCGGTTTTCGGATGATGATCCAAACGCTCGGCATTTATAATCTGCTGCTGTTCGGCGTCTGCGCGTGGTTCACCTGGGGAAAGAAATCTGCGCCGGAGAAATAAAATTTCCGCGAACGGAAAATCGGAGACGCTTGGGTATCGGTGAAGAAGACGACCGGTATTTAGTCGCACAATTTCCGCACATCCACCGCTTCCATTCCCGCCGCGCGAATCGCCTCCAGGCCGAGATCCGTGTCTTCGTAACCACGACAGCATTTCGGGTCAACGCCGACGCGACGCGCGGCTTCGAGAAAAATATCCGGAGCGGGTTTTTGGTTCTTCACCATCTCGCTCGTCACCACCGCACTAAACAGTTGGCGGATTTTCAAATGTTCCAGCACTTGCACAATGATCGGCTGCGTGCCGCCGGAGGCGACGGCCATCGGGATCTTGCCGTGATTCGCCCGCGCAATTTCCACGACGGCGTGGATCGGTTCGACCTGCGCCATCAATGGCAGATACTCATTTTCCTTTTCGTGCGCGGCCTGAATGTGGTCAAGCGTGACGCCTTGTTCTTTGGCGAGCATTTTCAAAATGTCGCGTGACGGCACGCCACCGAGCGCATAAAACCGGTCTTCGGGAAAATGCAGTTTGTATTTTTTGGCGATCACCTGCCACGCGCGCCAGTGCAGCGGCATGGTGTCGGCCAGCGTGCCGTCGCAATCGAAAACCAAGCCTTTGATGTGTGGCGGCAAACTCATAATTTCAACGCCGACAATTTTTCGTCCAAATCGTGCGTCATCAGCGGCTCGATGAGCGGGTCAAGGTCGCCGTCAATGAAACTCGACAGATTGTAGAGCGTGACTTCGATGCGATGGTCGGTAACGCGGTTCTGCGGAAAATTGTAGGTGCGGATTTTTTCGCTGCGCTCGCCGGTGCCGACCTGATCCTTGCGGTGAGCGGCGTATTTGGCATTTTCCTCGGCCACTTTCCGTTCGAGCAGGCGTGAACGCAAAACCGTCATCGCCTGAATCTTGTTTTTCTGCTGCGACCGCTGGTCGGCGCAACGCACGATCATGCCGGTCGGCTTGTGGATGATCTGCACGGCGGAGTCGGTGGTATTGACGCCCTGCCCGCCCTTGCCGGACGCGCGGCAGACGTTGATCTCGACTTCGTCGGGCTTGATTTCGACGTCCACTTCCTCGGCTTCCGGCAGCACGGCGACGGTGGCGGTGCTGGTGTGGATGCGGCCCTGCGCCTCGGTCGCGGGCACGCGCTGGACGCGATGCACGCCGCTCTCGTATTTGAGCCGCTTGAAAACGTCCGTGCCGGTCACCTCAAAAATGATTTCCCGGAAGCCGCCGAGGTCGGACGGGTTGGAATCGAGCGGCTCGACCTTCCACTTTCTGGTTTCGGCGTAGCGACAGAACATCCGGTAAAGGTCGGCGGCGAAGAGCGCGGATTCCGAGCCGCCGGCACCGGCGCGGATTTCCACGATTGTGTTGCGGGAATCGGTCGGGTTCGGTGGCACGAGGCCGAACTGGATCTGCTGCGCGAACTTTTTTTCCTCAATTTCGAGCCGCGCAATTTCCTCGCGGGCAAGCTGGGCGATTTCCGATTCCGCCACTTCACCTTTGAGCAGTGCGCGGTTTTCCGCCAGTTGCTCCTGCGTTTTGAAAAAGTTGTCGCCGCACGCCACCAGTTCCTTGAGTCGGGCGTATTCCTTGGACATTTCCTGCGCGCGCTGCTGGTTGTCGAAGGTCGAGGGATCGCTCAACGCGGCTTCGATTTCCGTGAAGCGGCGGCGGAACTTTTCAATGTGCGGGCGCAAATCCATTTTCCTGTCCTTGAAAAAGACAACCGCCCGCAATTCCGGGTTTCGGAACGGCGGGCGGATGACGGGGCAAAAGCTAAACTTTCTTTTTCTTCTTCGTGGCCTGTTCGGCCTGTGCGGCCTGCGTCTTGGCGAGGCGCTGCTGGAATTTGTCCACACGACCGGCGGTGTCCACGAACTTCTGCTGGCCGGTGTAGAACGGGTGGCAGGAGTTGCAAATGCCGACAATGATGGTGGATCGGGTGGAACGCGTTTTGATCACGTTGCCGCAGGCGCAACGGATTTCCGCATCCGCATATTTAGGATGAATGTCCGTCTTCATAAAAGGGCCGGAAAATTACCATGAAACGGCGGGATGACAAGAAGGATTTTTTCGCAGGCCGATACACCGGTGGTTCGCTTGGGTCAGCATTTTGGCAAATGACTAGAAAACACCCTGATTTTCTCTTTGCGCCGGCGACATCAAAAATCTAATGTATGTCCGGTTTGTCCGATGGTGTAATGGTAACACAGCGCCCTTTGGAGGCGTTATTCATGGTTCGAATCCATGTCGGACAGCCAATAATGTCAATGAAAATGCGGGTTCTGTGGATGTTTGCACAGAATTTGCACAACAACCGGCACGAACTGCTGACCGTCGCGTGAGATTCCCCGTCACCATCCGACACCGCGCCAGCAGCGCGAAGATTTACGCGCCTGCCGGGAAGTTTGCTTACTACCGCGTCGCCTACGCCACGGCGGGCAAACGCCGGATGCAGACCTTCGCCGCCTATTCAGACGCCAAAGCCGCCGCTGAACGGATTGTGCGCGAACTGGCGAACGGTTCGCAAGCCGCCGCGCTCAATGCCACGCAATCCCGCGACGCCCTTGCCGCATTTGAGCGGCTGGACGGCTACTTCAAGTCCAAAGGGAAGCGCATCAGCCTAAATGCCGCTGTCGCGGACTATCTGGATTCGATTGGCAGATTGAATGTCCCGTTGTCCGCTGCCGTGGCGGGCTATTTGAACACTGTGGCGACGGTCAAGCGCATGAACTTGGCCGCAGCCGTGAAAGAGTTTGCGGATGGGCGCGAGGCCGAAACGAAAGCGGTGAACGGCAAGAGGCCGGAATTGAGCAAAAATTATTTCCAGATCACAAAACTCTGGCTTGGCTGGTTTGAAAAAACTTTCCCGGCAACGGCGGTTTGCGACCTGACGAAAGAGCATCTCGACAAATTCATGGCCGGGCGCAGTCACCTTGCCGCCAAGTCAAAGAATCATCTTCGCGCCACGGTAAAAATGTTTTTGAATTGGTGCATCAAGAAAGACTATTTGCCCGCGAACCACCGCTTGCTGGATGCGTCTGGCATGAAGCGGCAAAAGGCCGACAGCGGCGAAACGGATTTTTACCGTCCGGCTGAATTGCAGGCGATGCTGGATGCGGCGGACGACACCATGCGCCCGATTATCGCGCTGCAAGGGCTGGCCGGAATACGACTTCAAGAGGCGCAGCGGCTGACGTGGCAGGATGTTTTTGGCACGGCGGAGCATATCGCCATTTCCGCCACGAAATCCAAGACGCGCAGCCGCCGCTTGGTCGAAATCTGCCCGGCACTGGCCGCATGGATTGAACCTTATCGCCAGCATGAAGGCGCGTTGTGGACACAAAGCCGCGACACCTACCACGCGGCCTTTGTGGAACTCCGCGATTCCCAAAAAATCCCGGCGCGGAAAAACGGATTGCGCCATGCGTTTTGCACCTACCACTTCGCGCTGCATGGCAACGAGAATTTGACGGCGGCACAAGCTGGAAACAGTCCCTCCGTGATTCATCAGGCATATAAAGGGCTGGCGACAAAAGCAGAGGCGGAAAAATGGTTCAAAGTTTTGCCGCCAAAATCCGCGAAGAACGTGATTGCGTTGAAAGCAGCAAGCCATGCCTGACACAAAGAAAAAGAAGCTGCCGAATGACCAGTGCCGTCGTGGATAAAGTCCCGTCGCTTAACAAAAAATGAAAAAGCCAAAGTCCAACACGAAGTCCGTCAAAACCTCTGCAATTAAACCGGCGGAAGAACCGCGATGGAAGGAACTTAAAAAGTTAGAGGACGATACGCATATAAATCCAACTGTGTTTCAATTGGCACAGATTGCAGCGCAAATTTCCTGCCGGGAAGATTTTAAGCCTGAAAAAGACGAAATCAAAAACATTGCAGAAATGGCGAGAAAATTGTGGGATGCGTGTGCTAGTAAGCTGGAGAATAATTTGCAGGAACAACGGTGGCGATTCGCTTTCGCTATGGCTCACCCCAAGGAAGAAGAACCAGAGCCAGAACCCCAAGACTACCCCGAATGGGTGGAAGTCTATAACAAAGGGCATTTTCCAATGCAGTTTGAAGAATCGCTCAAAGTCATTATAGGGCGGAACATCCGTCAACCAGACCGGCACAAAGCAATTCGTGATTTTCTCCGGGCTGTTTATGTGGGCAACGTAAAAAATAAAACGGATTTGGAATCCGTCGTCACAGAAATTATTAAACTTTGCAAACAGCAGGGAATTTGGAGCGATCAGTTCCAAGCAGTGGCAATTTTATATCCATATTGGAAGGCAATCCGGGCCAAGACCAAAGCCCAACAAGCGGCTTCAAAACGGTGGGGCAAAAAAAAACCTAAAATTTCTTTGGCGGAATCTGACTTTTCAAAAATGGCGTTTAGCTCACACCCGTCTGTTTTTAGCATCCCTGCCCGCGTAGTTTAGCATCCCTGCCCAGTGCGGGGGCATCTTCCTGCCTGTCGGTTAGCATTTCTTGCCCGTTGGAAGCATGAAAGCGCGCAGTGGTAAAGCTGTGGGCATGAATAAACATTCAACGCCCGAATCCGTCACGAGCAACGCAAAGTTGGCGGCCAAATCGCAACCGCAGCACACGCCCGGCAATGACCTGCCGCACGGCGACCGGCAATTCCTGACCAATAGCCAACTTCAGGAAATTCTACCCCTGTCCCGTCGCTCAATTTTTGAGTGGCGGCGCAAGGGGATTCTGCCCTCGATTCAAGTCGGGTCAAAAATTCTTTACCACCGTGAAAGTGTCATCGCGGCGTTGCTCCGGCAGCAACGCGGGGGATTGGTATGAATCCCGCAACCATTAGCCAGCGGCGCGCGGGAAAAATCGCGCGTCGCGCCACGCTCCGCAAAATCGGCACCATCTTTGAGACGCCGGAGAACTGGACGATTTACCGGAAGCCAGACCTGAACGACCGGACGTTCGCTGAACTTTGCGACAGCATCAGCGAATCCGGCATAAACACCCCGCTCGAAATTTCCAGCGATGGTTTCATCATCAGCGGGCATCGCCGGTTCATCGCCGCCCAAAAATGCGGCCTTGCCGAAATTCCCTGTTTCGTTGACCGCGCCATCGTCATGGGCGACCTGACCGTCGCGGAGCGTGTCACGTTATTGACCGAGCGCAACAAGGGAATCCGAATTAAAAGCGACGGCGAACTGTATTTGGAAGCCGCCGCCGCCGTTGACCCGGACGAGGCCGTCCGCAAGGCAACGGCGCGAAAAGCCCAAGTCTTGAACAAGGTTAAGACTTGCGGTTTGTCAGAGGTGCAAACCGCCGGAAGCATCGCACGCACTGACCCGTCCGGCGAGCGTGCCGATATGTTGAAAGCAGTTTTGGAAATCTTGGCGGAACTGCGGAGCAACAATTTTTTGCCGACGAGCGGGCGCAGCATCCATTACAAGCTGCTGGCAAAAAACGTCCGCACTTCAAATCGTAAAAACGGTTACATCTACGGCACGCGCCCCGGTTCATCGTCATTATTGAGCAAACTGCTAACCGATGCCCGCTCCGCTGGATTGATTAACCATGACGACCTTGACGACGGCACACGGCCTTCACAACAATTTGAACCATCCGGCACAGTCGGAAACTACGTTAATCAAACCCTCGATGGTTTATTCGCAAACTATTTTTCAGACATCCACGCCGACCAGCCGAACCACGTTGAATTGCTTGTCGAGAAAAACACGATTTTTCCACTGATAAAAAACCACGTTGCAAACGCGCTGCGCGTGCCGATTACCAGCCTGCGCGGTTACGGCAGTTTTCCGGCAGCACGCGATGTTGCGGAGCGGTTCAAACGTAGCGGCAAGGACAAACTCGTCGTCGTCTATATCTCTGATTTAGACCCGGAGGGCGTTGATATGCCGTCCAGTTGGAAAAAATACCTGCGACATGATTTCAAAGTCGAGGCGACGGTCTATCGCGCAACCGTCACGCCGGCGCAGGTCAAAAAATATAAGTTACCACCTGACGCAGACGTGAAATTGAGCAGCACGCGCGCGGGAAAATTCATTCAGGAATATGGCGATCAATGCTGGGAACTCGACTCCATGCCGGAGCAAATTTTAATTAATGAAGTTTCCAGCACCGTCCGCGCCGTGCTGGACGTTGACGCGCTAAACCGAACCTTTGAACGCGAGCGAGAGGCCGACATAAAACTCGCTCGAATTGAGGCCGGTGTCCGTGCCTTCGTCACCGAACAATTCGCGGCCAGTTTGGGGATTGCATTATGAATGGCACCGCCGCCATGAATCTCGAATCTGACAGTGAAAAAAACGGGCGAACGTCCAAGCGGTTGCGTTTGCGGGCACTGTCAACTGACACGGGCGCAAATCCGTTCGCCGTTTTGAGTTGGCAGGCGAAACGCGCCGATGCCATTTGGACACGCGGCGAATGGACTGCGCTTTGTGAACACCTTCACAACGGAAACGGCACAACGCATTTCGTCATGGGCTTTCGAGACAGAGACGACTGCAAAAAATACGTTCGCAGTAAAAAGTTGGCCGTTAACAGAGCTATTTCGTGGAGTTGGCAAAGCATCACGACATCGCAGAAACCCCGAAAGCTCGCCTTCGTTCCCTATTCCACGAACGAGCGGCAGCAATCGCGCTGGGGCGGCATGGATTTCGACGCACACAACGGCGAGTCAGAACGGGCGCGGGAACTGGTGCTAGCGGCGGCGCGGACCGGATGCAAACCTGGCGGTTGAGAAAGGAACGATTCCTTTTGGGGAAGCCGGCATGAAAAGGGCCGATGGATTTCTCCACCGGCCGGCGCTTATGTGAGGTTC
>Ga0182016_10001654_pt1 | contig 27067 bp, 25 predicted proteins | sample 712S2MmetaG_FD_120491 | JGI IMG/M metagenome (GOLD analysis project Ga0182016, IMG submission 120491) | Permafrost microbial communities from Stordalen Mire, Sweden - 712S2M metaG | ecosystem: Environmental > Terrestrial > Soil > Wetlands > Permafrost | place: Sweden: Stordalen | collected...
ACGAGGATCGCGCGCTCAGCGCGAGAAAGCGCGCATCTCACATGTCGGGGTCGGCGTCACGCCGGCCCCTTTTTGTTGCCCGCGGCGTGGGCGCTTGATCGAAATTGGCACTTGCGCGCCCGCCGCAAATTGGCGAACCTCGCTTGCGTCGCATCGGCCTCTGGCGCCCGACGCGCATGGCGCCTAGATGAGGTTCGTGGGGAATCGCGGCGAATCCCCGAAGCGTCGCGGTCGCGCCGCCCGTGAGGTTGTCGAGGTCGCTCGTGATCGCCGATCCGCATCCGTTCGTCAGTCGGTTTCGCGCCGGGTTTGCGCGTCTTGTTCGTATATTCTCGGGTTCGCGGGCCGCTTCGGCGATTCGGCCGGCGACGATCGCGGCGCGCGAACCGCGACGCACGCCTGAGGCGCCCGGCGTCGGCGCCACCGTTATTACGCGCACCCGCGCGCAGACACGGCGGCCCAACATGTACCGCGTGCTGCTGCTCAACGACGACTACACGCCGATGGAGTTCGTCATCGCCATCTTGCAGGCGTTCTTCAACAAGAGCCCCGAGGAAGCCACTCAGATCATGCTCCACGTCCACAACAACGGCGTCGGCGAGTGCGGCGTGTACACCTACGAGGTCGCCGAAACGAAAGTCGCCCAAGTGATGGACCACGCACGAAAAAACCAACATCCTCTGCAATGCATCATGGAAAAGAAATGAAAGGCGTGTGATGCCGGTATTCTCCCGCTCGCTGGAAAAGACTCTTCGCAAGGCGCTCGCGCTCGCCAACGAACGCCACCACGAATATGCGACGCTCGAACATCTGCTGCTGGCGCTGATCGACGATCCCGACGCCGCAGCGGTGCTGCGCGCCTGCAACGTCGATCTCGACCAGTTGCGCAAGAACGTCGCGCATTATCTCGATGCCGATCTCGACAATCTGATCGTCGAGACGCTCGACGAGGCGAAAGCGACCGCCGGCTTCCAGCGGGTCGTCCAGCGTGCGGCGATCCACGTCCAGTCGTCGGGCCGCGAGGAGGTCACCGGCGCCAACGTGCTCGTGGCGATCTTCGCCGAGCGCGAGAGCCACGCCGCCTATTTCCTGCAGGAGCAGGATATGACCCGCTACGACGCGGTCAACTACATCAGCCACGGCATCGCCAAGCGTCCCGGCCTGTCCGATCCGTCGCGCACCCCGCGCGGCGCGGAGGATGACGCGGACGCGCGCGAAGCCAAGGACGGTAAGGACGGCGTCGACGGCAAGAAGAAGGAAGGGGCGCTCGATGCCTATTGCGTCAACCTCAACCGCAAGGCGCGCGACGGCCGCATCGATCCGCTGATCGGCCGCGAGAGCGAAGTGCAGCGCACGATCCAGGTGCTGTGCCGCCGCCAGAAGAACAATCCGCTGCTGGTCGGCGACCCTGGGGTCGGCAAGACGGCGATCGCGGAAGGCTTGGCGCGCAAGATCGTCAGCGGCGAAGTGCCGGAGGTGCTCGCGGGCGCGACTGTGTTCGCGCTCGACATGGGCGCGCTGCTCGCCGGCACCCGTTACCGCGGCGACTTCGAGGAGCGCCTCAAGCAGGTGATGAAGGAGATCGAGCAGCACAAGGACGCGATCCTGTTCATCGACGAGATCCACACCGTCATCGGCGCCGGCGCGACCTCCGGCGGCGCAATGGACGCCTCGAACCTGCTCAAGCCGGCGCTGGCGCAAGGCTCGCTGCGCTGCATCGGCTCGACCACGTATAAGGAATACCGCCAGTACTTCGAGAAGGATCGCGCGCTGGTGCGGCGCTTCCAGAAGATCGACGTCAACGAGCCGAGCGTCGCCGACGCGGTGGAGATCCTCAAGGGGCTCAAGCCCTATTTCGAGGAGTTCCACAAGATCCGCTATACCCAGGAGGCGGTGAAGGCGGCGGTCGAGCTGTCGGCGCGCTACATCCACGACCGCAAGCTGCCCGACAAGGCGATCGACGTCATCGACGAGACCGGCGCCTCGCAGATGCTGGTCGCCGAGGCCAAGCGCAAGAAGGTCATCGGCATCAAGGAAATCGAGGCGACGATCGCCTCGATGGCGCGCATTCCGCCGAAATCCGTCTCCAAGGACGACGCCGAGGTGCTGCAGCATCTCGACGCGACGCTGAAGCGGGTGGTCTACGGCCAGGACGCTGCGCTCGGCGCGCTGGCTTCGGCGATCAAACTGGCGCGCGCCGGCTTGCGTGATCCCGAGAAACCGATCGGCTGCTATCTGTTCTCCGGCCCGACCGGCGTCGGCAAGACGGAAGCCGCGCGGCAACTCGCCTCCAGCCTGGGCCTCGAGCTGACCCGCTTCGACATGTCCGAGTACATGGAGCGGCACACCGTTTCTCGCTTGATCGGCGCGCCGCCCGGCTATGTCGGGTTCGACCAGGGCGGTCTGCTGACCGACGCGATCGACCAGCACCCGCATTCGGTGCTGCTGCTCGATGAGATCGAGAAGGCGCATCCCGATCTGTTCAACATCCTGTTGCAGGTCATGGACCACGGCAAACTGACGGACCATGCCGGCAAGCAGATCGACTTCCGCAACGTGATCCTGATCATGACCACCAACGCAGGCGCCCAGGATCTCGCCCGCGAGTCGTTCGGCTTCCACAAATCGAGGCGCGAGGGCGACGACACCGAGGCGATCAACCGGCTGTTCTCGCCGGAATTCCGCAACCGGCTCGATGCGATCGTGCCGTTCTCCCGGTTGCCGGAAGAAGTCATTTCGCAGGTCGTCGACAAGTTCATCCTGCAACTCGAGGCGCAGCTCGCCGACCGCAACGTGACCATCGAACTCACCGACGAAGCGCGCGCCTGGCTGGTCAAGAACGGCTATGACGAGGCGATGGGGGCGCGGCCGATGGCGCGCGTCATCCAGACCCAGATCAAGACGCCGCTCGCCGACGAAGTGCTGTTCGGCAAGCTGAAGAATGGCGGGGTCGTCAAGGTCGTCGTCACCGCCGACGATGACGGGGTCAAGAAGCTCAGCTTCGTCTACCCCGAGGGCCCGGCGCAGCCGCGGCTCGAACGCGACCTGATCGTCGCTGGCCGCAAGCGCGCCGAAGGCGCCGCCGAGGCGCGCAAGGGCAAGGCGCGCAAGCGGGCGGAAAGCGAACCCAGCGAGGAATCGCCGAGCGAACCGCAGGCGAGCTGAACTCAGAGCGGCGCGCCCGATGCGGCGCGCCGCTGCCCAATCCCCGACAGCAGCACCGCGACGACGCCGGCGAGAAACACGCCGTCGAAGGTTCCCGCGCCGCCGATCGAGGCGACCGGCGCGCCGAGGGTCTTCAGCTTGTCGAGGTTGGTCAGGTCGGCGCCGATGAGCACGCCGATCGACCCTGCGACATAGGCGATCGGCGCGCCGTAGCGGCGCGACAGGACGATCGCGACGATCGCAGCGAGGACCGGCGGCCAGAACAACGGCACGGCGATGCCGACGCCGGGGATCGGCGTCGCGAGCTGATGAACGACGATCGCGACGATCGCCGTCGCGATCGTCGCAGGAACCAGAAGCCGGTAGGTCGCGACGAGATAGATCGACAGCAGCGTCGGAATGAGCGCGCCGCCGACGTTGATGGCGACGATCGTGCCTGGCCAGTCGACGATCTCGGGGACCGGATAGGTGAGGCCGAAGAAGTCGACGTAGGCGTTCGCCACGACGCGCTCGCCCGGCAGTTGCGCCACCGGGATGTTGAGGTAGGAGCCGACCAGCGAGGCGATCAGCACCAGCATCGCGATGCGCGGCGCGAGCCCGAGCCGCAGATAGGCGCGGTTGAGCAGGCCGATCTCCAACATGACCAGCAGCGCGAAGACGAATACGCCGAGCAACACGAAAAGAGCGACATGCGTCGGCGGATACTGGAGGTGGCTCGTGTGCATCGGTTGATCGCCCTCAGCCGGCCGCCAGCGCGGCGCGGATCCTGGCGGCGTAAGGCTCGAGCCGGTCGGGGGGAACCACCGGCCCGCCCGGCGGCTTGATCGCGACGCCGGGCCAGCGCGGCAGAATGTGGAAGTGGAGGTGGAAGACGACCTGCCCGCCGCCGAGTTCGTTGAACTGCTGGACGACGAGCCCTTCCGCCGCCATGCCCGCCTTGACCGCGCGGGCGATCTTCTGCACCGACGGCATGAAGCGCGCCAAATCGTCGGCGGGAATGTCGAGCAGGTTGCGCGCCGGCGTCTTGGGAATGACCAGAGTATGGCCCTCGGTGCGCGGCATGATGTCCATGAACGCGAGCGAGACCTCGTCCTCGGCGACGCGCACGCACGGCGCCTCGCCGCGCAAAATCTTGGCGAAGATGTTCTGCGGATCGTAGGACGCGCTCACCTCGTTCTCCTCTGTCAGTCCTTCTCGGCGTCGTCGCGGCGGAACGGCAGGCGCTCGGAATATTCCTCGATCGCCTCGGCGATCGCCGGCCGTTCGCGCGCAAGATAATCGGCGATCGCCCGCTGCATGCGGACGTCGGCGAACTCGTGCGCCGAATAGGTGGTGACCGGACGATAGCCGCGCGCCAGCTTGTGCTCCCCCTGCGCGCCCGCCTCGACCCGGCCGATGCCGCGGCGGATCGCGAATTCGATCGCCTGATAATAGCAAATCTCGAAATGGAGAAACGGCCGCTCGACGATCGCGCCCCAGTTGCGGCCGTAGAGCGCGTCGTCGCCGAGGAAGTTGATCGCGCCGGCGACATAGCGGCGGCCCTGGCGCGCCATCACCAGCAGGACGCGGTCGGCGAAAGTCGCCCCGATGCGGTCGAAGAACGCGCGGGTCAGATAGGGACGGCCCCACTTGCGCGAGCCGGTATCCATGTAGAATGCGAAGAAGGCGTCCCAATGCTCTGATCGGATGTCGTTTCCGGTCAGCAAGTCGACCTCGATATCGTCCCCCAAGGCGTCGCGTCGCTCGCGCTTGATCGCCTTGCGCTTGCGCGAGGCGAGGGCGGCGAGGAAATCGTCGAAGTCGCGATAGCCCTCGTTGACGAAGTGGAATTGTTCGCCGGTGCGGCCGACGAATCCCATGCGCTGCAGCCTCTCCGCATCGGGCTGGTCGCAGAAGGTGACGTGGATCGACGACGCGCCGACCGCTTCGCGCAAGGCGCGCCAGCCGGCGACCACCGCCTGCGCCACGCCGTCGGGCGCATCGGCGGCGATCAGCAATCGGCGGCCGGTCACCGGCGTGAACGGCGCGGCGATCTGCAGCTTGGGATAGTAGCGGCCGCCGGCGCGTTCGTAGGCGTCGGCCCAGGCGTGGTCGAAGACGTATTCGCCCTGGCTATGGCTCTTGAGATAGGTCGGCGCCGTGGCGACCAGCCGACCGCTTGCGTCCTCGACGATCACATGCGCTGGCGTCCAGCCGCTGCGTCGGCCGACCGATCCGGACTCCTCCAGCGCGCTCAGGAAGGCGTGGGCGACGAAAGGATTGAAGCGCTCGCCGGCGCCCCCTTCCGCCGTCAGGCCGGGCGGATTGGCGCACGCGTCCCACGCCTCGGGCGCGATCTCGGCGAGGCTGGCGACGGTGCGGACGGCAAGGGCGGCTGGCATGCGCGAAGTCTTGTGGGAGGAAACGCTGTCGAGCGCAGACCCATCATAACGCGCCCGGGCGGCCCGCCAAGGCCGCGCGCCGCGGCGCAGGTTCGGCTAGCATCGGCGCGAGGGCGAAGGAGGCGGACATGGCGCGCGACTGATCGAAGTCTCGCTCGGCTTCGTCCGCGCGCTGCCGCCCAAGAGCATGGCACAGGCGAAGCGGCGGGCAGGGCGGACGGGCGGTCGCTGATCACGTTTGGGTGAGCCGCCGACGCTTTCGGCTCGAGCGCCTGGGCGAGGCGGCCCGAGCTCAACCGGGATGCGCCGCGGCGCGATCGCGGAACCACAGCGCAGTCGCCGGCGCGCCGACCTCGAACGGCGTCGCGTCACCCCAGAAGCGAGCGGCGAAGCGGCTCGAGTCGACGCGGTAAGGCCGGTCCCACTGGAAGCGCATCTCGGCGAGTTCGCGCAGCGGAGGAACGAACAGGCCGAGCGGCGCGACCAACGCCGGCGGCAGGCCGATCGCCCTCGGCGCGACGCCGAGCGCCGCCGCGCCGAGAGCGAGAATCTCGCGCGGGCTGCGGGTCGGCGCGCAGGGGACGTGCCACGCCTGGCCATAAGCGTCATCGGGCGCGTCGATCAGGCTGACGACGGCGCGCGCGCAATCGGGAACATAGGCGAAATCGTGCGGCGTGTCGGGCGAGCCGATGAACGACGCGCGGCGGCCGCGCGCGATCGCGCCGAAAGCCGTATCTCCCAAATGGGAGAGCGGCGCACCCGGCCCATAGAAATCGGGCGCGCGCAACGCCGCGACCTTGAGCCGCCCCGCCTCGCTCGCCGCCATCCAGATCCGCGTCGCCTCGACCCGCGCCGCCGGTTTGACGCCGTAGGGCTCGAGCGGCGTGGTTTCGCTGAGCGGCGCAGTCTGGGGACCGTACATATAGAGGTTGTCGAAGAAGACGAGCCGCGCGCCCGCGTCAGCGCAGGCGTCGACGAAATTTGTCATCGTGCGCGGCCACGCCTCGCGCCACACTGCGCCGACATAGGGAAAGCCGATCGCCAGGACGACCTGCGACATGCCCGCAACCGCGACACGGACGCTTGCCGCATCGAGCGCGTCGCAGCGGCGGAACTCGACGCCGTCGGGCAGCGCGGCCGGCGCCGTGCGCTGGGCGACGACGACGGAGCGCCCCGCAGCGAGGAGCCGATCAACCGTGGACGCGCCGACCGCGCCATAGCCGATGACGCAAATCCTGTCGCCCATGAATGCGCGCTCCTTCCCGCCGACCATAGGCTGAACTCCGGCGGAAAGGAACGCGACGCCGCTACGGCCTGCAATAGCTGGTCCAGCACACGACGCCGCGCGGCGTGTGAATGGCGCATTCTCTCAGCGCGATCTGATTGGCGACGTTGCGGTTGGGCGAGGCGCCGACGCCCCAGCCGCCTGTGGCGCTCGCAGCGCGGCACGACCAGGCTGAAGCGTCGCTCGGAATCAACGCCAGCAGCGCCGCGGCGGCGAGAATCGGGACGATCTTGAGCATGAAGTCCTCCCCTCGGCCGGCGCGTCCTGCGCCCGCCCGATCTTCCCGCCGCGGACGCCGTATGGCAATGCGAAAGCGCAAATCATCGCGCGAGCGCGCGTCGCGGTCGTTCCGCGCGCGGCGACGATCACTATGTTAGTCGGGCAGGCGTTCGAGGAGCGACCGCGTTCGAGAAGGAGGCGCAAGATGGAGATTACGCGAGTGGGCGAGCGACCTTCGGCCAAAGGTCCGGAGGCGTGGTTCACCGGCGCGGTGCGCATCGACCCGTTGATGAACGGCTTCGACCCGATGCGCGTCCAGGGCGCGAGCGTCACCTTCGAGCCCGGCGCGCGTACGGCCTGGCACACCCATCCGCTCGGGCAGACGCTGATCATTGCCGCCGGGCTCGGCCGCGTCCAGCGCTGGGGCGGCCCGATCGAGGAGATCCGCCCGGGCGACGTCGTCTGGTTCGCGCCCGGCGAGAAGCACTGGCATGGCGCTGCGCCTGCCAATGCGATGACGCATTTCGCGATCCAGGAAGTCCAGGACGGCAAGGTCGTCGACTGGATGGAGAAGGTCAGCGACCAGCAGTACAAGGGTTGAGGAGAGCGGGATGAGCGAAGGAATTGCCGGCAAGGTCGTCGTCATCACCGGCGCGAGCAGCGGGCTTGGCGAGGCGGCGGCGCGCCGTCTCGCGCGCGAGGGCGCGAAGCTCACGCTCGGCGCGCGTCGGATTGATCGTCTCGAAGCGCTCGCCAGGGAACTGGCGCTCGGCGCCGGCGCTGTCGTCAAAACCGACGTCACGAAGCGCGACGACGTCAAGCGACTGGTCGACGCGGCGGTCGCCGCGCACGGGCGCATCGACGTCATCGTCAACAACGCCGGCCTGATGCCGAACTCGTTCCTCGAGAATCTTCACGTCGAGGAATGGGAAAGGATGATCGACGTCAACATCAAGGGCGTGCTCTACGGCATCGCCGCCGCGCTGCCGCACATGATCGCCCAGAAGAGCGGCCATGTGGTCAACGTCGCCTCGGTCGCCGGACACAAAGTGGGGCCGGGCGGCGCCGTCTATTCGGCGACCAAGCACGCGGTGCGCGTCATCACCGAAGGGCTGCGCCAGGAGGTCAAGGCGCACAACATCCGCACCACGATCATCTCGCCCGGCGCGGTCGCGACCGAGCTGACGTCGACGGTCACCGACCCGGTCGTCGCCGAGCGGATGCGCAAGACCTACGAGGTCGCAGTGTCAGCCGACTCCTTCGCCCGCGCGCTCGTCTTCGCGCTGAGCCAGCCCGAGGAGGTCGACATCAACGAAATCCTCTACCGTCCAACCGCCCAGGTCTATTGACGCGCAAGGCCTCCGACTTCCGCCCGATCACTTTCCTGTTTTTGCGGTTTATCGCGACGCGGCGCCCTGGCATAGTGGGGGCGACCGGCGGCGGGTTCTCCGCCGCCAAGTCCATCAGACATTAAAGTCCATCAGACATTAAAGGAAGGCAGCATGCCCGCCGGGCTTTCGGCGTCGACTTCGCTTGCCCGCGCCCGCGCCGCGGAAGGCGCGCTGGCGGTGGGCAGTTTCGCCATCGGCACCGGCGAGTTCGCCGCCATGGGCTTTCTGCCCAGCGTCGCCGACGGCTTCGGCGTGACGATCCCCCACGCCGGCTACATCATCAGCGCCTATGCGCTCGGCGTCGTCGTCGGCGCGCCGGTTTTCGCCGTGCTCGGCGCGAAACTCGCGCGCAGTCGTTTCCTGCTGCTGCTGATGACGATCTTCGGCCTCGGCAACATCGCCAGCGCCTTCGCGGTCAGCTTTCCCATGCTGATCGGCCTGCGCTTCGTCAGCGGCCTGCCGCATGGCGCGTTCTTCGGCGTCGCCTCGCTGGTCGCAGCCGGCATGGCGGGGCAGGGCGGCCGCGCCAAGGCAGTCGGTCGCGTCATGCTCGGCCTAACCGTCGCGACCCTGCTCGGCGCGCCGCTCGCCACCTGGGCGGGCCAATTGCTCGGTTGGCGTGTGGCATTCGCGCTGGTCGGCGCGATCGGCCTGCTCGGCGTCGCACTCTCAGCCATATTCGTGCCGTACGCCGAGCCCGACCACGGCGCCGGCCCGCTGCGCGAGCTCGGCGCGCTGCGGAACCTCCAGGTCTGGCTGACGCTCGCCGTCGGCGCGGTCGGCTTCGGCGGCATGTTCGCCGTCTTCACCTACATCACGCCGACGCTGGTCGAGGTTTCCGGCGTGCCGCTGCGCTGGGCGCCGGCGGTGCTGGCGTGTTTCGGCGCCGGCATGATCATCGGCAATATCGTCGGTCCGCACTTTGCCGACCGCGGCGTGACGCCGACCATCTTCGGTGCGATCGTCTGGAACGTCGTGATCCTGGCGCTGTTCTCCGTCGCAGTGCATTGGGCGTGGACCGCCGTCCCGTTCGTGCTGCTGATCGGCGCCGGTTTTGCCGCGGCGCCGGCGCTGCAGACCCGGCTGATGGACGTCGGCCGCGAGGCGCAGACGCTGGCGGCGGCGCTCAACCATTCTGCGCTCAACATCGCCAACGCCTTCGGCGCCTGGCTCGGCGGCGTGGCGATCAGCGGCGGCTACGGCTACGCCTCGACCGGCTGGATCGGCGCGTTGCTCGCGCTCGCCGGCCTGGCGGTGTTCGCGGCGGCGGTGGCGATCGAGAGGCGCAGCGCGGTCGCCCGCTCGCTGGCGGCCAACGGCGCCTCCGCCTAGTCGGCCTCGCCGGACCGGCTCTCCATCTCTGCGAGGCTGGCGAAACTGGCGCGCCCAAGGGGAATCGAACCCCTGTTTTCGCCGTGAAAGGGCGACGTCCTGGACCGCTAGACGATGGGCGCGGGGCGGCGAATGGCCGGGAACGAGGCTTGCTATAAGGTCGGCCGCTCGGGCTGGCAAGGCCGGCCGCGGACGCCGCCCGCGCCGCCGCCGCCCGGGGCGGCGCGCAACAAGGGGATAAGCCGCGATTCGGCCTTGTCGTTTCCGGACGGCGGCTTGCGCGCCGGCGGGTCGAGGGAGAATCATGGCCGTGGAGGTTCGACCGGGAGAGACCGCGATCATGCGCGCGATTCGCATTCACCGCATCGGCGCCCCCGACGTCATGCGCCTGGAGGAGGTCGAGCCGCCCCCGCCCGGACCGGGGGAAGCGCGCGTCCGCCACCGCGCGATCGGCGTCAACTATATCGACGTCTATTACCGCACCGGCTTCTACCCGCCGCCGCCCTATCCGTTTACGCCGGGCAACGAGGGCGCGGGCGAGGTCGTCGCGGTCGGCAAGGGGGTCAAGGGGTTCAAGCCTGGCGATCGGGTCGCCTACGTCTCGACCCTCGGCTCCTACGCCGAGGCGCGCAACGTCGAGGTCAAGCACCTCGTCAAGCTGCCGAAAGCGATCTCCTACGCGGCCGGCGCGGCGATGATGATGAAAGGCCTCACGGCGCAATACCTGTTGCGCCAGACCTGCCGGGTGAAGAAGGGCGACGTCATCCTGGTTCACGCCGCCGCCGGTGGCGTCGGCCAGATCCTCTGCCAATGGGGCAAGGCGCTCGGCGCGACGGTAATCGCCACCGTCGGGTCGCCGGAGAAGGCGGCGATCGCCAAGAAATGCGGGGCTAAGCACGTCATCCTCTATCGCGAGGAGGACTTCGCCGTCCGCGTCGGCGAGATCACCAGGGGCGCGAAATGCCATGTCGTCTACGACGGCGTCGGCAAGGCGACCTTTCCCGCTTCGCTCGACTGCCTGCGTCCGTTCGGCCTGCTGGCGAGCTTCGGCTCGGCGTCGGGCGGAATCGAATCTTTCAATCTTGCGTTGCTGGCGCAGAAGGGTTCGCTGTTCGTCACCCGCCCGACTCTGTTCACCTTCATCGCCGACCGCGCGCGGCTCGACAAGATGGCGCGCGAACTGTTCGCGATCGTCGCCTCGGGCAAAGTGAAGATCCCGGCGCCGGCCGAGGCGCCGCTGGCCGACGCCGCCCGCGTCCACGCGGCGCTGGAGGCGCGCCAGACGACCGGGGCGATCGTTCTCACGCCGTGACCGGCGGCGATCTCGACCTTTCGGCGCAAGGCGTCGCCGCGCTGGCGATCGCGTTGGCGGGCGGCGCGCAGGCGGCCGACAAGGTCAAGGGCTGCTGGGTCTAAACCGGGCCGATCGGCGATTTCGGCTATTCCTACCAGCACGACCAGGGCCGCCTCCATGCCGCCAAGCAGCTTGGCGACAAGGTCGACGCGACGACCTATGTCGAGAACGCGCCCGACAGCGACGCCGAACGGGCGATCGAACAGCTCGCAGCAGCGGCTGCAACATCGTCTTCACCACCTCGTTCGGCTTCATGGATCCGACGATCAAGGTCGCGAAGAAATTTCTCGACGTGAAGTTCGAACACGCGACGGGCTACAAGCGTGCGCCCAACGTTTCGACCTACGCCGCCAAATTCTACGAAGGGCGGTATGTGATGGGGCAGATCGCCGGCAAGATGACCAAGTCGGGCGCGATCGGGTATATCGTTTCGTTTCCGATCCCGAGGTCGTCTCCGGCATCGACGCCTTCGAGCGCGGCCTGGCGACCACCAATCCCAACGCCAAGAGCAAGATCGACTGGGTCAACACCTGGTTCGATCCGGGCAAGGAGGCGGACGCCGCCAAGGCGCTCATCGCCCAGGGCGCCGACGTCCTCAACCCAGCACACCGACTCGGCCGCGCCGCTGCAGGAGGCGGAGAAGGCCGGCGTGCTCGGCTTCGGCCAATCGTCCGACATGGCGCGGTTCGCCGCCAACACCGACAACTGGGCTCCGTACTACACCCAGCGCATCCAGGCGGTGATCGACGGGACGTGGAAATCGGAGGACACCTGGGACGGCATCGGCAAGGGCATGGTCGTGCTTGCGCCGTTCGCCAACATGCCCGACGACGTCAAGGCGATGGCCGAAAAGACCACCGCCGACATCGGCTCCGGGGCGCTGCAGATTTTCGCCTGCCCGGTGCTCGACCAGGACGGCAGGGACCGCTGCAAGCCGGGAGACAAGACGCTGCCGGACGGCGATATCCTGTCGATGAACTGGTACATCAAGGGAATCGACGACAAGGTTCCGCAATGAGGCCTCGCCGGGCCGCCCCCCACTCCAACGGGGGGCGGCGACCGGCCGGAAACGCAAATTCGCCGCGCTCGCGCCATTTTGTCGGCGGAGCGAGCGCCTAGCTCAAAGGCGCCGCTTGGCGCGCCGGGAGCGGACTTGTATAGGAGGCGCGGGAAGCAGCGCGGCCGCGGCCGCCGACGAGGCTCGAACCATCCATGAGCGAACCGAACGCCCTCAAACGGCCGATCCAGGCGTCCGCCGGCAAGGCGGTCAAGGAAGAGGGCTGGTGGGAGACGGTCAAGATCGTCGTCGAGGCGCTGATCATCGCGCTCGTCGTGCGGACGCTGTTGTTCCAGCCCTTCAACATTCCCTCGGGTTCGCTGATCCCGACGCTGCTGATCGGCGACTATCTGTTCGTGTCGAAATACGCCTACGGCTATTCGCACTATTCGCTGCCGAGCTTCCTCGATCTCGCCCCGGGCGCGATGCCGGGCCGCATCTTCGCCTCGCCCCCGAAGCGCGGCGACATCATCGTGTTCAAGCTGCCGCGCGACGGCGAGACCGACTACATCAAGCGGCTGATCGGCCTTCCGGGCGACCACATCCAGATGAAGGACGACCGGCTCTACATCAACGGGCAGATCGTCGATCGGCAGCCGCTGCCGCCCTACAAGACCACCGGCCGCTTCGGCGAACCGGTCGAGGCGCCCCATTACCTCGAGACGCTGCCGGGAGGCGTGAAACACGAGATCATCCAACTCGAGGGCGACAACAACCCCATGCCCTACACGGCCAACACCGACGTCTACACGGTGCCGCCGGACGAGTATTTCTTCATGGGCGACAACCGGGACAACTCGAGCGACTCGCGCGTGCCGCCTGATCGCGGCGGCGTCGGCTATGTGCCGTTCGTGAACCTGATCGGCCGCGCCGAGGTGATCTTCTTCTCGGTCGACGGCGCGCCGGCGTGGGAATTCTGGCTCTGGCCGTGGGACGTGCGCTGGAGTCGTATTTTTCATGCGGTTCACTGAGGCCCGGCCGAGCGCCGCGGCGAGGGCGGATGCGCCCTGAGATGAGCAAGAAAGCGAAAATCGACGTTGCGGCGCTCGAAGCGCGAATCGGGCACGTGTTCCGCGACCGCGACCTGCTGACCCGCGCGCTGACCCACCTGTCGGCGCCGGCCGCCGGCGGCCCGGACCGCACCCAGTCCTACCAGCGGCTCGAGTTCCTCGGCGACCGCGTGCTGGGCATCGTCATCGCCGACATGCTCTACCAGGGCTTTCCGCAGGCGAGCGAAGGCGAGCTGTCGATGCGGCTCGCCAAGCTGGTCCGCCGCGAGACCTGCGCCGCCGTCGCTTCCGACTGGGACGTCGGCCCGCACGTCGCGATGGGACAAGGCGAAGCGCGCGCCGGCGGGCGCAAGAAGGCGGCCATCCTCGCCGACATCTGCGAGGCGATCGTCGGCGCGGCATTTCTCGACGCGGGCTTCGAGACCGCGCGCGACGTCGTCGCGCGGTCGTGGCGGCCGCGCATGGACGCCGACATTGCGCCCGAACGCGACGCCAAGACGGCGGTGCAGGAATGGGCGCAGGCGCGCGCGCTGCCGGCCCCGCGCTATGTCGAGCTCGCGCGCAGCGGCCCGGCCCACGCACCGCATTTCGTCATGCAGGTGGTGCTGGACGGCTACGAGTCGGAGAGCGGCGAAGCGACCTCGAAGCGCGCGGCCGAACAGGCGGCCGCGCAGGCCTTTCTCGGCCGCCGAGGTGGCGCGTGAGCGAGACCCGCTGCGGCTTCGTCGCGCTCATTGGCGCGCCCAACGCCGGCAAATCGACGCTGCTCAACGCGCTGATCGGCGCAAAAGTGTCGATCGTCTCGCGCAAGGCGCAGACGACGCGCGCAGCCGTGCGCGGAATTCTGGTCGACGACGCGACACAGATGATCTTCGTCGACACGCCCGGCCTGTTCGCGCCGAAGCGTCGACTCGACCGGGCGATGGTCTCGGCCGCCTGGGGCGCGGCCGGCGACGCCGACGCTTTGGCGCTGCTGATCGACGCAAAGCAGGAAACGGCCGCCGCCGACAAGCGCGGCGCCGCCGGCGTCGGCGAAGCGACACAGGCCATCATGACGACGTTGCGCGACCACAAGGCGCAGAAGTTCCTCGTTCTCAACAAGGTCGACCTGGTCGATCGGCCTTTGCTGCTGGCGCTCGCAGAACGGCTCAACGCCGGCCTGCCATTCGCCGACACGTTCATGACCTCGGCGCTGACTGGCGACGGGCTCGACCGGCTCAAGGCGCGGCTCGCCGCTGCGATGCCGAAGGGACCGTGGCTCTATCCGGAAGATCAGATCGCCGACGCGCCGCTGCGCGCGCTCGCCGCCGAGATCACCCGTGAGAAGCTGTTTGAGCGGCTGCACGACGAGCTGCCCTATCAGACCACGGTCGAAACCGAGTCGTGGAAGGACCAGCCTGACGGGTCGGCGCGCATCGAGCAGACGATTTACGTCACGCGCGACAGCCATAAGAAGATCGTCATCGGCGAAGGCGGGCGCACCATCAAGGCGATCGGCTCGGCGGCGCGCAAGGAGATCGCCGAGGCTCACGAGGCGCCGGTGCATCTCTTCCTGTTCGTCAAGGTGCGCGCGAACTGGCTCGACGATCCTGAGCGCTACCGCGCCATGGGGCTGGAGTTCCCGAAGACGTGACCGCGAAGCGGCGCGGCGGCGCTCCGGCGGGCTCGAGATTGACGGCGGCGGTTGGCTGCGAACATCGACCGCATTCCGCTGGCGACGGTCCGTGACCTATAACGCCGATCGGCGCCGCAACCTCTCGACGGACTATGTCTTGAGAGCATCGATCCTCGGCGCTTTCGTCGACTGCGCTCTACCGCCGCCCATGTTCGCCAGCATTGTGCGCGAGCCGGCGCCGCTGCGCTGACCACAGGCGCGGATCGCGCCACCCGGGAGACAAAGGCGCATGAAACGCAACATCTTCGTCCTGACCGGCGCCGGCGTTTCCGCCGAGAGCGGCCTCGGCACGTTCCGCGACAAGAGGGGCGAGGGGATTTGGGGTCGTCTTGACCCGATGAAGCTTTCCAGCATCGAAGCCTTCGAGAACGATCCCGAGACCGTTCTCGCCTTCTATGATCTGCGGCGGCGCGACATGCGAGACGCAAAGCCGAACGCCGCGCATTTCGCGCTGGTGCGGCTCGCCGCGACGCTGTCGCAGCGCGGCGGAGCCTTGACGCTCGTGACGCAGAATATCGACGATCTCCACGAGCAAGCCGGCTCTCGCAACGTCATCCATATGCACGGCGAGTTGTTGAAGGCGCGTTGCGACCTCTGCGGCAAGCTCAGCGAATGGCTCGACGACCTCCACGTCGCCGACGTCTGTCCCCATTGCGGCCGCGCCGGCGGCATGCGGCCGCATGTCGTGTGGTTTGGCGAGATGCCGCTCTACATGGACGACATCGAGCGGGCGCTTCGGCATGCCGACCTGTTCGTCGCCATTGGAACCTCGGGCGCCGTCTACCCCGCCGCGGGCTTCGTGCTCGAAGCGAACGCGATGGGGATCGAGACCTGCGAGATCAACCTCGAGTCGGCCGACAACGCCGACCTGTTCAGCGAGGCGCGCTATGGCCCGGCGAGCGAGACGGTGCCGGCGTGGGCGGAGGAGATCGTCAGCGACGGCTGACGCGCCGTCTCAGGCCGCCGGCGGCGCGGGCGGAAGGGGCGCCGCCGTCTTGCCCATCGCCGCGGCCATCGTGCTCAGGCTGGCGACCGTGGCGCCGAGCTGCATCGTGTCGACCGCGGTGCTCGGCACGATGACGATCGTCGCGTTGTCGCGCTTGAGGCCCTCGTAGAGCATGTTCATCGCACGCAAATGGAAGGCGGTCGGATTGTCGGCGTAGGTCTTGGCCGCTTCGCCGAACTTCTCCGCCACCTGGCGCTCGGAATCGCCGAGGATGACGCGCGCCTGGCGCTCGCGCTCGGCCTGCGCCTGCATCGACATCGCATCCTGCAGCGCCGGCGGGATCAGCACGTCTTTGACTTCGACCGAGATGACGTTGACGCCCCACGGCTCGGTGCGCTCGTCGATGATCTTCTGCAAATCGGCGCTGATCTTGTCTCTTCCCTCCAGCATGTCGGCAAGCAGGGTCTTGCCGATGACGTCGCGCAGCGCCGTCTGCGCCGCCCAGTTGATCGCCCCGTTGTAGTCGGCGACGTCGAGCGCCGCCCGCTTCGGATCGAGCACCTTCCAGAACAGAACCGCGTCGACATCGACCGGCACTGTGTCCTTGGTGAGTGTCTTTTCCGCCTTGAACGCGCTGGTGAGCACGCGGGTGTCGATCCAATAGGGGACGGTCTCGATGATGGGAATGATGAAGAACAGGCCGGGCCCTTCGAGCGCGCGGAACCTGCCGAGCCGCAGCACGACGACGCGCTGCCATTGGTCGGCGACGCGGATCGCGGCGGCGACAATCGTCGCAATCGCGATGGTCGCGACGACGATCCAGCCGGCGGCGGAATAGTACGACGGCGTCGCGGCGACCGAGGCGATCGCCAAGCCGATCGCCAGCACGACGAAGAAGGCGAGCGTCTGCAAGCCGGAAGATTTCCGCATGTCGGTTCCCTCCCTGCGGCGCATCCTTGTCGCCGGCGCTCTGCGATGCGCCGGTTTCGCAAGTGTGCCCGAAATGACGGGCGCGAGCATTGCGCGCCGTCAAGATGGCGTCAAAGCCCGGGGTGCGAGTGGCATTTGCGGCGCGGCGAGGTCGCGGGCATGATCGGCCGCCTCGACGCCGAAGCGTGAATCGCCGCCATGACCGCAGCCGCCAACGAAACCGCCGCCGCCGCCCCCGCGCCGGGCGGCGTGCGCCGGGTCGTCCTCTCGTGGATCGGTCTGACGCTGGTCGGCGTCGTCATCTTCGTCGGCGCGCTGGCCCTGTTCCGCTGGGGCCTCGACGCGGCGCACGAGGTCTATTTCGACGAGACCTGGTACGTGCCGGCGGCGCGGACCCTGCTCAAGACCGGCGAGATGACGCGCCAGGAGCATCCCCCGCTCGCCAAGCTGCTGATCGCCGCGAGCGTCGCGATGTTCGGCGACAATCCGATCGGCTGGCGGATGCTGAGCTGCGTATTCGGCGCGGCGACGCTGGCGGCGATGTTCGCCTGGTCGCTGGCGCTGACGCGCGACGCGCGCCAGGCGCTGTGGGCGACGGCGGCGACCTTGTGCGACGGCGTGCTCTACGTCCAGTCGCGCATCGCGATGCTCGACATTTTCCTGATGGCGTTCGGCACGGCGGCGCTCGCCTTGTTCACCTTCTCGCTCAAGGAGCGCACATCGCCGCGGCGCGCCTTCGCGCTGGCGACGGCGAGCGGCGTCTGTCTCGGGCTCGCCAGCGCCTGCAAGCTTTCGGGGGTGTTCCTGTGGGCGGGGATCGTCGCGATCTGCGCGCTGATCGGCCTGATGAGGCTGTGGCGCGCGCGGTTCGACGAGCCGAGCGAGCACGACTTCTACGCCTCGGCCGAGTGGCCGGCGATGACGCTCGGCGGCGCGGCGATCGCATTCGCGGTCGCCCCGGCCGTCGCCTATTTCCTCACCTATCTGCCGCAGGTGATCCGCGCCGGGACGGTGGTCGAGTTCTTCGCCGGCCAGAAGCGGATGATCGACATCATGACCGGAACCTCGGCTTCGCATCCGTATGCGAGCCTCTGGTATCTGTGGCCGGCGATGACGCGTCCGGTCTGGTGCCTGTTCCAGGTGGTTGGCGGGACGGCGGCGACATGGAGCGCGCAACACCCCGCGCAGTCGATCGTCGGCCTCGCCAATCCGTTCGTGTTCTATCCTGGCGAGGCGGCGCTCATATACTGCGGGTGGTTGTGGATCAGTCGGCGCGACGTCGATGGGATGATTGTTGCGGTCGCCTTCTTCTCCCAGTACCTGCCATGGGCGGTCAATCCGAAGGGGCTCGAGTTCTTCTACTACTACTTCCCTTCCATCCTCTGCCTCGGCCCGGCGCTGGCGCTCGCCTTCTTCCGCGGCGGGCTCAAGCCGCGCTATGGGCCGGCAGTCGGTTTCCTGATCGTCGTCGCGCTCGGCTTCGCGTTTTTCATGCCGGTCCTGTCGGCGCAGTTTCCGATCGATCCCGACGACTTCAGCGCGCGGATCTGGTTCGCGGGCTGGCGCTGAGGCTTTCCATCGCCGTGCGCCGGGCGCATAGGAAGCCGACCATGTCGCCTCCCGCCGAACCCGCGCTTCTCATCGCCTCCAAGCTTCCGGCCGAGTCCGCGCTTCCCGCCGAGCCGACGCCGCGAGACACGCCGCGGATCGCACGCTCCGATCCGGCCTTCTGGCGGTTGACGGCGCCGCTTGCCTTCGGCGGCTTCTCGACCTTTGCGCTGCTCTATAACGTCCAGCCGCTGCTGCCGCTGTTCTCGCGCGCTTTCGCCATCTCGCCGGCCAGTGCGGCGCTGGCGGTGTCGGTGTCGACGATCGTCCTGTCGGTGTCGATGATCGGGGCAGGGATTGTCGCTGACCTGTGGGGCCGCAAGACGGTCATGGCGACTTCGATTGCGCTGTCGTCGCTGGCGATCCTGCTCGGCGCGGCGGCGCCGAATTGGCCGAGCTTCCTCGCGCTGCGGGCGCTCGCCGGCTTGACGTTGGCCGGCCTGCCGGCGGTGGCGATGGCGTATCTGGTCGACGAACTCGATTTCAAGGCGGTCGGCTTTGGCATGGGGCTCTATATCGCCGGCACCACGCTCGGGGGCATGTCAGGTCGCCTCGTCGCCGCGGCGATCAGCGAATATTGGGGCTGGCGGATGGCGGTCGCCGCCGCGGGCCTGCTCGGCTCTATCGGCGCGCTGTGGATCGCCTTCGCGCTGCCGCCGTCGCGTCACGCGCCGCGCGGCGCCTCGTTTTCCCAGCTCTGGCCGGGCTTCGCCCAGGCGCTCGCCGATCCCGGGCTGCGGCTGTTGTTCGCCGAAGGTTTCCTCGTGATGGGGGTGTTCGTCTGCTCCTACAACTACATCGGCTTTCGCCTCGCCGCGCCGCCGTTCTCGCTCAGCCAGACGGTCATCGGCTCGGTGTTCGTGCTCTACCTGATCGGCGCCGTCAGCTCGGCGGTCATGGGGCAGCTTGCCGACCGCTTTGGGCGGCGGCGCGTGCTGTGGATCGCCATCGCCGCCGAACTCGCCGGCGTCCTGGCGACGCTGCCCAACAACCTCGTCGTCGTCATCGTCGGCGTGGCGCTGATCACCTGGGGCTTTTTCGGCGCCCACACGGTCGCCTCGAGCTGGGTCGGCTTGCGCGCGCCGGGCGCGCGGCCGCAGGCGGCGGCGCTCTATCTGTTCTTCTATTACATCGGCTCGAGCCTGATCGGCTGGCTCGGAGGATTGTTCTTCGCCCGTGGCGGCTGGGCGGCGGTCGTCGCGCTGCTCGCCGGCCTCTCGGCCGTCGGCCTCGTCGTCGCGCTGCGGCTTTCGACGATCCCGCCGCCGCGCCCGCGCGCCAACCCGTGAGGCGGCCGCGCGATGGAATGGCGCGACGAAGGCATCATCATCGGGGTGCGCCGGCACGGCGAGACCTCGTCGATCGTCGAAGCGATGACCCGCGGCCACGGCCGCCACCTCGGGCTGGTGCGCGGCGGCCGCTCTTCGCGGCTGCGGCCGGCGCTGCAGCCGGGCAACACGCTCGGCCTCGTCTGGCGGGCGCGACTCGACGAGCATCTCGGCGTCTACGCCGTCGAGCCCTTGGCGCTGCGGGCGGGACGGTTGATCGGCAGCGCGCTCGGCCTCGCCGGGCTCGGTTGGCTCGGCGCGCTGGCGCGCCTGTTGCCTGAGCGCGAACCGCACGAGACGCTTTATGAGGCGCTGACCCTGATTGCCGACCGGCTCGACGACGCGGCGGTCGCGCCGGCGCTAGTCGCGCGGCTCGAGGCGCAGGTGCTCGCCGAGTGCGGTTTCGCGCTCGATCTCGAAAGCTGCGCCGCGACCGGGGCGCGCGAAGACCTGATCTATGTCTCGCCCAAGAGCGGCCGCGCGGTCAGCGCCGCCGCCGGCGCCGAATGGCGCGACCGGCTGCTGCCGCTGCCAGCCTTCCTGCGCGGCGGCGACGCGCGCACGCCGGAGCTGGCGGACATCGCCGACGCGTTCCGGCTGACCGGCTACTTTCTCGACCGCGATCTGTTTGCGCCGCGCGGCCTGCCGCTGCCGGATTCCCGCCGCGCCTTCCTCGCCGCGGCGGCCAAGGCGCAGAGCGCCTCCTAAGCCGCAGCGTCGAACGCCGCTCGCACCAGGGCCCGAGGAACGCCTCCCCGCGTCGTCGGCGGTCGATCGCGCTGGCGGAGCGCGGTCGGGGCGCCCGGGCGAGGCCAAGCTCTCGTGGACGCCGGAGGCGTTCAGTCGAGCGGACCTAAGTCAAGCGTAATATCGGCGGACCGGACGCAAATGCGAGTTGTCCATCGATCCATATTGTCGACACATTCGTAGATAGGATGCCGCCCGCTCGTATAGAGCCATCTCAATCGCGTTGCACTGTTCGTCTTCCCATCGGACGACCTTCAGGTAACGCAATTCCAACGACCGTCCGTAAGGGAGATCACGACCATACGCTGCGGGCGCCGCGGCGATGCGTTGGTTTGTCTTTGTCAGGAGTTGCATGTTGAAAGCAAGTTTAACCGCCGCCGCCCTCGCCGCCACGCTGCTGGCGCCCAATATGGCGCTGGCTTACGGCCGCGCCGGCCCGACGCCGAACCTCTTCGCTGCGCCGAGTGGGTGGGATTCAGCCGCCGGCGCGGCGTCCGCCTCGCCGTTTTTCGGGGGAGGCGTCGTCGCCGAGGCCGCCCGCTGGATCGGCTCTGGCAAGTTCACCCGCCTGCCGGGCCCCTGGTGCGCTGACGCGGTGAACGCGTGGCTCGAGCGCTCCGGTCATCGGCCGATGGCCGGCCGCATGGCGTCCTCGGCGCTCGCCTATGGACCGCGGCTCGAGCGGCCCGAGGTCGGCGCCCTGGCGGTGCTCGGCGGGCGCCGTAGCGGCGCCTACCATGTCGGAGTCGTTTCGGGCGTCGATTCCGACGGATCCGTGCGTCTCATCTCCGGCAACTGGGGCCGGCGCGTCGCCGAGGCGGTCGTGCCGCGCGGCGCGGTCATCGCGTTCGTCGCCGTGCGCTGACCGCTTGCGCGGGAGCGCAAAAGGCCATTGTCTGCGTGCCGAACGGCGCGGCCCGGGCGACCGGCGCCGCGCCGATCTCTTGCAGGAGCAGAGATGGCGCGTCCAATCATCATCGACACCGACCCCTCGCCGGACGACGCGGTCGCCTTCCTGATGGCGCTGGGCTCGCCCGACGAACTCGACCTGCTGGCGATCACCACGGTCGGCGGCAACGCGCCGCTGGCTCTGACGACCAAGAACGCGCTGAAGGCGCTCGAGCTGGTCGGCCGCCCCGAAACCCCGGTCTATGCCGGCGCGGCTGGTCCGCTGTGCCGAAATCTCGAGACCGCTGAATACGTCCATGGCGAGAACGGCTTCGAGGGCTTTGATCTGCCCGAGCCGAAGCTGAAGCCGGCTGCCGGCTTCGCGCCCGACGCGATCGTCGATCTCGTCATGGCGCGGCCGGAGCGCGCGGTGACGATGTGCTGCCTCGCGCCGCTGACCAATCTCGCGCTCGCGCTCGCTCGCGAGCCGCGCCTCGCCGCTCGGCTCGAGCGCATCGTGCTGATGGGCGGCGCCTTTTCCGAAGGGGGCAACGTCAGCCCCTGCGCCGAATACAACATCTACGTCGATCCCGAGGCGGCGCGGCGGGTGTTCGCCTGCGGCGCGCCGATCGTGATGATCCCGCTCGACTGCACGCATCAGGCGCTGACCGCCAAGGCGCGACTCGCGCGGCTGCGCGCCGTCGGCAAGCCGCATATGGAAGCGTTCTTCCATCTGCTGACCGCCAACAAGCGCTTCGACGAGGCAAAGTACGGAACCGACGGCGGACCGCTGCACGACCCGACCGTCGTCGCCTATCTGCTCAGGCCCGAATTGTTCGGCGGGCGCGACGTGTCGGTCGAGATCAGTTGCGACGAAATGACGCGCGGGATGACGATCGTCGATTGGTGGGGCGTGACCGGCAGACCGGTCAACGCCAAGGTGCTGCGCGCGATCGACGCCGAAGGCTATTTCGACATCGTGATCGAACGGTTGTCGCGCGCGGCGCGTGGCTGAGCGGCGCGCCAATCCCGCTTCGCCACGGCCGCAGCGGGACGCGTCGACTTCGGGCCTGCTTCGATCACCGCCGCATCGACGCGATCGGCATATTGGGCGAAGTTCTCGTGGAACATGGCGACCAGGCGCTCGGCCGTCGCGGCGAAGGCGTCGGGATCGCTCCAGGTTCGGATCGGGTCGAGTAGCGCGGGATCGACGCCGGGAACCGCCTCGGGCACGGCGAGGCCGAAATAGCGGTCGCGGCGGAACTCCGCGTGCTGCAGCGAGCCGTCGAGCGCGGAGGCGACCAGCCGACGCGACACGCGGATCGGCATGCGCGAACCAACGCCGCACGCTCCGCCGCTCCAGCCCGTGTTGACCAGCCAGCAGTGGACGCCGCCGCTCGCCACCAGCTCGCGCAACAGATTGCCGTAGACAACCGGATGGCGCGGCATGAACGGCGCGCCGAAGCAGGTCGAGAAGGTCGCCTGCGGCTCGACGACGCCGCGCTCCGTGCCGGCCACCTTCGCGGTGTAGCCGGAGAGGAAATGATAGACCGCCTGATTGGGGTCGAGCTTGGCGATCGGCGGCAACACGCCGAAGGCATCGCAGGCCAGCATGATGACGTTACGCGGCTGACCGGCGCGGCCGGTAGTCGACGCGTGCGGGATGAAGTCGAGCGGATAGGCGATGCGCGTGTTCTCGGTGCGCGAATCGTCGTCGAAGTCCGGCGCGCCGGTTTGCGGATCGAGAACGACGTTCTCCATCACCACGCCGAAATGTTCGCTCGCCGCATAGATTTCCGGCTCGACTTCGCGCGACAGCCGGATCGCCTTGGCGTAGCAGCCGCCTTCGAAGTTGAAGACGCCCTCCCGACTCCAACCGTGTTCGTCGTCGCCGATCAGCGAGCGGCCGGGGACGGCCGACAGCGTCGTCTTGCCGGTGCCCGACAGGCCAAAGAAGATCGCCACGTCGTCGGGGCCGCCGAGATTGGCGGAGCAATGCATCGGCAGCACATCGACTTCGGGCAGGGTGAAGTTGAGATAGGTGAACACCGACTTCTTGATCTCGCCGGCGTAGCGCGTGCCGCCGATCAGCACGATGCGACGGGTGAAGTCGCAGGCGATCACCGTCTCCGAACGACAGCCGTGGCGGCGCGGGTCGGCGCGGAACGACGGCAGGTCGACGATGGTCAGATCGGGGACGAAATCGCAGAGCGCGTTGAGCTCGGGCCGGATCAGCAGGTCGCGGATGAACAGCGAGTGCCAAGCGAATTCCGTGTAGACGCGAGCGCACACCCGCGCTTCCGGATCGGCGCCGGCGTAGAGATCCTGGGCGAACAGTTCGCGGCCGCGCGCGTGTTCGATGAAGTCGGCGAGCAGCACGTCGAAGTGCTCGCGGCTCATTGCAGCGTTGCCGTCCCACCAGACCGTGTGTTCGGTCGCCGCGTCGCGGACGATCGCTTTGTCCTTCGGGCTGCGTCCGGTGTGGACGCCGGTCTCGGCGACCAGCGCGCCGCCCTGCGCGATGACCGCCTCGTTGCGGCGGATCGCCTCGGCGTAGAGTTGCGGCGCCTGAAGATTCCAGTGTATCGCGGCGAGCTCCTGAAAGCCGAAAGCCGCAGCGCCGTGTCCGGCGTTGAAGATGCCAGTCTGCTTCATAGTCCCCTCGTAATCGAGGAAAGCTAGACAGACCGGCGGCGGACCGGTTTGTTCCAGCGCAACTGCGCAGCCGCGACGTTACGGCGCGACGCTCAGGCGCCGAGCCGGGCGAAGCGGAGGATCCGACAGGGCGCCCCGGCCGCGGCGGAGGGCGCGCCCGGTTCGCGGACGAGCAGCGCATCGGCGCGGGCGAGCGCCTTGGCGAGCGAGGAATCCTGCTCGGCGATCGGCGTCGCCACCGTCGCGCCGTCGGCGCCCTCGGCGAGCGTGGCGCGCAGGAAATCCTTCCGTTCGCTGTTCGCCGGCAGGGCGGCGCCCAGCCGCGCCGGCTCGCTCGGGTCGGCGCCGGCGTCGGGATCGCCGAGCAGGGCGCGGACGAGCGGGCGGAGGAACAGCGCCGCGCAGACCAGCGTCGAGGTCGGATTGCCGGGCAGGCCCAGAACGCACATGGCGCCCAGGCGGCCATGGATCAGCGGCTTGCCCGGCCGCATCGCGATCCGCCAAAAGTCTAACGTCATGCCGGCGTCGGCGAGGGCCCGGCGGATGAGGTCGTGGTCGCCCACCGAGGCGCCGCCGATTGTCGTCAGCGCGTCCGCCCCGAGGCGGCGCGCCTCCGCCAGCCGCTCGGCGATCGCGGCGGGATCGTCGGGCGCGACGCCCAGGTCGATCGGTTCGCCGCCCGCGGCGGCGACGACGCCGGCCACCGCAAGAGCGTTGGAGGCGACGATCTGCGCCGGCCCACGCGCCGCGCCCGGCGCAGCGAGCTCGTCGCCGCTCGACAGGATCGCGACGCGCGGCCGGCGCCGCACCGCCAGCGTTGCGTGGTCGGCGGCGGCGGCGAGCGCGACGTCGCGCGCCGTCAAGCTTCGGCCGGCGGGCAGCAGCAATTCGCCCTCGTCGAAATCGAGGCCGCGCCGTCGCACGTGATCGCCCGACTTGACGGGCGCGGAGAGGGTCACCGTCGCGCCGTCGCGCTCCGCCACCTCCTGCATCGCCACCGCATCGGCGCCCTCCGGCAGCGGCGCGCCGGTGAAGATCCGGGCCGCCTCGCCGCGCTCGAGCCGACGCGCCAGCGGACGGCCCGCCGCGGCCTCGCCGACAACGGTCAGCCGGGTCGGCGCGCGCGCCGCGTCGGCGGCGATGAGCGCGTAGCCGTCCATCGCCGAATTGACGAAGGGCGGCTGGACGCGCCGGGAGACGACGTCGCGCGCCAGCGTGCGGCCGAAGGCCTCGGCAAGCGCGACGCGCTCTTCGCCGAGCGGGCCCGCGACCGACGCAATCACCCGCGCCAGCGCCTCTTCGACGGGCATCAACGCCGCACGGCTCACGCGTCGCTCTCCGCGCGCCAATGCCCCGACTTGCCGCCGCGCTTCTCGACCAGGCGCACCGCCGCGATGCGCATGCCGCGGTCGACCGCCTTGGCCATGTCGTAGACGGTGAGGCAGGCGACCGTCACGGCGGTCAGCGCCTCCATCTCGACGCCGGTGGCGCCGACCGTCTTCACTTCGGCGCGCACGACGACGCCGGGCAAACTGTCGTCGCCGTCGAGGTCGACAGTCACCTTCGTCAGGGCGATCGGGTGGCAGAGCGGGATCAGTTCGTGCGTGCGCTTGGCCGCCATGATCCCGGCGATCCGCGCGGTTCCCAGCACGTCGCCCTTCTTGGCGTCGCCGGAACGGATCAGGGCGAGCGTCTCCGGCCGCATGACGACGCGCCCTTCGGCGATCGCGACGCGCTCGGTCGCCGGCTTTTGCGAGACGTCGACCATGCGCGCTTCGCCCGCCGCGCCGATATGAGTGAGCTTGGCCATGGCGCGTTTGAAGCAAGTTTCGCCCGAACTGGCAATGCGGGCGCGCAATTGCCCGGCTTCGCCGCTTCGGCTAAGCGAGGGAGATGATCCAGATCGTCTCCCGGCCGGCCGCGCCCGAGCGGCGCGAATGCGGCAGTTGCGGCATGTGCTGCAAGCTGTTCCACATTTCCGCGGTCGACAAGCCGGCGGGGCGGTGGTGCCGCCACTGGGCCGCCGGCCCGGGCTGCGCGATCTACGCGGACCGGCCCGAGCAATGCCGCGAATTCTTCTGCCTGTGGATGAGCGATCCGACGGTCGCCGATGCGTGGAAGCCGGAGCGCTCGCGCATCGTCCTGTCGATCTTTCCCGGCAACGGTTTCCTTTATGCGCAGGTCGATCCGAGCGCGCCGCACGCCTGGCGCAAGCCGCCCTATTTCGACGACCTGCGCCGAATGGCGGCGGGCTTGCAGGAACTGAACCGGCGGGTCATCGTCTTCGTCGGCGAGAACGCGACGCTGGTGACGCCTCAGGGGGCGACGCCGCTCGGACGAATGAGCCCCGACGAGAATTTCGTGGTCGAACCCGCCTTCGGCCCCGACGGCCCGACCTTCCGCGTCGCCCGCGGCCAATCGTCAGGCGCCTGATCCGTTGTTGACGCGCGCGCGGCAAGCCGCCGGGCGCTTCGGAGGTACGAGCCGATGAACGACGTCGCCGCCTTCCTCGCCCGGGCCGTCGCGCAGGGTCGCGGCCGCTTCCGCGCCGATCTCGTGCTCAAGGGCGGGCGCGTCTTCGATCTCGTATCCGGCGAGCTCAAGGCGGGCGACGTCGCCATCTGCGACGACCGCATCGTGGGAACCCAGGCCGAGTATCGCGGCGCGATGGAGATCGACGTCTCCGGCAAGATCGTCGTTCCAGGCTTCATCGACACTCACTTGCACGTCGAGTCGTCGCTGATCACGCCGCTTGAATTCGACCGCTGCGTGCTGCCGCGCGGCGTCACCACCGCGATCTGCGATCCGCACGAGATCGCCAACGTGCTCGGCGCGGCCGGCATCCAGTATTTCCTCGACGCCTCGCTGGCGACGGCGCTCGACCTGAGAGTGCAATTGTCGAGCTGTGTGCCGGCCACCCACCTCGAGACCTCCGGCGCAGAACTCGAAATCGACCAGCTGCTGCCACTCGCTGCCCACCCGAAGGCGCTCGGCCTCGCCGAATTGATGAACTTCCCCGGATTGCTCGCCGGCGACCCCGCCTGTCTGCTGAAGCTCGCGTTCTTTCAGGACCGGCCGATCGACGGCCACGCGCCG